>Ga0209098_1004365_pt1 | contig 11079 bp, 8 predicted proteins | sample AD_JPNHW1_MetaG_FD_184429 | JGI IMG/M metagenome (GOLD analysis project Ga0209098, IMG submission 184429) | Active sludge microbial communities of municipal wastewater-treating anaerobic digesters from Japan - AD_JPNHW1_MetaG (SPAdes) (version 2) | ecosystem: Engineered > Bioreactor > Anaerobic >... | reverse complement strand
AAAGCGAGCCCACTTTCTTCTGCTGATCCTGGCCCGAAAAATTGAACCAGCTGCAGTAAGCGCGACTGTTGATCTCCTTGCGTGGCCCGGCTTGTCCACCCGCTTTGGCGCCACCCTGTCCAGGGCCGCCTTTTCCGCCCTGCCCCGCCCCTAGCACGATGATGTCCAGCCCATCGCTGAGCTGCTCCCACACCGTCTTATCAGGATCGAGCGAAGCACGCATCTGATCGGCATACGCCATGACGACCGTGTCGCCCAACACAATGCTGCCGGAATCAGGGGTTTCCTGTCCCGTAATCAACTTGAGCAAAGTAGTTTTTCCTGCACCATTGGGACCGACAACGCCCACAACCGCACCTGGCGGAACCTCAAAATCGAGATTCTGGAAAAGCAGCTTGTCACCAAAAGACTTGCTCAGTTTGTCGGCCTTTATAACAACCTTGCCGAGCCGTGGCCCTGGCAGGATGGTGATCCTGGATTCGCGGATTTTCTCTTTGGTCTCTTCGGCCAGGAGTTTTTCGTACTGCTCGATGCGCGCCTTGCTCTTGGCATGGCGCCCCTTGGCGCTCATCGATATCCATTCAAGTTCGTGTGCCAACGTGCGTGCGCGCTCGGACTCGCCCTTTTCTTCAATTTCGAGCCTGCGCTTTTTCTGTTCCAGCCAGCTGGAGTAATTGCCCTTCCAGGGGATACCCTCTCCGCGGTCCAGCTCGAGAATCCAACCGGCCACATTGTCCAGAAAATACCGGTCGTGCGTTACCGCGATGACCGTGCCTGCGTACTCGCGCAAGTGGCGCTCGAGCCAGGCGACTGTCTCCGCGTCCAAATGGTTCGTGGGCTCGTCCAAGAGCAAAATATCGGGTTTTTGCAAGAGCAGCCTGCAAAGCGCGACACGGCGGCGCTCGCCTCCGGACAGCGTGTCCACAACCTGGTCTCCAGGAGGGCAGCGCAGCGCTTCCATGGCAAAATCCAGCCGCGAGTCCAGGTCCCAGGCGCCCAGCGCATCCAACTTTTCCTGGAGCGCCGCTTGCTTGGCCGCGAGCTTGTCAAAATCCGCATCAGGATCGCCAAACGCTTCGTTGACCTGGTCGAATTCTGCAAGAGCATCGACCACTTCCTGTACGCCCTCGCTCACCACCTCGCGCACGGTCTTGCCCGGTTCGAGGTAAGGCTCCTGCTCCAAAAATCCGACCGAGTAACCCGGCGCGCAGGAGATTTCTCCAGAAAACTCCGTGTCTCTCCCCGCGATGATACGCAACAGCGAAGATTTGCCTGACCCATTAAGGCCGATTACGCCGATTTTTGCGCCATAAAAGTATGATAAACTTATGTCTTTAAGTACTTGCTTTGTTCCGTACCGCTTGGATACGCGGTACATCGAGTAGATTATTTTCTTGTCATCGTAGGTGCTGGCCATGCCCTACTATAGCTATAAATCCAGAATTCGTCTTCCCCTTGGCCGGCACCTAGACTTGCACATTCGCGTGCTAAAAAGCGGGGATTATTTTTTCAGTTGATTCTGAAAGGCGCTAAGATGGTTCTCTGACGCATCCTTCAGTGTCTGGAAGAGCGCCCTGATGTCGGCATACGCGGCCGTCTGAACCTCCGGCTCGGCAAGGAACCTGGTGTACATGGCGATATTCTCAATCTCGGCCTGTACCCCTGCCTTATTGGCTTCCTCCAGTGTTGAGGGAACCACAATTCTACTAGCTGCGTCGTCTGGCGGCACACTCAAATTGTATTTTGAGAATGCGCTCTTCAGATACGAAACATGGGTCTCCTCGGCGTCGACAATGTTGCTGAAGGGCCTCACATTCCCGAACTTTGCCAGAATGGCCTTGTACTCGGCTCGGGCCAGGTATTCGTCCTGGATTGCGTAGACGAGCATCTCCTGGATTGTGAGATCTTTATCCGCCTTCGCTGCAGCGGCGCCATACAGACCTTGTGTTGTAGCCGCATAAACTCCTGATGCCAGTACGCACAGCAAGAGGCCGACCACTAAGACTTTCTTCCTAGACCCTTTTGTCGATCCTTTCGTCATTGTCTCCGTGATTTCCATACATACTCCTTGTATTTTGGATATACGGGAAACACCGGGCTATAAAATATGTTACACCTTGAATATTACATTTAATTGATATTTAAGACTTATGGTATATATTGTTATGAGGCAGATGCTTCGATTTCCTTGAAATAGCGCACGGTCCGCACGCGCAGCTCCATGGTCGCATCGTCGTCGCAGACGAGGATGGCCTTGGGATGCAGCTGTAAGCAGCTCAACGTCCACATGTGATTGATGCCTTCTTCGACCGCCTTGTGCAGCGCCATGGCCTTGTTCTGTCCCGACACAAGAATGAGCACTTCGCGGGCATCCATTACGGTGCCTACGCCCACCGTAAGCGCCGTGGATGGCACTTTATCGGGATCATTATCGAAAAAGCGACTGTTGGCCCGTTTTGTATCCTCGGTGAGTGTTTTAACGCGCGTGCGCGAGGATAAGGACGAGCCGGGTTCGTTGAACGCCATGTGGCCGTCCTCGCCCACACCGCCTACAAAAAGGTCGATGCCGCCGCAGAGCTGGATTTTCTCTTCATATTGGGCGCATTCCGCGTCCAGGTCCGGCGCCATGCCGTTCAGGATATGCACATTCTCTTTCTTTATATCTATATGAGAAAAAAAGTTATCCCACATAAACCTGTAATAGCTTTGAGGATGCTCAGGCGGCAGGCCCACGTACTCGTCCATATTGAACGTGATGACGTTCTTGAACGAAACCTTGCCCTGTTTATAAAAGTCGATGAGGTACCGATACATGCCAAGCGGCGTAGAGCCTGTCGGCAGGCCGAGCACAAAAGGCCTGGCAGGGCTTACCTGGCTCGCCCGACCGTTGGGCCCTATCTCCGCTGTGACAGCGTTAATCCTTGCCGCCACGTAGCTGGCAGCCCACACTGCCACTTCGTCGTAGCTATCCCTTATGACAACTCGCATGGCTTATCCTCAATCCTGATCAATATCATGATCTGCACGTGGAGTGGGCTTGCCCTCCAAAGCCTTGTTCGCACTGTCGGCGGCCGCAAAGGTTGAGTACACAAACTTCCCGTTCACCATAGTGGCCACTACATCAAAGTTGGGCGAAATAATAGTGAGATCGGCAATATAGTCAGGGCTCAGTTCCCCACGCCTGTCAAACTTGTGGATGCGGGCAGGGTTGGATGAGGCCATTTTTACGGCCGATTCCAGTGATATGCCATAGCTCACAAGGTTCGCAAGCCCTTCTATCATGGTGAGCGAACTCCCGGCGATAACGTCGTCGGTACAGCGCAAGAACACCTTGTCGCTCAAATAGACTTCTTCATTGTTGGCAAAGAATGGACCTTTGGCCTGCTTTGTAGGCTTGAGCGCATCGGTTACGAGCACGATATTGGTGTCCGGCTTATCGCGCACAAGAAGCCGCACCAGGTCCGGGTGCACATGCTTGCCGTCCGCAATGATCTCGCAGGACAAATCCGGTTGGATAAGAATAGCACCAACCGCGTTCGGGTTGCGGTGGTGCAGTTGGCTCATTGCATTGAACATGTGCGTTGAGTGGCGGATGCCTGCCTGCATACCCTCGATGATATTCTCGTAGGTGGCGTTCGTATGCCCTGCCTGGAGCACTATGCCCATTTTTATGCAATAGAGCGCAAGCTCCCGCATTCCTTTAAGCTCTGGCGCGACTGTCATGCTGATAATATGTCCATCGCTGGCTTCGTAGAGCTGGTTCATCAGGTCCAGATCCACCGGCTTTACCGACTCCGGTTTTTGTGCACCGAGCCGGTCTGGGGAAATGAATGGACCTTCCAAATGGATGCCAAGGATTGTCGCGCCACGTTCAAAGCCAATAGCGGCAGAAATTGCGCGTATTCCATTGAGCATCTCATCTGTGCTCATAGGATAAAGTGTTGGTATAAAAGAAGTTACTCCGTATTTAGCCAAGAGCTCCGACATGTGCAGAATCGAACTCGTGCTCAAATCCTCGGTGCCATAACCGCCAAAACCATGGATATGTGTGTCTATAAGGCCAGGTATCACGTAGTTTTGGCGTGCATCAATCACTATGTCAGAAGAGCCAAAGTGCTTTTGCTTAAAGCGCCGCTCCGAAAAAACGTCGGCAATCCTGTCTCCATCTATCAAAACGGCGCTATCTGGCATCTGCGCGTATCCAGAAACGACCGTGGCGTTATGAATACAGATCAGTGCCATTTAAAATACTCCCTTATTGAGCCTTATTGAGCAGCCGGAGTTGGTGCAGTCTGAGTAGCATCACCCGCAACAGTGTCAGCCGAGGAAGAAGCATCCGCGCTGCCCTGAGTAGCCTCAGTCAGCTTGTCAGTCCATTCTTTTTGCATGGACTTAATCATGTCGAAAACCTGATGCCCTTCCGGATAAGATTTCTTAAAGTAGCTCTCTGCCTTGGAGAGATCGATAAGCGCCTGGGTAAGCCGCTCCGGAGTCTCACCAACCTCGACGTCGAGGAGCGCACGATAGAAATACAAGGCTGCATATGCATCGTCTGGCTGTTCTTTTGTGAGGTTGCGATTCAAATAGTTGAATGCAGAGGTCGGATCGTTTGCGGAGAGCCATGTGGAAACCAAAGAACGCACGACGTCCGGGTTGCCCGGGTACGAAGCGGTAACAGCGTCCGCCGCCTTGTTCGCTGCAGCTGCATCACTAAAGTTTACCGCCACAAGATGGCGTACCAGGGTGGGATAATACTGGTCCGGAAAATCATTCTCAAAACCGTCCAAATACGCATTGAGCATGTCCCGGTTCGATAGCGCCAGACCGGCCTCTATGCCGACCACATAGCCATTTGCAAGCATCGAGCGGTCATTTTTGTCTGCAATGATCTTGTCAGCGAGCGCAGGCATGGACTGATAGTCGCCAAGCCCATAGTAGGTATCGGCCAATCTGAGGGTCAGCGCGAGGTTGTCGGGGTCAGTTTCCATTGCCTTGAGAATTACATTCTTGGCGCCTTCCCAGCTCTGGGAGGCAACCAGCATCTCTGAATACCGATCCAGACTTACCGGCGTATAAAGATCATAGGCATATGCCCTTTCGAATTCGGTAGCGCCGTCGTTCAGGATCGTTGTGTCGTCCAAGAGCCACTGACCCTGATAATTCTTCCATACGTCATAATAGTAGTTGCCGAGCATATACGAGAGAACCGGCGGAATTTCCTCACCCTTCTCCTCCAAACTGCTGGCAATCGTCGCCGGTGAAAAGTCGATTGGCTCTATTGGGTCACTTGTGCCCTCTTCGCGCAGAGTCGCAAGGTCCTTGCCTTCCGGAACATCGGTAAAAACAAACGAGACGTGCATGGCAGTTTGCAGATAGCCGTCCAAAGCGACTCTGATTTTTTCTGCAAAAACATAGGGATTGCTATTGTCTGCATCGGCTTGAGAAAGCAGAGCCCAGGCCGAGGCCCATTTGCCTTGTTCTATCAGCGCTTCGCTATTCTTTATTGTGTCTTGATCTGTGGCTGGAGCATCCCTGAAAAGCGCAAGCACTTCAGCTTGAGTGTGCACGCCGCTTTGCGGCTCGACCTTCTCTGCAAATTGAACTTCGCTTTCCGCCTGTGCGTCGCCCTGTGCCTGCACTGCTGGTTCAGCCTGGTCTTGCGCAAAAACGCCCATGGGCACGACGAGGCAAAAGGCAATCGCAACCGCTATAATTCCATTCTTCATGGAGAATTTCATCTGATCTCCTTCTCGCGCCCTCTGTATTCGAACTTATGAACACTCAAATCTACAGGCACGATTTCAATGCATACTATAACAACAATAATAGCATACTATTACGGCCTTCGCATACATATCTTGCAGAAGCAACCGGTTTTTGTGTAGCATTTCTCCCTCAAGATCCATGCAAGCGAGGAACCAAGGGCTTCAGACCGGATCAAGGACACCTTTACATGAGCGACACCGAAGATGCAACACCGAACAAATTTGTAAAAATAGGCTTGGCCGCAAAAAACGACCTCGACTCCGATGTAAATGAATTTGACCACAGCGTGCTTGCGCAGAACCTCCAGGCATTATCCACCATCTATGACGAAATTGCCCAAAAACAGCGGGATTTTTCGGATTCCGTACACAGGAAGGGCCTTGTCGTCGCCTGCCCAACCGGGTGCGGCTTATGCTGCCAACACTTTATCCCCGACGTGCTTCCCGTGGAAGCCGACTTCCTGGCCTATTACCTCATCCTGCACAGGCCGACCCTTATAAACCGAATAGGCGACTGCCTCGCCGTCGCCGAGAACTATGACGGCTGCCCATTCTGGGAAGAAAATGGAAATGGCAAGAATTGTCTGGTCTACGAAGCCAGGCCGCTTATCTGTCGGCTTTTTGCCTTTTCCGCTGTTCATTCCAAAAAAGGCGAGACTTCCTTTGCCTTTTGTAAACAATTTGAGACCGATCCAAAGCTCCACGCAAGGACGTTTACCGGCGAAGCGGAGATTCTGGACGTTTTTGGCGCACTCCCGCCTGTTATGTCCGACTACGCATCCATGGTGCTTGGAATCGACCCGGACGCGGCCAACGAACGTCTACCGCTCGATAAGGCATTGCCTTCCTCTTTGAACCGCGTAGCCCTTATCCTTCAAATGACCGCACGTCCAGCTTGAGGTTTAGGCTCAGGTTGGGTCAGAATTTTGCTCCAGGCTCAGATCCAGGCTCACCCGACAGAACTGTGCGAACAGGTGCGGCTTTTTGGCGCAGCTTTTTTGGCACGGCTTTTTGCCTTGCCAAACCGCAATGGGCAGGTATACTCTCAGCAAGGAATGAAGAAATACCTCGTACTTGCCGGCAACATAGGTGCCGGAAAATCGACACTTGTACAACTCCTCACCGAAAAACTCGACTTTGTACCATATTTTGAACCCGTCGCCGAAAACCCTTTCCTGGCGGACTTCTATGCAGATATGAGGCGCTGGGCCTTCCATTCGCAGGTGTTTTTCTTGACGAGCAGGGCAAAGGCACATAGAGAGCTGGCGCACGATCCACGCTCCGTGGTCCAAGACCGTTCGTTATACGAAGACGCCGAGGTCTTTGCCAAAAACCTGTACGTGCAGGGGGCACTCCGCGGTGTGGAGTGGGATACCTATCAGGACCTTTACCACACGCTCGTGTCGATTCTGCCCCCGCCAGATCTCGTAATCTACATAAGAGCGTCTGTACCCACCCTCAAAGCCAGAATCGCCAAGCGGGGCAGAGATTTTGAAGCGAATATTTCCACGCAATATCTCGAAGGCCTCAACGCGCTTTACGAAGAGTGGATCCAGAATTTTACCCTGGCGCCCATCCTGACCATACCCGGAGACCGGCTGGATTTTGTCGAGGACTCACACGACCTTTCCCAGATTGTCTGCACGGTAAGAGAACGCCTCAAAGACAAACAAAACATGCTATTCCCTTACGACATGTAAGGTAAGACGCGCTATAACAAGCCGTGCTCTAACAACAGGTAAAGCTGAAGCTACATCGCCCAACGCGACAGAATGGCCAAGTATCTGTCCTTGACCTCCCGAACAATGTCTTCCCAGGTTCTGCAGAGCGTCTTTTGAGCATTTTCGGCAATTCTATGGCGATTTGTCTCATCCAACATCGCCGCCACAACCTTCGCCGCAAAAGCATCAAGGTCGTTTTCTGCCAAATAACCATTTTCTCCATCGTGAATTACCTCGGCGGCTGTGGCTCCTCGTATGAGCACTGACGGTGTCTTCAAGGCGGCCGCCTCGCGTATCACAAGTGGGGCATTGTCATAGAGAGAAGGAAACAGGAAGAGATCTGCGCGGGCGTAAATGGCTTTGAGGAGTTCGCGGTCATAGACCACGTCGTGGAATATCACCTTGTCGCGCATGCCAAGCTCATCTACCAGATCTCTGAGCTGTGATTTGGCATAACCAGTACCGACAAAGACCATCCGGAAGTCAGGCAATGCGGAAACAATCGCCGGCAGACTCCTGACCAAAAACTCCAAGTTCTTTTCCAGAATATGTTGGCCTACGTACAAACCAACAGGAATGCCTTCCGGCAGGCCAAGATGATCTGCCCCTATCTTCCTGAATGGAGCGATATCAGACACCGGCTTCATGTCGGTACCGTTCTCGACAACATCGTAGGGGCCCTTATAACCGTATTCGCGCAGTGTAGCCGCAACTGATTCCTGCGGAACCCAAACATGGTCGACGCTGTAATAGAATTCCACAATTCGCTTAATCTGGTCGTCCACAATGCCGCTAAAAGGAATTACTCTGGAAAAATCGTCCCGATACTTTGAATGAAATGTTGCGATTATCGGAATGTGCTTCGCTTTTGCAACCCTCTTTGCCAGAATACCGGCTGAGAAGGGCGAATGGGCATGAACAATGTCAAAATCGTGGTTCTTAAGTTCATATTGAAGCCTGAGGTCTATGTCTGGAAGTCCAATTCGATACGGAGGACGAATGACCGTGGGGATAGAGGCATATCGGATAACCGTGTACTCTTCGCGGTCTTTTTGCTGTCTTGGGACTCGCGGAGTTACGACGTAGGTGGGGCCCAGCATTCTGTTGAGCCAGTAGGCATAATTCTTGACGGTAAGGGTAACGCCGTCCATGATTGGAACAAAACTGTCGTTGAACAACCCTGTAACCACTCGATCCATGGCTACACGATAGCGGTTTGAAGGGCAAAAGTCAAACTTCTGCAATCAGATGTAATTGAAGGCGCCACGCGCTCACCCGATTGCGGAGAAATCTGGCCGAGGCCACATACGAGTAACATTCAGATAAATCGGAGATTCTTCTACAACTCTATAGCCGACAAAGAGAAAAATCGATAACTTCTCTGTTAGAATAAATGTGAGGAGGTTCCAATGGCAAAAATTACTCTTAAAGGTGTTCCAGTGAATACGATCGGTGCGCTGCCCGAAGTGGGAACGCTTGCGCCAGATTTCAAATTGACAAAAAACGATCTCACCGATGTTAGCCTTAAGGACTTTGACGGCAAAGTTAAGATTTTGAGCATTGTGCCGAGCCTGGATACCGGCGTTTGCGCCACCAGTGCAAGGACATTCAACAAAGCTGCTGCATCGCTTGGAGATGTGGTCATCTTGACTGTCAGCAGGGACTTGCCGTTTGCGCAAAAGCGGTTTTGCGAAGCCGAAGGCATCGATGCCGTGGTAACGCTCTCTGAACTGCGCTCGCGCAATTTTGGCAAGGATTACGGGGTCGAGATTATCGATGGTCCGATGGCGGGACTTCTTTCCAGGGCAGTTGTGGTGCTAAACAGGGAAAACGAAGTTGTTTACACCCAGCAGGTTCCCGAGATTGGCCAGGAGCCGGACTACGAGAAGGCGTTAACCGCAGCTAAGGCAGCACTGTAGCACTGTAAGGAAAAATTCCGTAAGGAAAAGTTTCGGCGTTTCTGTTCTAGTGGTCGACACGCGCAAGTAAAAATTGGACTAACGCGAATTGAAGTTCGACTAACACGAAAAAACCTGGGCGGCATTGATGCCACTCAGGTTTTTTTGTACCTAAAGTCTATTTGTACCCAATGTCTAAAGGGAGTTTCCAGAGCGTCTTAAGCACCACTGGTTACATAGCGCATTGAGCGCCACTGGATGCCCCCTCTACACGAGGCTGCGATCAGGACAGGCCCTTGATCATGCCGGTCTCTGTGTCGATGTCCATACCCATGTAGCCGGGCACAGAAGGCAAGCCAGGCATCGTGGTAATCTCGCCCGTGAGCGGATAGATGAACCCTGCACCTGCAGCGAGCCTGAGGTCATTGACCGGGAAGTCATACCCCTTGGGCGCGTTCTTCATGGCTGGATCGTGCGACAGCGAATACTGAGTCTTGGCCATGCAGATGGGCAGATCGCTATAGCCGAGTTCGGTGAACTTGGCGATGGCTTCTTCCGCGACTGGAGAATAAACGACATTGCCGGCACCGTAAATCTGGGTTGCGACCGTCTCGATCTTTTCTTTGATAGAAAGCTCGGAAGGATAGAGGAACTTGGGATTGCTCGGCATGGAGGCGGCGCGCTCCACGGCGCGGGCAAGGTCCGCAGCGCCTTCGCCACCAAATGCCCAGTTCTTGGCCACGACTGCGTCCACAGCGCCTGCTTCCAGGGCTGCTTCGCGCATAAGCGCGTGTTCGGCTTCGGTGTCGGTTGGGAAGTTGTTGATGGCAACGACGACAGGAAGACCGTATCTCTGGACAATGCCGATATGCGCTTTGAGGTTTGCAAGCCCGTTTTTGAGAAGCTCGATGTTCTCCTGCGTATAGGCGGAAGAAAGCGGCTTGCCTGGGACGACCTTGGGGCCGCCGCCATGCATCTTGAGGGCCCGTACGGTTGCCACAATGACGACTGCGTCGGGCATCATGCCGGAATTGCGGCACTTGATGTCCATGAATTTCTCAAAGCCCATGTCGGAACCGAAGCCGGACTCCGTAACGACGTAATCGGCCACGTTGGTAGCGATCATATCGGCCAAAATGGAGGAGTTGCCGTGCGCAATGTTGGCAAAGGGGCCTGCATGCACAAAGGCGAGCTGCTCTTCCAGAGTCTGGAGGATATTGGGTTTGAGGGCGTCTTTCATCAGGATGGTCATGGCGCCCGCAACCTGCAGGTCTTCCGTGGTGATGGCCTTGCCGGATTTGTCAAGCGCGACGACGATGCGGCCCAGGCGGCGCCTTAGGTCCTCGAGGCTCGTGGCCAGGGCCAAAACGGCCATGACTTCGCTCGCAACCGAGATATCGAAGCCGGTTTCGCGCAAGGGGCCATTTTCCTGGCCGCCCATGCCGACAATGATTTTGCGCATTGCGCGGTCGTTCATGTCGACAACGCGGCGCCACTGCACGTTATAGGGGTCTATGTTGAGCTTTTTAAGCCCGAGTTTCTGGAAGTACGCATCCGACCAGCGGCTTTCGTGGTACATGCGCGCATCGAGAGCGGCTGCACAGAGGTTGTGGGCCGCAGAGACGGCGTGGATGTCGCCGGTGAGGTGAAGGTTGAAGTCGGCCATGGGGACGATCTGGCTATAGCCGCCGCCCG
>Ga0209098_1004364_pt1 | contig 11082 bp, 10 predicted proteins | sample AD_JPNHW1_MetaG_FD_184429 | JGI IMG/M metagenome (GOLD analysis project Ga0209098, IMG submission 184429) | Active sludge microbial communities of municipal wastewater-treating anaerobic digesters from Japan - AD_JPNHW1_MetaG (SPAdes) (version 2) | ecosystem: Engineered > Bioreactor > Anaerobic... | reverse complement strand
GCCGGCTCCACTTGCGGATCTCCAACCCCGGGACCCTCGATGCCAAGGGCAGCTCCACCGGCCTCGGGCTGCGCAATGCCGCCGAGCGGCTCCGCCTGATCTTCGGCGAGCGGGCCCGGCTCCAGGTGGCCGGCGAGCCCTCCGGCCTGGTCGTGGCGACCGTCGAGATGCCGCTTGTCCCGGTGCATCGCCAGCTTGCGGCGCCGCGTAGCGAGATTTCTGTGCCATGAGAACCATTATCGTCGACGACGAGCGCCTCGCCCGCAACGAGCTGCGGCGCCTCCTTTCCGCAGCCCATCCGCAGATCGAGATCGTCGGGGAGGCGGCCGATGCTGAGGCGGCGCGTGCACGCGTCGCGGAGCTCCGGCCGGACCTGCTGTTCCTCGACGTGCAGATGCCCGGGGAGGACGGCTTTGCGTTGCTCGAGTCGCTGGAACCGCCGCTGCCGCAGGTGATCTTCGCCACGGCGTTCGACGAGTTCGCCGTGAAGGCCTTCGAGTTCAACGCGCTCGACTACCTGCTCAAGCCCGTCGACCCAGCGCGGCTGGCGGCGGCGCTGGCGAAGCTGGCGCCGGCTCCGGGGGACGAGCCCGGTGTCGCCGTGGCTCGCGGCGAGCGCCTGTGCGCGCAGGACAAGGTCTTCGTGCGACAGGGCGACCAGTGCTGGTTTGTCGAGGTTCGCACGATCCGGCTACTGGAGAGCGAGGGCAACTACACCCGCGTGCACTTCGACGGCGCGCAGCCGCTCCTCTTCCGTTCGCTCAACGCCATGGAGGAGCGCCTCGATGCCAAGATGTTCTTCCGCGCGAACCGGCGCCAGGTTGTGAACCTGGAGTGGATCGACAGGATCGAGCCGTGGTTCAGCGGCGGGCTGCTCGTGCACATCAAGGGAGGCCCGCGTGTCGAACTCTCGCGTCGGCAGGCGCAGTCCTTCCGGGAGCAGCTCAGCCTGTGAGACCTCGGTTGCGTTTCCGTCAGGATCGGGCACTACCAGCGCTGCCATGATCGAATCCCGGGGACTCACGAAGGTATTCCGCGACCGCAAGCGCGGCGAGATCCGCGCGGTCGACGGCCTTTCGCTGTGTGTCCAGCCCGGCTGCATCTACGGGTTGCTCGGCGCCAACGGCGCGGGCAAGACCACCGCGCTGCGCCTACTCGCCACGCTGCTGCGGCCAACCTCCGGTTCGGCGACCGTGGGCGGCTGCGACGTGGTGGCCGAGCCCGGGCGCGTGCGGGCCCGGGTCGGGTTCCTCGCGGCGAGCACCGCGCTGTACGGCCGGCTCACGGCGCGCGAGACGATCGAGTATTTCGGCCGGCTCCACGGGCTCGACGAGCCGCTTCTGGCGCAGCGTGTGGCGCGGCTGGCCGACGAGCTCGGGCTGCACGAGTTCCTGGACCGTCGTTGCGACAAGCTCTCGACCGGCATGAAACAGCGCACTTCAATCGCGCGCACCCTCGTCCACGACCCGGAGGTGATGATCTTCGACGAGCCCACCCTCGGTCTGGACGTGATGGCGGCGCGCGCCATCGTGCGCTTCGTGCGCGGCTGTCGCGAGCGCGGCAAGACGGTGATCTACTCGACGCACGTGATGTCCGAGGCCGAGAAGCTCTGCGATACGATCGGTATCATCCACAACGGTCGTCTGCTTGCCGAGGGAACGCTTGCCGAGCTGCGGGCGAGCTACTGCGAGGAGGACCTCGAGAACATCTTTGTGAGCGCCGTGGGCGGGGAGGCCGAGCTCGGCGCCGCCTGAACCAGCCGAAGGAGAAACCGCGATGTTCTGGGCCAACGTTTGGACAGTCTATGCCAAGGAGGTGCGCGACGCGCTGCGCGACCGGCGCGCCGTGATCTCGATGTTCGTCGTGCCCACGCTGGTGATGCCGCTGCTCCTGCTCACGGCCGGGGCGATCATGGCGAAGGTCGTGAAGAAGGCGCAGGATGAGGTGTCGCTCATCGCGATTGTTGGCGGGGCTGACTCTCCCGGGGTTGTTGCCGCGTTGAGGACAGACGACCGGATCAGGGTTGTCGATGTGGCCGGCGATTTCCGCCAGGCGATCGCCGAGAAGCAGGTGCGCGCCGCTGTGGAGCTCTCGGCCGGCTTCGAGGCGGCCCTGGAGGCGGGCGCGCCGGCCTCGGCGACACTGCATTTCAACGAGGGGGACATGAAGAGCGGGTTCGGCGTGGCTGAGCTCGAGCGTTTTTTCCGGGAGCTGCGCGACCGCACAGTGAAGCGGCGGCTGCAGGAGCGCGGGTTGCCGCCCGGTCTGGTGCAGCCGTTCGTGCTGGAGCGGCGCAACGCCGCGCCGCCCGAGCAGGTCGGCGGCAATCTTTTCGGCGGGATCGTTCCCTATGTGATCGTGCTGCTTTGCTTCACCGGCGCCATGTACCCGGCGATCGATCTCACCGCCGGGGAGAAGGAGCGGGGTACGATAGAGACCTTGCTGTGCAGCCCGGTGGATCGCACGGCGCTGGTGATCGGGAAGTTCCTCACCGTGCTCACCGCATCGTTGGCGACCATGGCCTGTACGCTTGGGACGATGCTCGTGTGCCTCCTGCTTGTCGTCCCGATGCTGCCGGCCGGGCCGGGGGCGGGCGTGCCGGCGTTGCGGCTGGACCCGCTCGGCATGGCCGGCGTGTTCGTGATGGTGCTGCCGGTGGCGGTGCTGTTCTCGGCGGTCCTGCTGGCAGTGGCGCTGTTCGCGAAGACCACCAAGGAGGCGCAGACGTACGTGTCGCCGATGGCGATCCTGATCGTGCTGCCGGCGATGGTCGGGATGCTGCCCGGGGTGGAGCTGAATGCGAAGCTGGCGCTGATTCCGATCCTCAACCTCACGCTGGCGTGCAAGGAGATGCTCTCGGGCGAGTGGCATTGGCCGTACCTGGCGTTGATCTTCGCCTCCACTGCCGCCTATGCGGGCGTCGCGCTTGCCGCCGCGGTTGCGTTGTTCAAACGCGAATCGGTGCTGTTCCGCTCCTAGACGAACGGGAGGTAAAGACTTCGTGAACATGGGCGCCCGGTGGGCGGGCAGGCGATTTTCACGGCGAACTTCGCGGGGAAATCGCCGATGTAGGCCTCCCGCAGCCGACGTGGCGCCACCGTGCGAAGCCGGGAAAACCCCGCTTGTCTTGTCCGGTGCGCCTCGTTTACCTCTTTCGCCAGCACCCACATTCCCCCTCCCAGCCTTGACGAAGAAAATCCTGATCGCCCACAGCAACCCGAAGGCGAAGCGCACCCTGACACTGCTGCTTGCCGATGCGGGTTTTGACATCCGAGCTGCCTCGAAGGCAGCCGATGCTGTCGAGCTGGCCAAGCATGAGTTGTTCGACCTCGCGTTGGTGGAGAACACGTTGCGCACCCCGGATTCGGACATGCTGGGTGCGATCCGCAGCGAGCAGCCCACTCTCCCGGTTTTCCTCATGGCGAAGGATCTCGCCCTACCGGCGATCATCCAGGCGATCCGGCTGGGCGTGGCGGATGTCTTCAATCAGCCCGAGGATTTCAAGGCGATCGTCGAGCGTGCATTCAGTTATCTGTGTCCCGGACAGCAGTACGGTGGGTCCGATGCGATGGGGGCCATCGATGCGATGCCCGCTGCCGCGGCAGGCAAGCCGGGAACGAAGGGCACGGCGCCAGAATCCAGCGGCATCAGCCAGCAGCTCAACGCCCTCAAGGCCGAGCTGTCGAAGCTTTCCAAGGAGCAGAGCGAGCTGGCGATCGCCACCGAGAACCTGCGCGCCGAGCGCGAGGCGCTCCAGGGCGAGGTCGAGTCGCTCCAGCTGAGCCGTTCGCAGTCGCAGAAAGTCGAGACGGAGACCGCCTCCGCCCGGTCGCAGCTCCAAAAGCTCCAGAGCGAGGCGAAGGCCGCGCAGCAACAGATCGCCCTGCTCGAAGCCGAGAAGGTCGAGATCGAGCAGGCGCGCGCCGAGATCTCCAAACAGCAGGCCGATCTTGCGAAGAACCGCGGCAAGCAGTCCCAAGACTCCGCCGCCAACGAGCAGCGCGCCGCCGAGTTGGAGGAGCGTCTCAGCGCCGCGACCGCCGATCTGGCGATCGCAAAGCAGGCCGAGGCCCGGTTGGCCGCGGAGAAGGCCGAGATCGCCGCCCTGAAGGCATCCGCCGAGAAGGCAAATGCCGAGGCCTCGCGTCTCAAATCCGATCTTACAGCGAAGCTTGAGCGCCAGAAGCAGCTCGACGCTCTGGCCGCCGATCTCGCCAAGCGCGAGCAGGCGGTCGCCGAAGAGCGCGCCCAGCTTGCCGAGCTCCAGGCCGAGGCCGAGCAGGCCATCGCCGAGCGCTCCCAGATGGAGAAGGCCCGGGGCGAGCTCGCCACGGCCACCGCTCGCCTGAAGGAGCAGGAGGCGGCCTTCGCCACCAACTCCCGCGGTTTCGAGGAGAAACGCCGCCAGCTCGCAGCCGAGCGCCAGCAGCTCGAGGACGACCGTATCCAAGTCGAGGAGCAGCGGGAGGGGATCCGCCTCACCGAGAACACCCTCGCCGAGAAGGAGAAGGCCCTCCGCGCCGAGCGGACGGAGCTCGATCTCAAGCTTGCCCGCCTCGAGCGCCTGAAGGCCCGTGAGGCCGAGCTGGACCGTCGCGACAAGCAGCTTGCCGCCTCCGCCGAGGCAGTCGCCTCCGAGCAGGCCGACATCGAGAACGCCCGCCGCGAGGTGGCCGGTTTGCGGGAGGAGCAGGCGCAGGTGCGCGAGCATGCCGAGAAGCTGGACCGCGACACCGCCGCCCTTGCCAACAAGCAGAAGGACTTCGCCCGCCAGCAGGGGCAGCTGGAGGGCGAGCGCCAAGGGCTGGTCCGCCAGCAGGAACTGCTGAAGACCCAGCTTGCCCAGGTGCAGGCGCAGGAGGCCGAGCAGGCCGAGCAGGCCGCGGCCATCGCCGCGGACCAGGCGGCCGTCGAGCAGCAGACCAAGTTCCTCGAGCAGGGCAAGGCTACCCTGGCCAAACGCGAGGCCGAGCTCGCCGAGGCGTCATCAAAATATGAATCCGAGAAGGCCGCCCTGGCGAAGGCTAGGAGCGAGCTGGCCGGCGAGCGCGAGCTCGTCGAGGCCGAGATCGCCAAGCTCGAGGAGCTCAAACTTCTCAAACAGCAGCTCGAGAAGACCTCCGAGGCTCTCGCCCAGCGCGAGGAGAAGCTGAAGGCCTCCGAGGAACGCCTCGCCCAGGAGCAGGCTCGTTTCGGCGAGATCAAGAACGCTGATGCGAAGCTCAAGCAGGACAAGTCGGCCCTTGCCCTGCGCGAGGTCGAGCTGTCCGATCGCGAAGCCAAGCTTGCCGAGGAGATGGCTCTCGTCGCCCAGGCCAAGCGCAAGCTCGAGGAGCTCCAATCCCAGGAGAAGGCGTTGCGCGACAGCGAGGCCAAGCTGGCCGAGGAGAACAAGAAGCTTTCCCAGCGCGCCAATCAGGTGGCCGCGACCGAGGCCGCGCAGGAGGCCGAGCAGCTCCAGCTCAAGGAAACCCAGTCCAAGCTCACCAAGGAGCTCGCCGAGGCGAAGGCCGCCGCGGAGAAGAGCAATGCGGAGGCTGCCGAGATTGCCGCGCGCAAGGCCAAGCTCACCGAGCAGCAGAAGGAGTTCGAGCAGGCCAACGCCAAGCTGACCGCCGAGCGCTCGAAAATTGCGCAGGAGGCTGCCGAGCTCGAGGGTGCGCACACCGAGCAGAAGCAATGGGAGGCCGAGCTGGACGCCGAAGCCAAGCGTCTCGCCGCCGAGGCCCAGAAATTTGCAGGTTTCGAGCAGGCCAAGCGCGAATTCGACCAGGCGCGTGCCCAGCAGGAGGCTGAGGTGGCCGCTGCGCAGGCAGCATTGGAGAAGGAGCGGGCCGCCGCCCGTGAGGAGACCGCCCGTCTCCAGAAACAACGTTCCGAGATCGAGCTGCAGAGCGCCGAGTTGCAGGCCCAGGAGCAGCATCTCGTCGGGCTCCAGGATGAGGCCGCCCGTGTCCGCCAGGAGGCGGAGCAGATCGCCGCGCAGCAGTCGGCGCTGGAGGAGCGCAATGCCCGCCTGAAGTCCTTCGAGACCGCCACCCGCAACGAGAAGAGCCGCATCACCCAGCTCGAGGCGTTGCTGGAGAAGGAACGCGCCGGTCTTTCCTCCGAGCGCGAGCAACTCTTCAAGCAGATCGAGGAGGAGCGCCAGCTCATCGAGCAGGAACGTGGCGAACTCCAGACTGCGCAGACCAAGCATCGCAGCGAGACCATCAAGGTCGAGAGCCTGCGTCGTTCCCTTTCCGATCAGCAGGCAGCCCTCGACAAGCAGGCCGCGATGGTTCGCAGCCAGCGCGAGGAGATTTCCCAGCTCGAGTCGACTCTTGCCGACCAGCGCGCCGAGATCGAGCAGCAGTCCGCCGAGCTTGCCGCCCGTACCACCGCGCTCGACCGCGAGCGCGCCGAGCTCAGCGCCGGCCGTCCCGCTTCGGGTGTCGATGCCGTCCGCCGGGCGCAGACCGATCGCGAGTTGGCCGCACTCAAGGCGGAGAAGGAGAAACTGTTACGCCAGCTCGAGGAGGCCAAGACCGAGGCCGCCGTGGGCGAGGCCGAGCTCCATGCGGCGTTGGAGACCGAGCGTAAGGCCGCTGCCGCGGCGAAGGCCGAGCTTGAGGCCGCGCTCAAGCGGCCGGCCGGAACCGTTGCCGGCTCCACCGAGGAGCTCAAGCAGATCAAGGCTCTCGAAGCCCGGCTTCAGGAGGAGCAGCGTTCGCTTGAAGAGGAGAAGGCCAAGATCAAAGGGAGCGCCGAGCAGGTCGAGCGCGAGCGCCAGGAGCTGATGCAGGACATCGAGTCCTGGCAGATCCAGGAGGCCAACCTCAAGGGCTACGAGGAGCGCCTGCGCAAGCAGCAGACACAGCTCGAGTCCGAGAAGGTCAACTTGCAGAAACGTGCCGCCGCCGCGCCCGCCGTTGCCGCTGCCGGCGAGGAGAAGCTGCGCGCCGGCTGGGATCAGCTCAACAAGGCCACGGCTGCCTTCGAGTCCGAGCGCAAGAACTTCGAGAACGAGACCTTGGCGCTGCAGGAGCAGAGCCGCATGCTCAAGCAGCAGGAGGAGCGTATCCGCGCCCAAGCTGCAAAGCTCGAGGTCGACCAGAAGAAATTCCAGGGAATGCTCGCCCAGCTGGCCGACGGCGAAGCCGCCACCACTGGCGCCGGCGAGCAGAAGAGCGCGAAGGGCATCTTCAAGTTCGGCAAGAAGTAGGCGTCCGACCTCCCTGCGCCCGAGTTGGCGACGGCGGACCGAGTGTCCGCCGCACTGAGCTGCGCTTTGTTGCGAGGTTGCCTCCGGGCCGTGAGCCTTTCGTTATCGGTGCATGGCAAACGACGAGTCTGAGCGCTTGGCCAACATGGAAGTCCGCTACGCGTTTCTGGAGCGGCATGTCGCCGAACAGGATCGAGCCATGCTCGAGATGGCCGGCCGCATCGACCGCCTTGAGGCGAGGTTGAAGCAGCTCGGCGAGCGCGTCGAGCGCGGTGACGAGGGCGGATTGCCGGCGGACGAGCGGCCTCCCCACTACTAGGTGCGGCATAGCCTGCCGGACGTTGGATTCTTGCGGCTCGCCATGGGTTGGGCGGGGCTTCAAGAGTGGCGGCGATGAGCAGTCCCCACGAGTTGTCGATCGTCGTCCCGTTTTTCAACGAAGAGGAAAACGTCGAGGCCGTGTTGGCCGAGGTTCGACGTGCGCAGCCGCTGGCGGAGCTGATCGCCGTCGATGACGGCAGTCGCGATTCGACCTGGGCGAAGATCCAGTCCATCCCCGGCGTGCGCGGTGTGCGCAACAGCCGGAACATGGGCCAGAGCGCGGCGATGTACCGCGGCATCATGGCCGCCACCGGCGAGATCGTCGGCACGATGGACGGCGACGGGCAGACGGATCCGGCCGACTATCGGGGAATGGTCGAGTCGCTGCGTCGTCAGAATGTCGATGTGGTTATCGGCTATCGGGCGACGCGCGAGGACACGTGGAGCAAGCGCTGGGCATCGAAGTTCGCCAACGCGATCCGCAAGTCGGTCCTGCACGACGGTGCTCGCGACACGGGGTGCCCGATGAAGATATTCCGGCGCGAGGCGCGTGTGGCGCTGGTTCCCTTCAATGGCATGCACCGCTTCATGCCCGCGCTGTTTCTCGGTGCCGGGTTCACGATCCACCAGGTGCCGGTGACCCACAGGCAACGCGCCAAGGGAGTGTCGAAGTATACGAACTGGGGCCGCGCCTGGCGCGGGCTCCACGATCTGTTCGGCGTGCGCTGGTTGCTGAAGCGGCGGCTGGTGTTTCGCGAGGGGGAGTGAGCGACTGCATGGACGAAGTGTTGCCGGTTCCCGATCCGGCGAGCCTGGTCTTGCGCAGGTGGCGGCCGCGTGTGCAGCATCCCCGCATGAAGACGCTGCGCATTCTGCTTCCTCTCGTACTGACGGTCTTGGCCGGAGTCTGGCTGGGCGGTTGCTCGACCACATACCGCACGGCGGGAATCGCATGCAGCCTCACCGATGTGAAGATCGGCAACGACAATACCGCCGTGTTCCAGCTGCATCTGCGCAACGAGAACATTGTGGCCGTCGGAGTGACGACGACGGAGGTCCAGGCCCACCTCAACGGCGTGAGCTACGGAAAGGCGACCGGCGACAAGCCGTTCGCGATGAAGGAATGCGGAGAGGCCGACTATGAGGTGACTCTGCGGCTCGACGGTTCTGCCGCGGCCGAGCGGCTGAAGGCGGCATTGGCCGCCGGGGCTTTGGACTACCGCCTGGAATGCCGCTTCATCTGCGATGTAGGCGATGAACGGCTGATCCTCTCGACGACGGCCAGCGGCCGGACTCTGATTCGCTGAGACAACACGCCGCGAGTAACCCTTGGCGGCCCACCCGAGCCAACGCGCACGATGTTGCTGACCTGTCAGAGCGGTTTTGAGTCCCTGCTGGGAGCCGAGATCGCGGCGTGCCGCCTGGGCGCCGTCGATGCGAGCGGTGCAGGCTGGATACGCCTTGGAGGTGTCGGCGGTGGAGCCGTGCCCGAGCTGTGCTTTGCCCATCGGGCGATGCTCGAGCCGGCGGAGATATCCGGGGATGGGGTGAACGCGCTGGCCGGGCGCCTCTGCGACTGGTTCATGGGGGCGCTGCGCGGTGAGCGAATCGAAGGTGCCTGGCCGAGCGTGTGGCAGGCTCCGATCGAGATACCGGGCCTGGGCAAACGGCTTGGCTCGGTCGAGGACGAGTTCAACGCGCTGCTGCGGAAACGCCTTTCCCGCGTGGCCAAGCTGGCCAGCCCGGATCTGCCGCGGGGCACCGGGCCGGCGCGCGGGCTGTTCGTTTTCGCCACGGATTTCGGCCGGCTCTATGCCTCGCGCGGCGCGTGGCTGGGCGGCCAGCGGCGCATGGCCGACGACTCCGCAGCGCCCTCGCGCTCGTATCTGAAAACCGAGGAGGCATTTGTCGTGCTCGGCCGTGAGCCGCGCGAGGGCGAGACCGTCGCCGATCTCGGTGCGGCGCCCGGCGGGTGGAGCTACAGCGCGGCCAAGCGCGGCGCGCAGGTCGTGGCCGTGGACAACGGTCCGCTTAAGGGCGGTGCGCTCGACAATCCGCGCATCGAGCATCGGCGGGAGGACGCCTTCCGCTTCAAGCCGGCCGACGGGCAGAGGTACGACTGGCTGTTCTGCGACATGGTCGAGGATCCGCGGCGGGTGGCCGACCTGGTAGCGCAGTGGACTCGTGGCCGCTGGTGCCGCCACTTCGTGGTGAATCTGAAGTTCGGGCACGCCGATGCGTTGGCATTGCTGGACCACGTGCGGCTCTCGAGCGAGAGCCCGTTGTGCGACTGCACGGTGGCGCATGTCCGCCATCTTTTCCACGACCGTGAGGAGTTCACCCTGGTCGGCAGTCTGGCGGAGTGAGGGATTTCCGTGTTCTTGGCCGGATGGTGTTGACAGTGCCTTGTCGGATTAGCGAAAAAGATGGGATATACCGGAATGGATAAGTTTCACTGATGGCCGATATAGGTGAGGGACGAGGCGTCTTCCCCCGAGAGGGAAGCGCTTCGGAACGACTCCTGCTTCTTCTGTCAGCAACTCCACCCGCCCAAATCTCCCGACTTCTCCGACTATGAACACCGTCAAAACCGCCCTTCTCGTCTTCACACTCGGCGCCGCGATCTCCTTCGCGGTTGCGGGTCTCATCATGGTGATCAGCCGCGCCATCCGCTTCGCGGAGCAGCGCTCTAGCGACAAGAGCTGATCGCTGATAACCAACGACCTGCAACCATTTGCAACTGCGGAGGCTGTTGTGCCCAACCTGCTTGATCTTTTCCAAGGTGTCGGCTCGCTCGTCGATGCTGATCCCAAAATTCTCTGTGCCCGGCTCGGTCTGATCGTTCTGGGCGTTGCGCTGGTCTTCCTCGGCAAGAAGGGGATTCTAGAGCCCTTGCTGATGATCCCAATGGGTCTGGGCATGGCCGCCGTGAATGCCGGTGTGCTCTTCCTCGATCCCCAGACTGCGGCGGCCGTTACCGAGCAGGCGGTGGCGAAAAATGCACAGGTGCCCGGCACCTTGTTCATGGCGCCGCTGGTGCAACAGACGGAGAACCTCATGTACATCCTGCAGGTCGATTTCCTGCAGCCGATCTACACGTTCGCGTTCTCCAACGGCTTGATCGCCTGCTTCGTATTCATGGGAATCGGCGTGCTGCTCGATGTCGGCTACGTGATGGCCCGCCCCTTCGAGAGCATGTTCCTCGCGCTGGCGGCTGAGCTCGGTACCATCGCCACGTTCCCGATCGCTGTGTGGTGCGGCCTCAATGAAGGCCAGGCCGCCTCGATCGCCATGGTTGGCGGCGCCGACGGCCCGATGGTGCTCTTCACCTCGCTTACCCTTGCCAAGGAGTACTTCGTTCCGATCACGGTCGTGGCGTACCTCTACCTCGGTCTGACCTACGGCGGCTACCCGTATCTGATCCGCGCCCTCGTTCCGAAGAAGCTGCGCATGATCGAAATGAAGCCGACGAAGGCCGCTCCGATCAGCAGCAACGCCAAACTGGTCTTCGCTGTGGTCTCTTGCACGATCCTCTGCCTGCTTTTCCCGGTCGCCGC
>Ga0209098_1004363_pt1 | contig 11084 bp, 3 predicted proteins | sample AD_JPNHW1_MetaG_FD_184429 | JGI IMG/M metagenome (GOLD analysis project Ga0209098, IMG submission 184429) | Active sludge microbial communities of municipal wastewater-treating anaerobic digesters from Japan - AD_JPNHW1_MetaG (SPAdes) (version 2) | ecosystem: Engineered > Bioreactor > Anaerobic >... | reverse complement strand
TGTGCGATCGTTTGCGGGTCATAAAAGACAAACGCCTGATCAGCTGCGTCCATTGTGCCTTTATATTGTGGAAGAAAATCTTTCTTTAAACTACTGAATGTGTGAAGCTCCATCACCGCCACCAGCTCCCGGTTCAAAAATTGTTCTTTTACGGCTTTTGTGGTAGCACGCAATTTGGATGGAGAATGGGCAAAATCGAAAAAAACAGTGGTCTGACGGTTTTTGGCAATCACTTCCAGCCGCCGGCTCGAACCTTTAAATGAAGAAATTGCCTCATAAAACTGGTCATAAGTGATCCCTAACTGATTGCAAACCTGTTTGGCCCCGGCAATATTTTGAAGGTTGTGTTCTCCAAACACCTCCAAATGAACTTTTTTTTCACCAACAATCAAGCTTGTCTGATTTCTCACGATTTCGGATGCCGGGGTATGGTATGGGAATAAGCGAATATCCGGTCGAAGATTACGGGCAATATGATTCAGAATTTCATCTCCTTCAAAATAAATTAAAGAGCCTTTGTATTCGATTGAATTGGCAAAGATCCGGAACTGGGCCACATACTTTTCAAACGTAGGAAAAACATTGATATGGTCCCAGGCAATACCGGTCAATAAAGCGATATGAGGTTTATAAAGATGGAATTTAGGTCGCAGATCGATGGGGGACGAAAGGTATTCATCCCCTTCAAAAATGGCAATTTTAGCGCTTTTCTTCAGGCTGACCATGGTGTCAAAGCCTTCAAGATTCGCACCGACCATGTAATCGAATTCAACATCGAAATACCTCAACACGTGCATAATCATTGATGTGGTGGTCGTTTTCCCATGACTACCACCAACCACTACCCGAATTTTATCCTTGGTCTGCTCGTAGAGATATTCAGGATACGAATAAATTTTCAGCCCCAAGTTCTGTGCCCTGATTAGTTCCGGATTATCGGAACGGGCGTGCATTCCCAAAATAATCACATCGGGTTTGGACGAAATCAATTCGGGTTGCCACCCCATTCTTTTGGGTAACAAACCATATTGTGCCAGACGAGAGCGCGATGGTTCAAAGATTTCGTCATCAGAACCAGTAACCACATAACCTTTCTTCTGTAAGGCGATGGCCAGGTTGTGCATTGCACTACCGCCAATGGCGATAAAATGAATGTGCATATTGGTTGGTTTTAAGCTGATAAAAATAGTGAAATGGGCGGATTAATTTGCAAGGAAACAAATTTTCCACAATTGGTTATTCATCAAACCTTCCAATTGATTTCAGTTAAAATATTCCGTACTTAGTTCCTAAAAAGAAGACTTAAATTTTTCATCTTGACCAAAGAATCAGCAAAAAAGAGGCTAACCGATGTCGCTAAAAACAACAAGAAAACCCTGATAATTGAAAATTATCATCAACACATTAAAACAACTCTCCCAAAACACACTTTTTGTTATCTTTCCAAAAATTTGAAACAATGGAACTTTTTACAATCGATGCAGGAACTTTCCTCTGCGATGGCGGCGGTATATTTGGCGGAGTGCCCAAGCTGCTTTGGGAGCGGCAGATCAAAGCCGACAGCCGAAACCTTATCAAACTGGATATGCGATGCCTGCTGGTGGTTGAAGGCAACCGCAACGTGTTGATCGAAACCGGTGCCGGCGATAAATTAAGCTGGAAATTCATTGAAAATAATGGGATCGAAGATCCTCACCGACTGATTGACTCCATACAGAAAGCAGGCTTCACACCCGAAGAGATTACCGATGTGGTGCATACCCACCTCCATTGGGATCATTGTGGCGGAGGGACCCGTTTCGACGAAAATAAGAACCTCGTGCTTACTTTTCCCAACGCCACATACCACGTGGCTCGCTCCCAATGGGGAAATGCCCTTGCACCCAACCCGCGGGAAGACGATGCCTATTTTAAAGAAGACCTGCTTCCGGTTGAAAAAAGTGGCAAGCTCAATCTGATCGACGAAGAGTGCGAGCTGTTCCCGGGTTTCGAAATGCGCATTTTCAACGGGCATACCCCGGGAATGATCGTCCCGGTAATCAACTATAAGGGAAAGAAAATTGCCTACGTCACCGACCTCACTCCTCTTGTTGCCAATATTCCGCTAAAGTGGATTTCGGCCTACGACCTCTATCCGGTTACCTCGATGGACGAGAAAAAAACATTTCTCCGGGAAGCCTTTGAGAACGAATACATCCTCTATTTTGAACACGACTCCCAATTTGAATGTGCTACGGTTCGCTGGGATGAACGGAAAGGCCCAATGGCTGACAAAAAGGGAAAACTTATTGAATTCATCTAATGGATGCTGGATTCTGGATGTTTGACAGCAGAAATCGAACATCCAGCATCCAGTATCATTTGATCTTTCAGAAGTAAATTTACATGATCGAATAGTTGAACGAAAGCCCGAACTTGGTATCCTTTTGCATATATCCTTCTGAACCGGAAGGCGAATGAGGATCCTGCAGTTTATAGTTGTAATAAAGCTTGATCGTCAACTTGTCGCTGATCATATAGTCGGCCTGAAAATCGATTGAGAATATTCTGGTTCCGCTTTGTAACAACCCCTTATCGCTGTCAATCTTCCGGAAGATTGTTTTGTAATCACTGCTTGTCAAATCGAGCCTCAGATTCACATCGTTCGAAACGGTTTCCGATTTTTTCTTCGTTTTAATAATCATATCCATCCCGGTGAAACGATACCCCAACCCAACCGAAAACTCATTTTTGATCATCTCGCTCAGCTGCATGTTCGTAAAGCTGAAGTTAAGGTTTCGGGTACGGTTAATTTCAAAGCTTGCGCTCAAATCGTTTACGAATGATGCGTCGATGTTAATCAGAGGGTTCAGGTCTTCCTGAATATTGACCGAAGTTATATCCAATTGGGGCACGAAGTAAGATTCATCGCTCAACGTGGTCTTCACCCAGCTGAACCCGCTATCATCGGTTCGATAGGCTAGGTTTGTTTCATAGCTTCCGATACTATAGGTCGAACGGTAACTATGGGTAAAGTTCAGCGAAGTGAACAGATCCTTCATCCAATCGATACTCTGCGGGTTCCCGTTATAGTTAATTCTCCAGTTCGGTCGGATCCATGCAATACCCGGGCGAGCCGAAAGCGGGATCTTCGACGGTTTAATGCCGGTATAGGTTGCAAGCAATGCAGGAATGATTACATCCGAAGACTTGGGCGAGACATAGCTTACGGTATCACCACTATATGGGCTCTTGGAATACCCCTGCCCGTTAACATACCCTCTCTGGGCATTCAACCGGTCGACAATGATTTGCCGGTTTTCTTTGAACTGATTAAAGAGTCCCGAAGAGTTCAGGGAATCTCGCGATAACCCTTCGCGAAAGGCCGTTCGCAGGGTAAATATCGTCATATCGAAATTACCAGTTTCCTTCTTGCTATATTGTTCAAAGGCGCCTAATGATGTATTGTACTGGATATATCCGCTCTTATTGGAAGACTCGCGCCGGGTTCCGGTTACTTCAATTTTGAGGTTCGGGATTGGCTCGATCGTTGCGCCCAGGCTCCACGTCATCGTTTTCTGATTCAGGAATTGTTTCGAAACCGTGGTATCTTTTGTAATCCAGCCATTCTCTGCAGCGATGGAAGCAAAATCATCGTTTTGCCATCCAAATAGGAACGGCAATCCGGGTGCGAGTGAACTTTTGGCACTGGTCAGATCGGTGAAATTCTGGCTCCCAAAATGGAGCACTTGTGGTTCTCCCAGGAAACCAGGCAATTCAGTTCCTCCAGATTCAGTATAAGAAGCCCTCAGCGACTGTACCCCCAGCAACACGCGGGTGGTCCGATAGAGTATTTTCTTTGACAGCGGCTCACTGTTGTCAATGACGCCAATTATGGTGACCTCAGCATCCTTCACATTGGACTTTGATTTAAAGTTAACCCGGTTTTCATTTACAACCGTTGCCTCTCCTTTAATGGTATCGCCAGCAGCTGATAATACCACCACCCGTACTTTCTCGGTCCCCAGCTTGTGGAAAATCGATTTGGGAATATCGGTCTTAAACGAAACCCCTTTTTCTTTATACTTCACCTCCTTGGTCTTCCCTGCTTTTTCAGGGGTATCTTTGGAGGCATTTTTCGACGGGGTTGCTTTGCTTTTGCTCCCATAACGACGGGAAGAGCTTTGGTATTTTTCGTTTACTTTTTTGAAGAAAGGCACTTTATTGTATAGGGTCGTCAGGGTTGCATTGGCCGAGGCATTGATACTCGAACCGTTCCGAATGGTGTTCCCCAGATCGATCTCCTCGTTAGCCAATTGGGAACCGGCCACCCACTCGTACGTACCCCGATAAGCGATACGAGCCGTGGTAAAATCGAGCAAAGGCAACCGATTAATCGGAACTATATATTGAATATCAACCGAATGCTCATAGTTAACAGGTCGCCCAAAGCTTTTTATGCTTTGCCATAGACTGTCCCGAATCGAATTGTACAAGTTTGGATCAATGTTGCGGTCTTCCAATCCATCCATTTGATCAATGCGGTTTACATTTTTATTGGTAAAATCAAACTTCAGGTTTCTGGTGATGTTATAACGCAGGTCAAAGTTACGGTTCCAAAGGAAATCCTTCTGAATGGTACGGGGAAGCTCAACGGTTGTTCCGGTATTATTCCGCGCCTTTCGCTGGTAATAATCTTTTTCAAAATCGGTACGGAACGATATCAACTCGGGCAGATACGAAAAATTGAAATCCCTGATAAATTTTAGCCCGGCCTTGTCGAGAAATTTCAAACTCTTTAGCGGTTCAACTGGCTTCGAATTAATCGCATAATTATAATCGAAAGAGCCTTTTTGTACCTTATTGATCTGCTCTTCGATATCCACATTGTGGGCTTCCTGGGTACTGTTTGAATAGGAAACCGAAAAATTTTCAATATCGGTTGGCAGAGCCTTCCGATCGGCCTTTTTCCTGATTGGCTCAATTGATACATTGTTCAGGGTAAAACTTTTCCGTGATGTCACATCCTGTGAAATACTCTTCAGGTAGTCTTTTTCTTCCGGGCTGTCGAGCGCTGCAAGAGCATCGGACAACTTCACATCGGAACTCAACGGATTGTATTCGGGATTCGACAATGTTTTGGCCACATTGAAATAAACAGGAAGATGCAGCCCCACTTCTTTCGGCAATAGTTTGCCCAATTCGACATTCGCAGCCAAATCGTACTGATAGGTATTTTCGAGGCTCCGTTCGGAAGCCGTTTCATTAATACTTCCCCAGCCTACCGACTCTGTTTGCCCTGAAAGAGTGACATTTCCCAAATCGGCCAAACGTAACGACATCCGGCCACTGGATGCCCAGCCCCCTCTATCTTCCACACCGGTTAGCCGCAATTCGTTCACCCAAATTTCGATGGATTTTGGTACCGAATTTTTGGATTTGGGATTCTTGATCCCAACATGAATGACTTCAACTTCGCCCAATGTCGGATTTCCTTTCACCCGAATGGTGTTCTTTCCTCCCTCATAATCCTCATGGGTCTCCTCATAAACACTACTTTGGGTAACATTAGACCCTACTTTGCGAATTAGGGCATCCCGGTTTTCCTTAATATTAGGGAAAATAGAGAGATCGAGATTGAGTCGGTTTTCATCAGGCCAAACGATATAACGGTCGGTCTTGCTGTCGTTATCATACGTAGTAGCCGGGACAGGGGTCAGTTTCAACGGGACCTCGTATTCGTAATAGTTATCCAAATCGCTTCCGAGCCGGAAGATCAGCGACAGTTCATAGTCCTGAAGCGGGTATCCTTCGATTGCTTCAGCATGAACTTCCATCTTCAGTTTTTTGTATTGTCTCATATCGAAGCCAATACTTTTATACACGGCCCTAGTAATGCCTGGTTCAAGATCTTTTACTTTCAGCAGCATCGACTGCTCGTTCATCAGGGTCAACGAGGTGCTGGTTGGGTCGGTTTCGCGTTCGATACCCGGAGGCAAAACGTAGTTGATTGGCTCACGCCCCTGATTCTCTTCAATATTGATTGAAGACATTTCCAAATCAGAATTTGATGTGGTAACGGTGGTGTTGGATTCAGCAATTGTGCTATTTTCCTGTCGCCATTCCGACCGGACAAACGACAGCGTCCCGAAACGAAGGATAACCGAATCGGGGAAGTTCCTCAGGAACATTCTCATGAACCGGATCGATTTAAAATCAGAAATTGTACCAATTTTATCATCATAATTACGAATGGGCACTTTAAACTGGTACCAATCGACATACTGCTCTTCTCCGTTTACCAGTTTAACTTTACGGGTCACTTTGTCCACAATATGGTTCTTCCCAACTTCAAAGTCGTTTTTATTAATGCTTACCCGATACTGATAATACGACTCCAGTTCGTTCATGGTGTTGTCGCCGTTCAGGTCTTCAATATCAGGATCCATGGTACTTGAGTTCTCCGAGTTCGACTCGTTGACCGGAGAGTTTCCCTCCATCCCATTGTATTCTTTATAGCGGTCGATAATATTCAGCTTCGCAGCATCATAATCGGTCCCTCTGAAATAATGAAAGTCGTCACCCGAGGGGTCTTTGGAAATACTTTCGAAGGCCTTTTCACTCACAATACCCTTTACATTGTTTAAATAGTTGCTGTAGAATGACTGTTCCGCATCATCGTTCAACCCATCGAGTCCCACATCCTGTAAACTGCGCTCGGCCGCAGTGGAACTGGTAAATGCACGTTTCAGCATTTGATCGGTGGAAACACGCCCCCAAACCGTGGTATCTACATCCGTCACCGTTCCGGTGGTAGGCAATCCGTTTTCAAACGACTTCCGCGAATCCTTCAGTATATCTTCGGAAACATTACCCAGATTAAAATAAAGATCACCTGTATTTCCTTTGTTGTAAATAAACGGATCCATCATCCAGAATTCAATATACTCGACATTGGCCGTTTCGAAATTCGGGGTTTGAATATCGCGCATAATACCACCCCAACGAGTTTTCGGATCTTTCAATTTTCCACTTTCATCAATACCACTTGAATATGAGGACGGTCTCGAATCGAAATTATAAGGTCCTCTTTCATTGGGGAAAAATGCCAGGTTCAATACGGTTTGATAGGACGACTGTCCCGTGGCAATCTCCTTCCCCGGGAAAATTTCCTGAATCAGCACTTCGCGCATATAATGGTTCGAACGCATATTAAGATCTCGCTTAATGTAATCTGGCGTACTGGAGCCTGGTTCGGTAAAGATCCGGTCGATGGTGTACCATGCCAAATTGGCCCGGTTATACCCGATCGCCAATTCATCGGATGGGTTATTGGACTCACTGAATAATTTTGGCTGCCCCTGCGGAGTGGAAGCCAGCTGCCAGCCATAAGCCGACAACATGGAAGTTGATGTTTCAACGTCTTCGAAGTCGTCGATGTACACATTGTTCCCTGTCGACTTCGAATTTCCGGTAATCAACTTTGCCACTTCCCCTTCGACCGAAATGCTCGACTCGGTCTTTGATTCATAAAACGGGAGAAGATTAAGAACATCGGTTAGGAACGGCAACTTGTTCTGATACTGAAAATCAAGACCAAGCATCAGATTGGAGATGGGCTCTTCGCCATAATCGACCTTGTTGGTAATTGGCCTTTCATTCATATACAAAAGGGTACCCCCAATGTTTAATTTATCGGAAAGGGCATAACTGCCATACATACCCACCATCGTTTTTCGCTTCATCGAAACCACATCCTGGCTCTCGGTCGAAACTTTTATTGGCGTTCCGGCATCGATATAGGCCTGATTGATAATCTTCACCTTTCCCATGGCGTAATCGACCGTATAGTCAACATTCTCGGTAAGCTTGGTCGTTCCGGCATAAACGGTCACCGAACCTTCGGCCAGGTTATAGGTATTCAGCGAAATTTCTGAACTGGAGGAGCCTTTGTAGCTTCCCATTAAATAAAACTTATTGTGCTTTAAATCGTCATTTTCGGCATACGTCTTCGTGGTATCGTACAGCGAGGTAAAGGCATACGTCTCCTTATCACTGGCATTTTTGAGGCGGTTCGCAATGTTCGCACCAAATGGTTCCAATACCGGGAAGATAATTTTCCCCGACTTACTGATCACCGTAACCCCTTCGATAAAATCAAACATTCCGTCTCCGTTCTTCGCATAATCGAGCTGGGAATTCAGGTTGTCGAGGTTCATAGCCCGGAGCAATGTCATATCGTTCAACCCATCGGCTGGAATGGTACTTACGTAAGTTCCGGTTGAATCGTTTTTATAAACCACATTAAAATCGAAATCGTCCGAAGAAAGATCGTAAGCCCCCAGGTTGTACACATTCTTCATCATCAGGTCCCAGGTCGGAAGGTTTGGCGACATGTTGTACCCTTTCAGCATTTTCAGCACCAACGTTTGCTTGGAATCGGTTACATCTGAAGAGAACTCACCAACCTGATAAGTTGAATCGCCAACGGTAAAGTTGAAAGAAACAGCCAGCACTTCAGCATTGTTTAAGGCAGAGTTCAATGAGATGAACCCAAGCTCTTCATTAATGGTATATTCTGAAGCATCCAATTTTCGGGCCTGATCAACTTTTTGCCAGTAAACCCCGTCTTCGAAGCCACGTGCTGTTAACGGAGCCATGGTTTTGGATACATTCTTGGACAAACGAATACCCGAATAATTCGACAAAATCTCCTGGTACAGATTATTGGCTCCATTGAACGGAATGGAATTTTCGGGATAAGACAACCCTCGAACCGGCCCAAATTCGGAAATCGTATTGCTGATATTTTTTTCCTGCTCACCCAAATCGACAAATGCAACAATATCGCGGGAACTGTTAAAATTCTGGCTGGTATTGGTGACCCACACTTCGACCTTGTTAATGATTATTTTGGCATTGATGGTGGGCAACATACTCAACGCCTGATTGTAGCGGTCACGAAAATATTTTGACAGGAAGAAATGGCGGTTTTCGTCATAATCGGAAGCTTTGATTTCGAAGGTCGATTTCTGAGCTCCGCCTTCGGTCTCAATTGTCTGCGATTCTCCTTTGTTCTGAGAAATTATAGTCGTCAGGTTCAGCTTTCCAAACTGCATCTCGGTTTTCACACCAAACAAATTGGTCGCACCCTGGATCAAAGTTCCATTGAGTGGCAAAGAGACATTACCTGCTTCGATTTTTCGCAGGATTTCATCTTCTTTTCCGGTATAATCGAGTTTTACTTTGTTTTCAAAATCAAAGGTCGCTTCGGTATTGTAATTAACCTGCATATCAACCTTATCGCCAATTTTCCCCCGCACGCTCAGGTTAATCTGGTCGTCGAAATCGAAATTGGTTGTCCGGCGCAGTCGAACCGGCAACGAACTATTTCCATTGTAATTCGATTCCAGCCCAAAAGAGACCTCCACATACCCCTGCGGACGAATATCGATGACATCGCTTCCGAAGATATTGTTGAACGCTTCACTTTCAATTTTAATTTGAGGAATCAGTCCGGAGTTTTCGCCAGTTGCAATTTCATCTACCTGTTTACGGGTACGCCAATATTGTTTGATCGATTCATCAAAATCGTACTGGATGTACTCCTCCAGGTTCATCGATTTTGGCAAACGGTAATAAATGCCCCCAACTTTCTCGTAGATCACGTATTGTTTGGTCACGGGGTCATACTCAATTTTCCGGTCGATATTTGAAGGCGACTTCAGGTATAATGGTTCGGTACTTAATTGGCCCGGGTACTCAAAAGCTCCTTCATCCTTAAACGGATAGACCAAATTACCGGCAGAATCACTCGCTGCTACCGCACCGCCCTTAGTTGCCACCTGGGCCACTGAGTGATTGATCGCAAGGGCAAAAAAAGCCAATACCCCAATTGATATGTAGACGAATTTTTTTTTCAACATGGAATGATCGGATTACATCTGCTTAAGTGCATCCTTAATAATTTGTTCAACCGTTTTACCCGGATTTGCCCTAAGAATCGCATCAACTACTTTTTCTGCATTTTTCTTAATGAAACCAAGGGTTACCAAAGCAGATAACGCTTCTTCGCGAGTAGTATTGTTCATCGAATTAAAAATATCGTTCGAAACAGGTTCTTTCGATAGTTTTTCTTTCAATTCGACAATGATCCGCTGAGCAGTTTTCAAACCAATCCCTTTGATGCTTTTTAACCGGTCGGCATCACCCGAAATAATCGTTGCCTTAATTTCGGCGGACGATAAAGACGATAAAATCAGAACACCTGTATTGGCACCTACCCCGGAAACAGAGATCAGCAAACGGAACAACTCTCTCTCGGTGCGATCGTGGAACCCATATAACAAGTGGGCATCTTCCCGTATCACCTCATGGATGTACAGTTTGACCGATTTAAGTTCCTTAATGGCGGAATAAGTATATAACGAAACAGGGATATAATACCCTGTTCCATTGACATCGATCACCACATGGGCTGGATTTATCTCTTCGATTTGGCCGTTAAGGTATTCAATCATTACAAATAAGGTTGTGATTCATCAAGCCCGGTTAAGTCGACATCTTCCGATTCGCCATTCACACTGATCTCATATTTTGGCAACGGGTTTTTACTAATCTCCTCATAAATAGCCCTGTTTTTGCAAATATCGATCGCAAAATAGATCGCTTCCTGAAACGATTCGCACGAAGCAATATTTTCACCGGCAATATCAAAAGCAGTACCATGCCCGGGCGATGTTCTGACAACCGGCAAACCGGCAGTATAGTTTACACCACGGTCGAAAGTCAGTGCTTTGAATGGTGCCAGCCCCTGATCGTGATACATTGCCAGGACTGCATCGAATTTATATTGCTGCCCGGAACCAAAAAAGCCATCGGCAGCATAAGGTCCCAAAGCGGTTATCCCATGATTTCCGGCTTCAAGAATCGCCGGTATGATAATATTTTTTTCTTCATCGCCCAGCACGCCGTTGTCGCCTGCGTGTGGGTTTAACCCCAATACCGCTATTCGGGGGTTGGTGCAGGCAAAATCGGTGATCAACGAACGGTGCAATGTTTTCAACTTTGAAACAATCAGGTTCTTGTTAATCATTTCGGGAACA
>Ga0209098_1004362_pt1 | contig 11089 bp, 19 predicted proteins | sample AD_JPNHW1_MetaG_FD_184429 | JGI IMG/M metagenome (GOLD analysis project Ga0209098, IMG submission 184429) | Active sludge microbial communities of municipal wastewater-treating anaerobic digesters from Japan - AD_JPNHW1_MetaG (SPAdes) (version 2) | ecosystem: Engineered > Bioreactor > Anaerobic... | reverse complement strand
TATAAATACACGCCTATCCTCGCCGTACCCCATGTACGGTGTGTCTATCTTCCACAACCTTTAAATATCTTTAAAAAGAACTCACATTACTTCAGATTGTAAAATTAAATATTAAATACGTTCATCACCTTACTTATGCTCTATTGCATAAGGTTTGCCCGGCTCTTTACTTAATACAAATATCCTATCTTAAACGCATCACTTTCTGATTAGTGATTATAATAACAAAGATTTGAACTTTGAATTAAAAGTTTCCGAACTTTTAACCTACCTGTATTATTGTTTAAGAATCAGTGTGAGTCCTTTAATTTTTATTTCTTTATTAGTTTAATAGCTTTTAAAATGGCTTGTTCACGAGCCTCTTCAAAGGAACTAAAATTATCCACTTCTTCAATTCCTTCTCTAACTATTTTATTGTTTGGAACTTCAAAGAAGGAATCAATACAATACCAATATTTTATATCTGAAGGAGTTGAATTATTTTCATCTACGTGGATACTTACACTATATTTGTGTTTTTCTCTAAACCAGTCGATTACTTGTTGCCATAATGGAGCTAAGCAAGTTTGATTATAAAACTGATCGTGCTTATTTGCTTGATGTATTATAATTGAACCGTCATCACAAACCAATCCAAGACATCTTTCTTCAAAACCAAGTTCTTTAAGTTTTAATGCAATTTCGTAACTACAGAACTGATTTTGTATGTAATTTCCATTTGTATCCATATGCTGTTTTTATGTTTTTAATTACTTATTTTATCTGGATTATTCTTGTACCATATAATTGCAGCATTAGTCAATTCTATCATTTTTTGTATTTGAGGTAATATTGTTAATTGTCCTTTTATTGAAATTATATCAATTATTGGATTAACTTCAATATTTTTTCTTACTTTAATATACTCATGTAGCACAAATAAACATTCTTCTTGAGTTATTGTTTCTGAGAAATCTCTATTAATTATTTCCTTTAGATTCATAAATATTTTAGTTTAGTATTGTTTATTTAATAATTTATTTTAACTTTGTATCACCACAATAGAATAAAGATATTAATTCCTTAATTGGAATACTAAAATCCTGAGAAGTCTATTGTGGTAAATATATTCTCAGGATTTTCTGGTTTTATGACTAAACTAAAACTTATATCTCGCTAATTAGTATTGAGGATATTTGGATCAGGTAAATTAAGTCTTCTGAATCAGTCCCAATTCTTAATACTTCAATACTCCCGTTGGATATACAATTCACAAGCATACAGCTCTAAAGTAATTAGCAATTACATTAAATTAAGTATTTTTTCTATGGGGAGCAAAATATATCTAATTATATATAGTCCCTAGAAGGAATCCGTAACCTACTGATATTATTACTATTGAGATGTAAAATGCTCTTAATGCAATAGTATATGGTTTTATTTTAGTATGTTTTAGTTGTTCAGGATCATCAACAGTTCCAAATATTGCGAATCCTACGAATAGTATTATGAATACTATTGCTGTGATTATTATTGTAAATACTAACATTTGATTAAAGATTAGAGGTTAATATATAAGATGTGTTGTTTAACTAAAGGCTATAATTAAAGTGACAATGGTGTTTTTAGATGATTTGATTATCGAAGGAAAAGGTTGTTGGAGGGAGACTCCCTCATTATCAACTACTTACGCAATTACATTTTTGGTACTTTTCCATGATTATAAAAAGTTATTAACAATTTTTAGAAAGTTATCAACAGGTTTTATACCTCATATTAACAACTTATCAACAAGTTATTAACAATTAAAGTATGGTAATAGTGATACATTTCTAAAGTATGCTAATAGTGTTGATACTTGATTAAAAGAAAGAGAGCTTTCGCCCTCAATCCTTACATTTTAAGTGTTAACCAATTTGTTATCGTAGTTTCTCCATTATCATGAGTATACGGACGTTTGGTTATATCACAAGCCTTTAATAGTTCGTCAAATGCTTCGAACTCATCATTTACTTCGAAGTCTCCTTTATTGCAGAACATATAAAATACCACTGAAGATGAGAAGTCTTTACCTGCAATGGTCTTTACAATTTCGTGAGCGAAGCGAACTAAATCATTACCGTTCGAGGTTTCGGTTACCTTTACAACTTTTGCCATAACTTTAAATTTTAAGATTAAACATAAGGAGTACCCATTCACTCCCAAGTCTTAGGGGGAGGTTAATTGTAGGACTCCCCCACATTCATCCACTAACAAAATTTAAAAACCAAAAAAATAAAAAAAAATAAAATTTTAAAAAATTAAAAAATATCCCCTAATTCCTTAACCATTTGTAATAAAACATTTTATATATTTACATAGTAACACTCAACAATAAACGTATTGATACTCACCAATAATTAACTTTATGGAATTAATTAAACATCCTTCCGGTATTTTAGAAGCTAAAATAAATCAAGATGAATTTGAAATAGTATGGATCAGCGACTTACATTTTGATAGTAAGTATTCAGTATGGGACAAAGTAAAGAAATATTTAATAGATAATCCCAAAACATACATAGTAATAGGAGGAGATTCTATAGATGTTATGCAATTTGTAAATGATAAAAGAGGCTCTAAATCTGATGTTCTTCCTAAATATAATGAAACAGATTATGCAAATAGAGTTATAAATACAGTTAAAAAAGAAATAGTAGAACCTTTTAAAGATAGAATTATTTCTTGGAATAGGGGGAATCATGACAATTCTATAATTAAACACCATAATATAGATTTACTTTCCTTAATATGTGGAGTAGACGTTCCTATATCTGACTATACTGGGTACATTCTTATTACTGGAGGAAAAGAACCAAATCGTCGCACTCAATTAATTCATTTCTCCCATTCCCCTTATTCTGGAGGAACAAGAAGTAAAGGTAGTCTTGGTATAGATATTTCTAAAGCTGAGGCTCCTTCTGCAGATATTTGGATTACCGAACATATTCATAACGGATTTATTCATCCTGTATTACATGAAGAAGTATGTACAAGTAATAAGACAGTAAATATGATCAATAAATGGTATATTCAAAATATAGCAGCTAAACAAGAATCTCAAGGACCAAGAAATGGTTTTCATTATGAAACTAATAAAGGAAATAGAGTAAGTGGAATAGTAAAAATGAAATTTAAAATGACAAAATTCTCTACTTATAAATTAAATTGTACTGAAGTAAACCATATAGTATTTTAAATTACTCTTTAATAATCAATAACTTAGATAATGCATTACATTTCTAAAGTGTAAAAATTACATTTTATTTTGTAAAAAGTACACTTTAAAAGTGTAATGTATTATTTTTATATGTATATTTGACAAGTAATTAATATTTAAGTTATATGATAACAATTAGTAAAATAATCTATAATCATTCTGAAGATTGTAATAATCCTGATGTGAAACATATAGGAAATAGAAAATATACTTCAGAAGAAGTTAATATAGAATTAAAAACAAAGAAAGAATTAGAACAGTTAAGAAATAGGCTGGTAATTGAAAGTGGATTTAAGAACATAGATTTTAGATATATAGGAGAATAATACTATGAATACTTCTAAAAAATTAAATATTTGTGGAAAAGAATTTAAAGTTCTTATTTCAAAAAATATAAGAGGGGCAGAATATAATTATGATGAACAAATTATAAAATTAGGAGTATACGAACAAAGACAATCTATTGAGATGTTAATTCATGAAATAAGTGAAATAATTCATGTAATGCTTGGACATAGATTATTTAAGTCCGAAAACAATTCTTATATCTTTATAATGGACCATTCAGAATTTCAAACTCACAATGAAATATTAGTAAATACATTAATTAACAATAAAATTATAAAATTATGAATTTTGGACAAGCGATAGAAGCCTTAAAAACAGGCAAAAAAGTGGCTCGTGAGGGCTGGAATGGTAAAGGTATTTTTATTGAATTACAAATCCCCGATGAAAATTCAAAGATGACTCATCCTTACATTTTTATTGATACAACGGGTTTGGATACTCAAAATACTAAAGCCCCCAAAAATCGTGTGCCATGGTTAGCATCGCAAACAGATATGTTATCTGAAGATTGGCAAATAGTTTTAAACTAATAATATTATGGAAAAAGTAATTAAGCCATTTTTATACTGGGTTATTTTAGATAAACCTGTAGATAAACCAAGAGAAATATATTTTGAAGGTATACCTAGACTTATAGATACTCAAAATATAGTATTCTCTTCACTTAAACAATTAAGTGCAATAGAAGTAGAAGAAAAATTTAAAGGAACTTTAGGAATAGTTTCTTATTCAGGAGATTTTAAATTATAATTAAATAGATAAAAGATGAAAGAATTCGAAAATGAAATCGGTTATATTCCTTTTAACGGAATGATTATTTTAAGTGTGCCAGATTCAGTGTATCCTGACGGAAGTGTTCAAATATTAAAGGAAGAAGTATGGAAAAATACAGTTGAAGAAAGAGCAAAACAAAGCGTAAACGGAGAATTGAAAGTTGCTGCGATAGGAGAAGGAGTAACATTTGTAGGGGTTGGAGATTCTATTATAGTAGCTTCACATGTAAGACTACAAACATTATACAAGACTTTCGGAGAGGATAAATTTCCAAAAATGTTTTGGGCTATTAGAGAATCAGATATTTTAGTTAAAGTAGTATAATATGAGTAAGAGAGATAAAATAGAAATTGAAGTTCCTAGTAATACTAGTGAAGAATTCTATGTATCTCTTTTTTCAACTTTAAATTCGATATCGTTTTTAATAAGACCTTCTGATGTTTTGATTTTAGCAATTCTTTGTACAAAGTCTAACTCAGAAGGTATTGTTTTATTATCTTCCAATACAAGGAAAGAAATAGAAACTAAACTCAAATATAGTTCTCAAAACTTTTCCAATTCTTTATCAAGATTAAAACAGTCCGGAATTATAGAAGGCGATGGAGGAAGATACGAATTGTTTTTGGAAAAATTATTTAGAGGAGAAAAAGAAGAAAGAAAAGAGATATTAAATAGTAAATCTACTACAATAGAATTAAAGTTTTTAATAGATGATTATATTACACGAATTTAGTAGAATAGATAACCTAATGAAATATTTAGGGACAATTATAAACTTCTTTAGGAATAGAGGAGTATATAAAGATCATAGAATAATATTCGGAACAAATATGTATTATCTTGAAGTAGAAACAAATTAAAAAATTATGAGCAATGCCAATATTAACAGCAAAAATACAATCAAAAGAAAATCTGGTTAAAAACTACCTAGAAATATTTAATGGGGGTTTAAAGCTTACAGATAAAGAATTTGATATAGTAAAAGAGTTTGTGTTGATTTATTTAAAGTATGCTGAAGATGGAGTTAAGGAACCTACTCTAAGTGAGTTTACATTTTCAAATAAAAACATTCAACATGTAAAAACAGTATTAGATATATCTAAACAAAACTGGAATAACTATAGAAATAAAATAATAGAGAAAAAAGCAGTACTTGAAAAAGAAGGAGAACTTATATTAAACCCTGTATTAATTCCTCAAGATGAAATTACTTTTAAATTCATAAAACAATATTAAAATGGAAGAAAAAATAGAAAAAGAGGAAGTAGAAATTAAAATGTCTAGGACTGAAAGAAGAAGTAGAATTAGACATTTCTCAAAACTCTTTAAGAATCACGTAAATAATAAACCTAAAATAGAAGTAGGAGAACAAGATGAAGAAAAGCAAAAAAAGAATATTTTTGTAATGCAAGCTTGGGCTACTAGATATGGAGTTTTATTAAAAATATTAAACGATTTAGGATATGATTTTGAAAAAGATAGTGAACGCGTCCATAAACAAAACGTTGAGTTCGGTAAAGAAGCTGCCAGAAAACTTAGAAATGGAAGCACAAAGAAGGTTGAAGATTTGTCATAATTGTGCCATCATAACTAAAAATAAAAAACGATGCTCTCTTAAAAAAGGAGGATGTGGTTGTTTTGTAGATTTAAAAGTATATTGTACAGAAGAAGATTGTAAATGTCCTAAAGGAAAATGGTAATATGAAAAAAGAAGAGAAAGAAATTATAATTACGCTAAATGATATTTTAAGAACTACAAAACTTAATATTATGTTTTGTAAAATAAAGTACGTACCAAAAACCAAACGGAAAGGTTGTAAAATAGTAATAGAACCTTCTAGGTTGACTTGGAAAAATTATAGTATTTATATATGGTTAAGACTGAAATGTTTGATTAAAAACAAAATAATATATAAATTTGAAATATGCGAATAATCGAAACCTTTAGTCCGGAAACTAATTTCTGGGGAGAACATATTCAATTAGCAGCAGTAGATCCTATAAAGAGTCTTTATCAAAAAGACACAAGCAAAGGAAAAATAAAGTCTTCTAAATTGATGTGGTGTATAGCTTTAATATGGGATAGGAATTCTAAATTTTTCAATCTTCCGGAAGAAGGAGTAGATAGTAAAATAAATTTAATATTTACTGATTTTTATGGAGATAAGAATTATTACATTAACAATAAAGCAGAAGTAGATAATTTGAAATTATTTTATATAAAACTTCAAGATACTACAGCAAGAAGAGCTTTAAGAGATATTGAAAGTAAAATTGAAGAAAGAGCTAAATTCTTAAGTAATACTCCATATACTATCGGAGAGCCTACTGAAAGAGGAGGATGGATAGGAAATACAGCTTCTATAATTGATAAGATGTTAGCAGATTCTAAAAAGGTATATGACCTATATGATGCAGCTTTAAAGTTAGTAGAAAAAGAAGATTTGGAAGGAGAAGGAAGAACTAAAGGAGGAGGACAAATTTCAATGACGGATTCTAACGAAATATAATATGCTGAATCATATACGTAAATATAAAAAAATAGCAGATAAATACGATTTGGATATAGATGTTGTACGAAAAGTATGTGAATCTCAGTTTGATTTTTGCAAATACATTATTCAAAAAGGAGAAGATGCTCAAATAAGACTTCAATACATAGGATTATTTAGTGTAAAACCAAATAGAAGAAAATTAATACAAGAAAGAACAGCAAGACTTAGGAGACTTAGAGATGAAAGAGAAAAAAATAAGCAAAAAGAATAATGAAATAGAATACAAAGATGAACATAAACATGAAAAATTTGTATCCAATAAACATTTTATTCATGATATTATCACTTTAAATCCTCTAAGTATTTCCTTTAAGAGTTATTGGAAAGATTTAAAAAGAAGATGTATTGAAGGATATTGGTTTGAAGGTAAATGGATGCCGGGAAATCTTTATTTCTACGTTAATTTTTGTAAAATTGAACTAAAAGAAAGTGCAGAATCTAAAACTGCCAGAGTTGCTAGACCCTTTCTTAGAGATTTGGAATGGGAAAAGGCATATGTATTTGCAGAAGCTAGAGGTTTTTCAGGATTTGCAGAAGATGAAGAATATACTTGTCATAGTCTTGTAGATAAGATTAATAAAAATCCAGAACTAGCAGAACTGTATAAGTTACCTAAAGAATGTTATAAATCCGATGGAACACTGAAAACATATGTAAATCCTAGACCATATTTGAGAAAAATACATAGTAAAAATTTAGGTAAACCTTTGTATCAGTCTGATGCTCACAATGTTATAGACATCGAATGTCGACGCTCGGGCAAGTCATTTTGGGCTGCTAATGGAATTATATTACATAACTTTCTTATGGATGGGAGTTATGACTATGATGCGTATTTACAAGCATTATCTTCAGGAAATCCGTTCAATACTGAAACATTAGTAGGGGCTATAGATTCAAGATATTCTTTAGGTCTTTTAAATAAGACTCAAATATCTATGGATAATTTGGCAGGATCTCAGACATTTCAAGGCACATTTTATCCATCTCCGTTATCTAAGTCATTTATGGGATCTTGGGTATCCGGAAGGAACTTCATAGAAGCTAAAATAGACAAACAAATAGGAGGTAAGTGGCAAAGAATAGGGTCAGGTTCAAAAATCTATCATAGAACATTTAATGATAATCCTCAAGCAGGTAATGGTATTAGTACCTCAGTAACTTGTCTTGAAGAGGTAGGGTTTATGGGAAATCTTATAGATTCTTTAGGAGCATTAAAAGATATTACTTATAATGGACCATTCAAATTTGGTACTATTTATTGTTTTGGAACTGGTGGACAAATGGAATCAGGAGCCTCTGAAGCAGCTAAAGAAGTATTTAATAATCCTGCTGAATACGATTGTTTGTGTTTCGACGATATATGGGAAGAGACTGGAAGTATAGGATTCTTTGTACCTTATGAACTAGGTTTAAATGAATTTAAAGACGAAGAAGGAAATACCGATTTGGTAAAAGCTACGAAATATGTAGATATACGTAGAGAACAACTCGTTAAAGGCAAGTCAAAAAGACCTTTATATAATGAAATGCAAAATAACCCTAGACTTCCTAGTGAAGCATTCCTAATGTTAAATGCTAATATATTTCCTATAGGAGAATTAAAAGAACATTTACAATGGTTAAAATCTATGCAGCAAGATGCTTTTGTAAAAGGACAATGCGGGGAGTTAGTATTTATACAAAATGAAGGAGGAGAGCATGCCAAATTAGAATGGAGACCTGATGTTAAAAATAATCTTACTCCTTGTGGTTATAGAATGAAAAAGACCGAAGATACTCAAGGATGTATCCAAATATGGGAACATCCTCAATATGTAAATGGGGTAGTACCTAGTGGATTATATTTAGCCGGTTCTGACCCTTATGACCAAGATCAGTCTACAACCTCTTCTTTAGGATCTACGTTTATTTATAAAACTTTCTTAGATGCCAACGGCTTATGTGAAATACCGGTAGCAGAATATACAGCTAGACCTAGGACAGCGGAGGAGCATCATGAAAATGTAAGAAAGTTATTAATGTACTATAATGCTATTGATTTATATGAGAATGAAAGAAATTCTTTAAAAATGCATTTTTCTCATAAACATTCTTTATATTTGTTAGCTAAAACTCCAAGTATATTAAAAGCCACAGAAGGCTCAAAGGTAGAAAGGACTTTTGGGATACATATGACAGAAGGTATAAAAGATGAATTAGAGATATATACTAGAGACTGGCTACTACAAGATGCTGGTAATGGAAAATTAAACCTCCATAAGATATATTCAATTCCTCTTTTAGAAGAACTCATTAATTACAATAGGATTGGGAACTTCGACCGTGTAATAGCATATATGTTAGTGATTTGCAATAGGTTATCTAATTATAATATGAAAGTGTCAAGTATTCAAGAAAATAAAATAATAGAAGATGCTTTTTTAAAGCGAGCTATAACTGGTGGATTTTTTAATTAGTTTGAAATATGGATTTTAAAAGTATGGTATTTAGTACCCTTCCTCCACAGAAAATATCGGAGAAGGAAAAAGATCAACAATGGAAAGAACAATGTGTTGATGCAATATGTTCTATGGGTAATATGCGTAATCCTAACGGAAGAACTACTACTCAAGAGAAACAGATTAAATACGATATTGTTAATTCAATAATAAATCAAAATGATTTTAATTATGTATTAAATCCTTATGGAATAAAAGACAAGAATATTCAAAATACTCCCGCAAAACTTAGAGATATTAACATTATCGTTAATAAAATAAATACTTTAAAAGGAGAAGAATTAAATCGCCCATTTGATTTTAACGTAATAGGTATAAATGGAGAAATTCTTACAGAGAAGGACAAGAAGAAAAATGAAATGACCAAACAATTAGTTTATGCTAAATTAGCACAAGAACTAGGAATTTCATTAGAACCTCAAGTAGATCCTAATACAGGACAACAATTACCTCCTATAACTTTTCCAGATGTAGATAAATACTCAAGCTATTCGGTGCAAGATGAAAGAGAAGAATGGGGCAATATAATACTTCAAGATTTGATTTATAGTCTTAATGTTCCATTTAGATTCAATGAAGGATGGGAACATGGATTAATTGTAGCTGAAGAATATTATTATGTAGGAATAGTAAATAAAAAACCAGTATTAAGAGCTTGTAATCCTTTATATTGTGAATTTAATAGAAATCCAAATAATCCAAATATTGAGGATGGAGACTGGTTCAGAGAAGATAGATGGTTAACTAAAGGACAAATTTTAGATGAATTTGGAGAATTTTTAACAGACGAACAGGTAGAAAAATTAGACAATGGACAATTTGGTTCAAACTTTTCTTCTAATCAAATGTTCCCCGGATATGCATATTCCCAAACAGATATAAATAAATATGAATCAGGATTTAATAGGACGAGTAGATTTAATAGTAACCACTATTTAGTTACTCATGTATGTTGGAAGTCTATGAAAAAAATAGGATTTTTATCCTTTATAGATGAATTGGGAGAAGAACAAGAAGGCATAGTAGATGAGACTTTCAAATTAACTCCGGAAATGAAAGCTTCGGGGTATACTCTTGAATGGAGATGGATTCCTGAAGTATGGCATGGTACAAAGGTAGGTACTGATTTTTATGCTAATATAGAACCTGTACCTAATCAAGTACGTTCTATGGATGATCCTTATTCTGTTAAATTACCTTATATTGGAAGAATATATAATTCTACAAATACAAAACAAACCTCTTTAGTAGATCTAATTAAACCTCATCAATACTTATACAATATTGTATGGTATAGGCTTGAAAATGAATTAGCTAAAGCTAAAGGTAAAAAGATGGTAATGGATATTGCCCAGATTCCAAAAAGTCAAGGTATTGATTTAGAAAAATGGATGTATTTCTTTGATAATATTGGATTAGCTTTAATAAATTCATTTGAAGAAGGAACAGGTAAATTTCAAGGACAAGTCTCTAATTTTAATCAATTCTCAAATATTGATATGGGGCTATCTCAAGCGGTAGGTCAGTATATAAGCATACTTACAAAAATAGAACAACTTGTAGATAAAATAGTAGGAATAACTCCTCAAAGAGAAGGTACTATACACCAATCTGAAACAGCAACAGCTACACAAGCTGCCATTGTAAATTCTACAAATATTACAGAACCTTGG
>Ga0209098_1004361_pt1 | contig 11090 bp, 9 predicted proteins | sample AD_JPNHW1_MetaG_FD_184429 | JGI IMG/M metagenome (GOLD analysis project Ga0209098, IMG submission 184429) | Active sludge microbial communities of municipal wastewater-treating anaerobic digesters from Japan - AD_JPNHW1_MetaG (SPAdes) (version 2) | ecosystem: Engineered > Bioreactor > Anaerobic >... | reverse complement strand
ACGCCGACGCCGTCTACGCCAAGGCCGCCGAAAATCTCGCGAACTTCAGGAAAAACGGCTGGCTGATCCGCGAAGACCGCCCGCTGATGTACCTCTACGCCCAGACCATGGGCGCCCATACCCAGACCGGCCTCGTCTGCTGCGCGCACATCGACGACTACATCCAGAACATCATCAAGAAGCACGAGCTGACCCGCAAGGACAAGGAAGACGACCGCACGAAGCACACGGCGACCATCAACGCCAACATCGGCCCCGTCTTCATCGCCTACCGCGACGTCGCTGAAATCCGCGCGGCCCTCGCGCCGATTCCGAAGCAAGCCGCGCCGCTCTACGACTTCGTGGACGAACTGCACGTGCGCCACCAGGTCTGGCCCGTGGAGAACGCCGCCGAAATCGAAAAGCTCTTCGCGGAAAAGGTGCCCGTCAGCTACATCGCCGACGGCCACCATCGCAGCGCGTCCGCCGTGCGCGTCGGCGCCGAACGCCGCGCCGCCAACCCGAAGCACACCGGCAACGAGGAATACAACTGGTTCCTCTCCGTGATCTTCCCCGCCTCCGAGCTGAAGATCCTGCCCTACAACCGCGCCGTCAAGGATCTCAACGGCCTCTCGCCCGAGGAATTCCTCAAGGAAATCCGCGCCATCTTCACGGTGACGGAAAACGCCGATCCGAGCCCGAAGTCGCCGCGCCACGTCAGCATGTATTTCGGCGGCAAGTGGTACGGCCTCTCCTGGCCCGAAGTGAAGTCGTCCAACCCCGTCGATCTGCTCGACGTCAGCACGCTGCAGAACGGCGTGCTGCACCCGTTGCTGGGCATCGACGATCCGCGCACGAACAACCGCATCAAGTTCATTGGCGGCATTCGCGGACCGCAGGAACTCGTGCGCCTCGTGGACCAGAAGGGCTACGCGGTCGCGTTCTCGATGCATCCGACCACCGTCGATCAGCTCATGGCCATCGCCGACGCCGGCCAGATCATGCCGCCCAAGAGCACCTGGTTCGAACCCAAGCTCCGCACCGGCCTGCTGTCGCACGAACTCGACTAGGGCCGGAGCGTGCGGTCGCGGTTGCCCAGCTGGTTCCGCCGCCCGCTTCCGCCCGGCGCGGAAGGGGGCCGCGTGAAGCAGCTGCTCGGCCGGCACGGCCTGCACACCGTCTGCGAAGGCGCGAAGTGCCCCAACCGCGCGGCGTGCTGGCACGATTCCGCCGCCGCGTTTCTGATCCTGGGCGACGCCTGCACGCGCGACTGCCGCTTCTGCGCCATACCGCACGCGGCGCAGCCGCTCCCGCCCGATCCGGACGAGCCCGCGCGCCTGGCCGAAGCCGCCGCCGCCCTCGGCCTGCGCCACGTCGTCGTGACCTCGGTCACCCGCGACGACCTGCCCGACGGCGGCGCGGCGCATTTCGCGGCCGTCGTCCATGCCATCCGCGCGCGGATTCCGGCGGCCTCCGTCGAAGTGCTCGTGCCGGATTTCCAGGGCGACCGGACCGCCGCGGCCGTCGTGCTCGCGGCCCGGCCCGACATCTTCAACCACAATCTGGAAACCGTCGAGCGCCTGCATCCCGCGGTCCGGCCGCAGGCGGACTACCGCCGCTCCCTCGCCGTGCTGGCGCAGGCCGCACAAGGCGCGGCTCGCGTCAAATCCGGCCTCATGCTCGGCCTGGGCGAAACCGACGCCGAAATCGCCGCGACGCTGCGCGATCTGCGCGCCGCCGGCGTCGCGCTGCTGACCCTGGGCCAGTATCTGGCCCCGTCCGCGGCGCATCATCCCGTCGCGCGCTTCGTGCCGCCGGCCGAATTCGACCGCTGGCGCGACGACGCTTTGGCGCTGGGCTTCGCGTGCGTCGCCGCCGCCCCCCACGTGCGCTCGTCGTATCACGCCGAAGAACTGCTGGCCAGCGGAGGCGCCTCGTGATCCGCCCGCCGCCCCGCATCCTAATCTGCTACCTCGTCCGCAACAGCGGCCATCACGCCGCCGCCCGCGCCATCGAGGCGCAGATCAAAAAGCTGAATCCCATGGCGGAAACCCGCTGCCTCGATCTGCTCGAAACGACGCATCCCACCTGGAGCGCCGTCGTCCAATACGTCTACATGTCCACGATCCGCCGCACGCCGGAATTGTGGGAGGCGCTCTACGACAACTTCTGGTTCGACTGGCTCACCCGGTGGATCCGACCGCTCGTGCAGCGCGGCAACAGCCTCAAGCTCCGCATCCTGATGGAGGCGTTCCAGCCCGACGCCATCGTCTGCACGCAGGCGCACCCCTTCGCCGTCCTGTCCGCCTACGCCCGGCGCCAGGGCAAGCCCATCCCCTTGTGGGGCGTCGTCACCGATTTCCTCCCGCACCGGTTTTGGCACGTGCCGCCCGACGAGCGCATCCGCTACGTCGTCCCCACCGAAACCGCCGTGCAACGCCTCATGATCCTCGGCACGCCGGCGGACCGCATCGCCACGTTCGGCATTCCGATCCAAGCCGACGTGCTGGCCGCGCGCGGCAAAACCGTGTCGCGCACCGACGGCCGGCGCATCCTCGTGATGGGCGGCTCGCGCGGCCTCGGCGCGCGCTTCGCCACCATCCGCCAGCTCGATCGCGCCGCCGCCGATTTCACCATCGACGTCGTCACCGGCACCAACCGGCGCCTGCGGCGGCAACTGCTGGCCGCGCGGCACAAGTTCCGGCACCCCATCCGCATCCGCGGCTACGTCAAGGACGCCATGGCCCTCATGCGCCGCGCCAGCCTGCTCATCGGCAAGCCCGGCGGCCTGACGTCCGCCGAAGCGATGGCCTCGGGCACGCCGATGCTGATCATCCGGCCGCTGCCGGGCCAGGAACGGGGCAACACCGAAATGCTCGTGCGCCACGGCGCCGCCATCCATCTCGACCGCGACCGCGACTTGCCGGCCGTCGTCGCGTCCCTGCTCACCCACGTTTCGCTGCTCGACATGATGGCCGCCCGCGCCCGGGCGCTCGGCAAGCCCGAAGCCGCGCGCGACGTCGCCCAGGCCGTCCTCGCCCATCTGCCGCCCGAGGAGGAGCCCGCGCCGTGATCTACTGGTTCTACCGCGGCGTGGCCTTTTTCATCCGGCTCCTACCTTTGCCGGTCGCCTATTGGCTCGGCCTGCGCATCTGCGACCTGTTCTATTTCCTGAATCGCCGCGGCCGCCGCGCCGTCCGCGAGAATCTCCGCGTCGTCTATGAGCATCAAGGCCTGCTGCCTTCCCGAAGCCTGCTCGCCGGCTGCGCCCGCAAGACGTTCCAGTACTTCGGCAAGTATCTCGCCGACTTCATCCGCTACCGCAAACTGACGCCCGAAGGCGTCCGCGAACGCGTCAGCATCCAGGGCCTCGAGCAGCTCGACGCCATCCGCGCATCCACGCGCGGTTCCATCCTGCTCACCGCCCACGTCGGCAACTGGGAACTCGGCGGGGCCTTCATCGCCTCCATGGGCATTCCCCTCCACGCCGTCGTCCGGCCCGTGCCTTCGCCCGCCCTCGAGCGCATCTTCAACTTCTTCCGCGAACAGCGCGGCCTCCGGGTCATCCCCCTCGACAAAGCCGGCCTCGGCGTCGTCAAGGCCCTCAAGCGCGGCGAAACCGTGGCGCTCGTCGGCGACCGCGATTTCACCGGCAACGGCCGGCCCTGGAAATTCTTCGGTCGGGACGTTTCGCTGCCGCGCGGCGCGGCTTGGTTCGCCCACCGCCTCGGCGTCCCCATCTACATGGGCTTCGTCGTCCGCGCTCCCGACGACACCTTCATCCTGCGCCTCCATCCGCCCATCGATCCCGCCCAGGTGCCGACCGAAGAAGAAATCCAGGCGCGCATCGTGCGCATCATGGAAGACACCATCGCCCGCGATCCCTGCCAGTGGTTCATCTTCGATCCGTTCTGGCCCGGCGAACTCGACGACGTGCGCCCGCTGCCCGACACCGCCGCCCTGATCGCGCCGCAACCTTGAACGCCGCGCCCCAGCTTTTCCTGTTCGACCTCGACGGCACGTTGATCGATTCGCGCGCCGATCTCGCCGCGGCCACGAACGCCATGCGCGCGCGCCACGGCCTGCCGCCCTTGCCGCTGGACGTCGTGGCGTCCTACGTCGGCGACGGCATCCGCATCTTGGCCGTGCGCGCCCTCGAAGGCGCCGCCGTCGATCCCGATCTCGCCGCGCGCGAAATCTCCGCCGCCTACGCCGAACATCTGACCGACCGCACCACCGCCTATCCCGGCGTGGATGCCGGCCTGCGCGCGCTGCGCGCCGCCGGCCACGACCTCGCGCTCGTCACCAACAAGCCCGGCTCGCTCGCGCGCCGCCTCTGCGACCATTTCGGCTGGACGCCGCTCTTCGCCGCGCTCCTCGGCGGCGGCGACGTCCCCGAACTCAAGCCCGCGCCCCGGCCCCTGCAAATCGCGATGCAGCGCGCCGGCCACGCGCCTGCCACCACCTGGATGGTCGGCGACCACCACACCGACCTCGAAGCCGCCCGCCGCGCCGGCGTGAAATCCATCTACCTCGAAAGCGGCATCGGCCACCCCGGCGCCGAAAAACCCGATCTCGTCTGCCGCGATTTCGCCGCCTTCGTGCGCCATTTTCTGCCGCGCACCTAACGGCGTCCGCGCGTTTTCGCAAGCCGTTTTCGGACGCAATCATGAAGCCAAAATGAAGAAAATAAACGGTTTACCCTAGATAATATGCTTCTTTTGCGGATGAGCGCGGACTACGCTTGCCGGCGACGATCCGTTGGATCCGTCGAAGAAGGAGTTGCCATGAAAAATTGGATATTGGGATTCGCCTTGTGTCTCGGAGTGGCCGCCCGAGCCGATCTGGTGATCACGGAAGTCATGTCGTCCAGCAGCCACACCAATTCCGCCGCCAACGGGGATTGGTGGGAACTCTACAATTCGGGCACAACCGACGTTGATTTGACGGGGTATTCTTGGGATGACAACACCGCCACCGCGGGGTCGGCTGATTTCAACGGCACAACGGTCGCCGCCGGAGCGTATCTGATCGTGTGCCAGGAAACCATCGGCGCCGAACAGGCCTGGCGGGATCTCTGGGGCATTTCGGCGTCCGTGCCGGTCGTCAATCTTGGCAACACCGAATTCCAGAATTTCAGCGCCAGCGGAGACGAAATCCATTTGTACGACGCGGCCATGCTCGAATTGACTTCCGTCGTTTTCGGCACGGCCACGGCCGGCTATTCTTTCGAATGGGATTCGACCGGCAGTGCTCTCAACTTGAGCGTCCTCGGCGAAAACGACGCATTTCAGGCGACGGCATCCGCCGGCGGCAATCCCGACATCGCTTCGCCGGGAACCGGTTTGGCGATTCCCGAACCGGCCACCGGCGCGTTGTTGGCCTTCGGCGTGCTCGCGCTGTGGCGCCGGCGGCGCTGATCGCGCGCGACCATCGCCCCGAAAATCGATGAGATACCCGGACCGCGAACCGGCAATTTCGATTATGCAGTTTCAGACGTATCGCCGGATTTCGGCGAGGGGCTTGCGGTTCTTGGGCCGCACGGTTTCGTCGGCGGCGTAGCCGAGACAGATCAGCAAATCCACTTTGTGGCCGCGCGGAATGCCAAGCGCCCGTTTGACGGCGCCTTCGTCGAACCAGCCCAGCCAGCAGCTCGCGACGCCGTCTTCCGCCGCTTGCAGCACCAGATGCTCGCACGCGCTGCCGAGATCGACGAGGCTGTACGGCACGCCGCGAAACTGCGCGCCAAGCCGCGCCGCCAACTTCATCTTTTCCGTGACCACGGCGACGAGCGCGGACGCATCCATGGCGAACCAGTTCATGCCGTAGGGCGCATGGCCGCAGGCGGCTTGGGCCAGCGCGCGGACCTGCTCCGGATCGTCCGCCACGACGAACGCCCACGGCTGCGAGTTGCACGCGGAGGGGGCCAGCCGCGCGGCCTCGAGGCCGCGCTCCAGGATTTCGCGCGGAATCCGCCGGCCCGGCATGAATTTCCGCGTGCTTTGGCGGCGCCGGACGAGTTCCAGAAAATTCACGGTTTCCTCCGCGACAGGCGCAAGGCGATCACGACCAGCCAGAGCGTCCCGACGAGGATCCAGCCGCCGAAGAACACCCGCGGATGGCTCCACCAGCTCCAACCCGCGAAACCCCAGTCGGAAAACGGCCAGAAAAGCGGCGTGACGAAACGTCCGGCGCCGTGCGTCGGCACGTCCATCAGCACATGGAGCGGCCACGCCAGCGCCGGCAGCCACAGGGCGCGCTTCCACGCCACCAGCGCCCCATAACAAACGGCGATGCCCAGCAGGCTGTGGGTGGCGTCGTAGAGGAAAAACACGAAATCGGGAATGCCGTGCCAGCGCACGCCGTTGCCCGCCACCGCATCCATCGCGAAATGGATGCCCAGCGAAGCCAGATCGGGAAACGTGCCGAAGAAAAACGCCGCCCACAGCGTCCAATCGAAAATCGCGCGGCGGCCTTGCGCATCCACCGGTCCGCGCCGCCCGCCGGCCAGGCCCGTCCGGCTGCACAACGCCGCACCGACGACTCCGTGGAGCAGCGTATCCATGCCGTCGCCGCCTCAGCCTTGCGAATCGAGGGATTTCAGGTAATCGGCCACTTCCTGGATCCGCCCGAACGCCAGCATCTGGGCCGCCTGGGCGCGCGCCGTCCCCAGATCGATCGCTTCGATCCGCCGCTGCACCGCGGGAATTTCCATCGAATCCATGCTGAGATGCCGCAAGCCGATGCCGAGCAGGAACGGCAGCATGCGCAGATCCGATCCCATGTTGCCGCAGAGGGAAATGGGTTTGCCGGCTCCCAGCGCGGCCTGGACGATGGCGTTCAGGCTGCGCAGCACGGCGGGATGATGCGGCATGAACCAGTTGGCCACTTCGTCGTTCGTGCGGTCCACGGCCAGCAGATATTGGATGAAGTCGTTGCTGCCAATGCTCAGGAAATCCGCCGCCGCCGCCAATTCGGGCATCATCGGCACGGCCGACGGCAGCTCGATCATCATGCCGAGATCGGGAATGCGGCTGGGCACGCCTTCCCGCTCCAGTTCCTGCTGGCAGGTGCGCACGAGATCCCGCGCCGCGAGGAATTCGTCCACCGACGCCACCATCGGAAACATGAGCTTGGCCTGGGGATGGCCATGCGCCGCCCGCAGCAAGGCCCGCAGCTGCTGCTTGAAGATCGCCGGATTCTTCAGCGAAAAGCGCAGCGCCCGCAGGCCGAGGAACGGATTGTTCTCCTGCCCGACCTGGAAATACGAAAGAACCTTGTCGCCGCCGACGTCCAGCGTGCGGAACACGACCGTTTCGCCCCGCATTTTTTCCAGCACGCGCCGGTAGACCAGATATTGTTCCTCCTCGGTCGGAAACGTGCTGCGCACGATGAAGGGAAATTCGGTCCGGTAGAGCCCGATCCCCTGCGCCTTCACCCGCAGGGCGACGTCCAGTTCGCTCATCAGGTTGAGATTGGCGTGGAGGTGGATTTCCGTGCCGTCCTTCGTCCGCGTCTCGGGCTTGACCTGGCCGGCCAGGCGTTCCGAATCGGCCAACGACCGAATCAGATCCTTCATCGTCTGGACGGCCTCGGGCCCCGGCCGCACGATGACGTGCCCTTCCTTGGCGTCCAACAGCAGGGGCGTCTTTTCCGGCAAATGCAGCAGGCGCTTGTCGGAAGCGACGACCAGCGGAATTCGCAGCGCCTTGGCGAGAATCGCCACGTGGGAATGCTGGCCGCCGCCCAGCAGCACCAGGCCCGCCACGCCTTCCGCGGACAGCTTCAGGATGTCCGAAGGCAGCATTTCTTCCGCGATGATGATCTGGCCGGCGTAGTCCGGACTCGAGCTGCGCAGGGCGGGCGCGGAAAGATTGTGGAGCAGCCGATGGCCCAGATCCTTCACGTCGAGCACCTTCTCGCGCAAGGTCGGATTCGGACTGTTGGCGAACAGATCCGCGTAGCGCCGCACTTCGTCCAAGATGGCTTCCCAAGGATTCTTCCCGACGCGGATGGCGGCGCGGATTTCGCCGGAAAACGCATCGTCCTTGAGCATCAGGACGTGGGCCCCGAAGATCATCGACGCCGCATCCTGGATCTTGTCCTCCAGCCGGCGCTGCAGCTCCATCAGCTGCTTTTCGGTTTTTTCCACCGCCCGATCGAAATCGGCTTCCGTCAAACCCACGGGACAGGAATCGCCTTCCTGCTCCTGCAGCAGATATTCGCCGATGCGCGCGGACAAGCCCATGCCCATCACGTCGGACGCGCCTTGGCCGCGAACGAAATGGGTGCCCGGACCGAATTCGTCCGGCGCGGGCGGGGACGCCGGGGCTTGCGCCGGATCGGTTTCGCGCATCCGCAACAGCAGATAGGCGTTTTCGATGACGCCCGCCAGCTGCGAGGCGATGACCTGCAGGGCCTGGACGTCGTTCGGGGTGAAATAGTTCCACTGGGGATCCTGCACGGCGATCACGCCGACCGGATTCATTTTCCGCAGGATCGGCACGGCGAGGAACGACACGAATCGTTCCTCGCGGCTGCCGGGAACGTGCTTGTAGTGCGGATTGTCCGTCGCCTTGGCTTCGCAAATCGGCCGCATGTCCTTCAAGGTCATGCCGGCGATGCCCTCGCCGATCTTCAGCCGAAGCCGCCCGACCATCTCCGGATTCAAGCCTTGGTTGGCCCGCAGGACCAATTCCTGGGTTTCCGGCTCGTAGAGATAGATGGAGCACACCGCCGCCCGCATGTGCCACGCCACGGTGGAAACCGCCTTCGCCAAGAAGGCATCCAGACCGGCCTCGAAGTCGAACAATCCGACCAGCTCGCCGATGTCGCACATCAAGGCGACGTTGTCTTTTTGGAATTCACTCATGAAATCGTCATTTTCCGTCCGCCGGAACGCCGGTTGCGCCCGGACTTGACTTCATTTCCAAAAAAAGTACCTTCTTCCGCGTTTCGGTCCCATCTGCCCGATGGTGTAACGGTAGCACAACAGACTCTGGATCTGTTTGTCTAGGTTCAAATCCTAGTCGGGCAACCATGTTGCGAAAGCCGCCCCGATCCGAGGCGGCTTTCGGCGTTTCAGGGGCTTGCATCCGTCCCCTTTTCGTTTCCAAACGAAATCAGCTGACCCGAATGGGCATCAGAACGTAGACGAAATTGATCGTCGAGCGCACCACGCCGGGACTCGTGTCGTCCGTCAGATCCAAATACACCTCGTCGGTCGTCAGCGCCTTCAGGGGATCCATCAAGAAGGCGGGATTGAAGGAAATCGCGATGTCCGGGCCCTTGTACTTCACGTCCATCGTTTCGCGCGCTTCGCCGATTTCCGGCGCCGTGGCCAAGATCTCCAGGCGGTTCTTGGTGAAGGTCAGCTTCACCCCCGACACCGCGTCGATCACCAGCTGGGACGTCCGCCGGACGGCGGTCAGGAAGGTTTCGCGCTCGAGGGAGACCCGCTCGCCGTTCGACGGCGGAATCACCTGGCGGAAATTGGGATAGGACCCTTCCACCAGCTTCGAAACGATCAGCATGCTGGAAAATTCGAAGGCGATCTGTTTCGGCGTCGCCAAGATTTTCAAGGGACCCGCGTCGCCGAGGGTGCGAATGAGTTCTTCGACCGTTTTCAGGGGCACGATCAGATCCATGCCGGCATCCGCCGGAAATTCGAGTTCGTTTTCCACCAGCGCCAACCGGCGGCTGTCGGTCGCCACCACGCTGAGCTTGCCGGACTTGAAGCTCAGGAGCACCCCGTTCAGCAGCGGACGATTCGCATCGACCGACGCGCCGTAGGAGGTCAGCTTCAGCATGTTCCGGAACGCCCCCTGATCGAGGGAAAAGACCTTGGGATCCGCCATTTCGGGCAAATTCGGATAATCCGCCTCGGAAATGCCGTGGATGCGAAAATAGGAACTGCCGGCCTGGATGGAGGCGACGTTCTGGTCGCTGACTTCCATCTCCGCTTCGTCGACGCTCAGTTCGCGGAACACGCCGAAAATCCGCTTGGCGGGCAAGGTCGTCACGCCGGGTTCCAGAACTTCCGCATCCAGCGATGCCCGAACGGTCAAGGACATGTCCGTCGCGGTGAGTTCCAATTTCCCCTTCTGGGCCTTGATCAGGACGTTGGAAAGAACGGGGAGGGCGTTGCGGGGATTGATCACCGATTGGATCTTCTGGAGGCAATCGATCATCGCCTCTTTGTTCACTTTGATTTTCATTCCGCCTCCGAGTGGCTGTTGTTCCATCAAGAATCAATATCCAGTCTTATCAGTATGTCCTGTGGACAGTGTGGACATCAAGAAAAGAATCGTCCAGACGGGCCTCCGGGCCTTCTTGACCCTGTCGAAAACCAGCCCCCCCTCCCTGTGCCCATCCGGAACAACTCCGACTTGTCCACGTCCAAGCCGACTTGTCCACAATCGGTTCACCGGGTTGTTCACGTGCCGGTTGGCTTCGCGCGGGCGCCTGTTTGGCTCCGGAAAACCCATTCGCCGCCGTTTCAGGAGGGCGCGCCCACCCCGCCGAGACGCTGCTGGAGCGAGAGAATCGTCTGGCGCAGCCCGGCGTCGGTCTTCATCTTGCCGCCCACCAGCCGGTGCGCGTGCAGCACCGTCGCGTGGTTGCGCCCAAAGGCGTTGCCGATCGCCGGCAGCGACTGGTCGGTCATTTCCCGGCACAGATACATGGCGATCTGGCGCGGAAACGCGATGTTGTTCGGCCGCTGCTTGCTCGTCATGTCCCCGAGCCGGATGTCGTAGTATTCCGCCACCATCCGCTGGATGCCTTCGATCGTCAGCGCGGTCTGGTTTTCCTGCTCGATCGTGTCCCGCAGCAGGTATTCCAGCGCTTCCGGCGTCAGCGGCTTGCGCGTCAGCGACGCGTACGACGCCGCCCGCAGCAGCGAGCCTTCCAGCTTGCGGATGTTCGAGCGGACGTGCTCGGCGATGAAGAACAGCGAATCGTCCGGCAGCTGGATGCCCATCTGCTCGCGCTTCCGCCGCAGAATGGCCACCCGCGTCTCCAGGTCCGCCATTTCCATTTCCGTCACCAACCCCCACTCGAACCGCGACACGAGACGCTTCTGCAGGTTGCCGATTTCGCTCCCCGGCCGG
>Ga0209098_1004360_pt1 | contig 11093 bp, 20 predicted proteins | sample AD_JPNHW1_MetaG_FD_184429 | JGI IMG/M metagenome (GOLD analysis project Ga0209098, IMG submission 184429) | Active sludge microbial communities of municipal wastewater-treating anaerobic digesters from Japan - AD_JPNHW1_MetaG (SPAdes) (version 2) | ecosystem: Engineered > Bioreactor > Anaerobic... | reverse complement strand
GGCGATGCCTGAGGCCAAGGTTCAAGGCACCGTGCTCGCCACGGAACGCACCGCGGTTGCGGTCGTCGCCGTCAAGTCGAGCGGCAGCGACGCGAAGGACCTCACTACCGCTGTATCGGTCGTCGCTACTGCCCTGGGGTGCGTTCAAGGTGCCGATGTGCTCGCGACCACGGACCAGAGCACAGCCGCGCGCCGCGTGGCATGGGCCATGACGCGGGACCAGCGAGCGTGGATGACAGTGGCGTCCCGCGGCCAGCCGACTCTTTCTCCCGAGTCTGTCCAGGCGTTGCGCGCCATCATGGGTGAAGGTGCGGTGACGTGGTGGTCCGTCTCGGTGACGTGGCGCGGGCAAACCCGGGACGTTTCGCCGATGATTGGCGCCGGAGTGTTGCTCTACTCTTGGAGCGGTCCGCAGCCGGCGAATCCCACGGACCCGCGGACAATCCAGGAAGCCAGGGCCTATGCCGAGGGAATGGCCTCCGGGGTTGAGCTGGCCTCGAGCTGGGCGGGGGCAATTCCCTCGCTCGAGGCGGCTCAGTCCGTCGCTGGCGCCAGCGGGGCTCTACTCGCCGCCCTTCCGGAGGTGGCCAAAAGTGTCTCGAATGCGGTTGAGAGTCTCGCTGGGTTCGCCCAGGCCGCTCCTTGGTTGCTTCTCGGTGGCTTGGTCATCTGGGCAGGACAGAGAATCATGAAGGGAAGGGCGTTGCCGTGGCCGAAGTGAAGAAGGTGAACACCCGATGGGACCCTGCCGCAGTGCTCGCGGTCCTGGTCTCATTGCTGCCGGGCCTCGACCGCTGGTCAGCCTCCGCCATGCTCGCTCAGATGGGACTAGAGACGGGTTGGAACGGGCCCGGGTGCTGGAATTGGAACCTGGGTAACATCTCAGCGGACCCGAAGCGCTGGTCCGGGGATTACTGGGTCCCGCCATGGGTCCGCGACGAAAGGAATTCGCTTCACAAGCTCTACCTAGAGCACAAGGCGCCGGGAGCGTTCCGGGCCTACCCGGACCTCGCCTCCGGGGTCCGCGGGTACGTCACGGCGCTTCAGCGGTACTTCCCAGAAATCCTGGCGGCCTACAGGACCCAGGACCCCATGACGGTTTGGAAAGCGATTCGGGCGCACTACATGCCGGATAAGCTTTCCACGGCCAAGGAATACGAAGCGTTCAGCAACTGGCGCGCGCTGCTCGAAGGCAAGGCGCTCCAGGTCGCCACTGTCGCGGGGCTCCCGGAGGTGCCCCGGGAGGTCCCAAAACCCTAGGGGCAGCCGGTGCCGCCTGGGTGCTGGGCGGCCTGGCTGCCCTAGGCGTCGGGATGGCACTACGGCGCCGCAAATAGCTCGGGACCTAGCCTCGGGTCCTGCAAGGCCTCTCCCAGTCCGGCGGAGGCCTTGCTTTTTTTTGGTTGCCGTCTGTCGGATATTGCGTCACAGTCCCGGAGTCCGCCCATCGCCCCGCCGGAGCTTGTTCGGTCCCGGGTTCGGTGGGGGTCGAGGAAATCGAGCAATGAATACCGAGCACGACGACAAGACCGAGGTTTCAGAGCCAATCAAGACGCGCCAGGCCTGCAAAGCCTGGGCGGAATTGTGGCGCAAGCGCCCCGCGAAGGGCTTTCTACTCGGGGTGACGACCCGAGCATTTTCAGCGCTGGCCCGCGTCGCCACTGGCGAGGCGCCGGAGTATGTCGAGGCCGGAGTCCTCACGGACGAAGGTCAAGCAATCGTGGAGTTGCTGCATGAAATCATCGCGGCGGCGGTCGAGGATTGTCGCCAGGACGGTTCGGCGGATTCGGTGCTAACTGAGCGGCGCCTGAACGCCCTGCGTGACCTAGTAATCAACGGTGAACTTGCGCGCCTTCCGGAGGGTGGTAATGTCGCGCAATGACAACAATTCTCGCGGCCGTAATAACGGCCCTACTCACAATGTGTACGCTATCGTTGGTGAGGGCGATAATGCTCGCTGGCTCGAAGTTGGAGCAGCGTGGCTCAAGTCCGACGCTGAGCGAGGCGACACGATCACCATCGAACTCGACCGCGAGCCGCTTGCGTGGCGCGAAGGCTCCCGCCGCCGGCTCGCAGTCAGGGAAAGGCAAAACCGTGGCAACTAAGCCGGTAACGCCCTCCGATACGCCGCTATTGGGTTGCTCACCGTGGTGCTACTATCTGGGGATGCGGGTGAATTCCTGGGAAGATGCGGCCTCGAAGCTGGCTGATTTGCAGACTCGCCCGACGCGCCGAACCATCCTGGCTCACGCCAGGGCCCTGGAGCGTGAGCTAGGGTGTCCGCCGCCGGTGGGGTCGCCGTTCCGGAGGGCGAACGCCGGGCGCCCGAAGGGCTCTCGCAATCGTCCCAAGGTCAACGTGCTCCCTCCAGAGCCACCCCAGCCGCCGTCAGGGGATGACGTCCCGCCGGAGGCCGCGTGAATCCGAAGGCAATCATGGCGTGGGTTCCCGTGGTCCGCGCACTCGCGTCAATCGTGGCTGACCTATGGCGCGCAGCTCCCGAGCGTCGCGCCGAAACCGCCGAGGAATTGGCGGCCCATGCGAAGGCGCTCGGGGAGCAATCGGGCATGGCCGCTCGCCGGTCGTCCGAAGCGACCGTGAGAAGAATGCGCGACCCTCCGAAGCACTTGACGGTCCCCGGATAGCTGCTACACCTAACGTACCCACCACCCGGGCCGGCCTGCGACGGCGGCTCCCTCGCGCTCCCCCTAGAGTCTGGACCACCTAGGGGGAGCGTTTTCTATTTGCGCCCATCGGATATTCTGTCAGACTCACTGGCGGAGGTCCAATGAGTCCGACGAAACTGATAAAGGCACTAAAGGCAAACGGGTGGAATTTCCGCCAATTGGCCGGGGAATTTGACCTGGGAACGGGGCACGGGTTCGCGGTCGAGGACATTTCTGGCCTGTGGAGGGTATCGGTCTACCTTGACCGTGTGACCCTCATGGGGCCAATTGTATTGGGGGGAGGGTTCCCGGTTGCGCAATTTTCCGAGGTCGAGCGACGGAACGTGGGCCCATTCGGATGGGCAACCACGGTGGCCGCTGTCCTGCACTCGAACGGGTTCGCGACGTCGACCACCAACACTCGATGAGGGAGGGTCCGAACATGAGCGACGAGGAAAAGGCATGCGATTACGCTAATGATGCCGGAGGGTACAAGGCCCCGGTGTGCTCCGGCTGCGGGCACGAAATCTGTCCTTGCTGCGGCAATTGGTGCGATTGTATGGTGGACGACCCGGACCCGGATTATCCGGGGGAACGGACCATTTGCCCATGCAACTGCGAGGAACATCCGTGGAAGATGGGGGACCTAACCGTTACATGGGAATCCCCGGAGGTGGACGCCTGGATTGATGCCTGGCACAAGGAGCACGGCCATGGGTGAATATGACGGGTCGGAAAATTCGACGGCCCCGTGGGAAGGTCACATTAGACAGCACGTAGCAACCAATATCCTAGCCGGGAAGGCTCCTCGGCAGTAGACGCAGGCCCGACTACACTGGACCGCCGTTGCTCGGGATGGCCCCGAGCAGTTGAGACGCAGGCCCCTCCTACAGTGGGACCGCCCCCTCCCGGGGAACGGGACTAGGGCCGCCGGATGACCTCCGGTGGCCCTTAGCTATTTGCGCAACGTATGCGCCTAACCCAAGAGCTCACCCGCAAGACTTGCGCGCTGTAGGCGAAACCGGCCGCCGGGGCTCGGAAACTATGACCGCTTATCCGTCCGGGGTGGCCTTCGCGGTTGCGTGCCAGGCCCCTGCATGGCATCATCGGGACGTGCCGGAGCTGGTCCCACCCGAGCCGACTGACGCACGCGCCGCGGCCTACATGCTGCGCCGCCGGGCTCGCCGCATCCAACCGAGCCGCCGAGTCGCTCTCTGTGGCCGCCGCGCGTCCGGGCTTGTGCTCATTCGAGACCAGGAGGGGCGAGGTGTGTACCATGGGCCCTATCTGTGCGAACGGGCGACGGTTTGCCCTACGTGTGCGAGGGCGCTTGCGTCAGTGCGTCAGCGCTCCCTAGTCGAGGCGGGAGAGGCGCACGCGAAACGCTACTGGGACGCCTCTCAGATGATGGTCACCTTGACAGTGCGGCACCGTCATGGGCAGACGTTGCGGGAGCTACTCGCCGCGTTGCGCAAGTCATGGTCGCGGTTCGCCTCGGGGCGGCGCTGGCGCCGGCTAGTGTCGGAGCTGGGAATCGTGGGGCACGCCCGGGCAATTGAGGTCCGCTGGACTCCTGACGGCGGATGGCACCCCCATTTGCACGTCGCGATTTGGACGCGTCACCACGTCTCCCGGGTGAGGTGGTTCGGCGGGCGGCCCTACAGCGAGACCGACCTGCGGGTCCGTCGCTATTGGCGCGACGCAGTGGCACGCATCGCGCCCGAATGCACACCGTCATTTGAGCGGGGAGCAACGCTGACAGTCTGCTATTCACAGGAATACATAGCAAAATTGGGATGGGAGCTGACCGGGAGTCTAGGAAAGGCCGGGAAACGCGGGTCCCTGGGAACGTGGCAGCTTGCCGCCCGCGCCGCAGTGGCGGGACCAGGGACGCCAGAGGCGGACCGCTGGACAGAGTACTGCGAAGCGATGCATGGGGCGCGGACCCTCACCTGGTCGCGGTCAATGACGCGACCCGAGGAGCCTGACGATTCGCGCGCAATAGTGGCGGAGGAAACGCGGGGGGCTCCAGTTGCTGCCATCGAAGGGCACACCTACCGCGTACTTGAGCGATGGGGGGTGTCCGGCGTGTTCGCTGACCTCATGGTCCACGCCCCGGCGGACGCCTGGGAATACCTGCGGGAGAAGCGCCTGGCCGAGGCAAAGCCCGGCTCGGAACTGGACCTTCCGCCACCTCGCGAGCCATCCGAGTGGCGCCAGCCATTCCACGTGGCGACGCCAGATGGGGAGATTCTGCGCGGGAAATTCGCCCATCTTGTGAGTGGTCAGCATTCCCGAGGGATGACCACTGAGGACTCGCGAGCAGTAGGGCAGGCGGAATTCCTAGAGCTTGTCCGAAGGCTGAAACGTGGGCTTCCCGTGGCTCTCGATGGGCCCCAGGAAGAGTCCCTGGAGCTGCGACGGCACCGTGCCGCATTCGAGCGATGGCGGTCCGCGGCATGGGTGCCCGTGCGCCGCCGCCCGTCAGGCGCGATAGAATCCGCGCAAGTTTAGCGCCAGCCGCGTGCGCATAGGCGCATCGGTTGCGCGTGCGCCCTTGCGCCGGTTCCCAGGGTATGGGATTGGATTGTCTCCAACCTGGAGAATCAAGCCATGTCCGAACCCTCTGCTATCTCGAAGACCGAAGCCCTATCCGCCCTTGACCGCGCCCGCGGTCGCCTGAAGGCCATTACGGCCCGAACCGCCGAGGTCGGTGAGCGTACGATGGGAGCCGGAATCACGGTGGCTACCTCGTTCGGCACCGGCTACGCGTATGGTCGCGGCTGGGGAGACAGGATGATTCCCGGGACCCAGATTCCACTCCTCGCAGCCGGCGGAGCCGCAGCCCTCATTCTCGGGGTCTCAGGGCTCGGTGGCAAGGCCAGCGACACCCTGACACACGTCGGGCAGGGTATCGTCGCCGGTGACCTCGCTATCCGCGGCTCGCTGGCCGGAATGAAGGCAAAGACCGAAGCGGCCGCCAAGGCCAGCGAGGCGAAGGCTAAGTAAGATGCCTGCGGCGTCACTGCATGACGCTTGCCCCTCCGGGGGATGCTCTGACCTGGCGGCGGAACGGGTAGCCCGTGCCGCCAGGGACGCCGAAATTATGCGGGAGCTTCGGTCCGTGCGCAGTGAGTTGCGGCGGCTGCGGCCCTGGTTACGTACCACCCTTACCATTGCGATTCCAGTAATCATGGAACGCATACCTGCAATCATTCACGCGCTACAGTAGTAGCGGGAAAGAATTCAATGTCCAAGCAATACGAACAGTCCGAGTTCAGTTTCTCTGACCTCCTCCCCCCCGAGGTCTTCGGGAACACCTTCTCTGGGACCGATGATGAGGTGTCGGGCCCGTCCGTCGATGACTACCTGTCCGGCGACGAGTACGGCAAGTCGCTGAGGCAGAAGGCCGCGTCAATGCCGGCGCGCATTGTCATCTCTGGCAAGATTGGCGGCTCACAGACGGGCTATGCAACCATCGCGGCCGGTGACCCCTTCCTGTTCGAGTTCCAACTCGGATACAAGGTGCGAATTCGCAAGATTTCGCTCCTGAACGCCAATTCGCTGGTCCTTACGTCCATCATCATCAACGGCGTCAACAACGTCTTGGGCGGGCACGGCGCCAGCGGTGCAATCCTCGACCCGGCGAACAATGTGGAGCTGTTGCTGAAGACGATTCCGGCGAATACCCTGTGTTCGGTCGCGGGCGTCAACGCCAGCGCGGCGCCTGTCGCGGTGAGCTTCGCGGCGTTCGCTGACGTGCTCTGACCGTAGAGGAAACGATGCGAGCGGTACTCAATACCATGCGTATGTCCCCGGTGTCTACGTGCCGGGTCGTCCGCATGGTATTGGAAGCGCTGGTCCCCCTGGCGCAGTATCAGTGCCGTTCGCTCCCTCCCCTCTACCGTGCCGGTGTCCGCTGGTCTCTCGAACCCGATGGGGTAGAGGAATTCGCGGACCCGGTGACGGTCTACGCCCGGAAATGGGGGGATTGTTGGATGCTCACCCTCTGGAGGGTGGCGGAGTTGCGAAACTCAGGCGAAGACGCGAGACCCATGGTCACGCTTGTCAAGGAGCGCACGGACGGCTCCCGCCTGTATCATGTTCGAGTCCGCCGCGCCGACGGCCGCGTCGAAGACCCGTCGAAAGTCTTGGGGATGCCATGAAGACAGCCAAAATTGTCAAGGGCGCTGCAATCGGCGGAGGCCTAGTGCTGGCCGCCTGGGCCGTGATTTTCGCACTCGCCGTGCATCGGGAGGGACTGTGAATCGCGGGATGGTTACCCTGATGACGCTAGGCGCCTTGGGCGGACTTGCGTTCCTTGCGGCGAAGGCCTCGGCTCACGAGGGCCCCACGCCTGGCCCCACGCCTGGCCCCACGCCTGGCCCCACGCCTGGCCCCACGCCTGGCCCCACGCCTGGCCCCACGCCAGCGCCTGTAGCTCCGACTGCGCCGGGAATGCCCGGCGGCCTGAACTATGCCCAGCGTCTCGGGTACGGAATCGGCGAGCAACTGGCGGCGCCTCCTACTCCGCCGGCACAGAAGTTCGCGCCCGCAGTGAGGCCTACTCAGGCCGCCGCAGTTGCGACGGTGAAGGCTGCCGCAGCCGAGGCAGTCGCGAAGGCAAACCAAACTGCCCAGTCCGTCGCGACGCAGGGCGCCGCGTTGAACGTGAAGACCGGCGGTGAACTGCTCGCCCACCTGCTCGCGACGCAACCCGGCCAGGAATCTCCAGCGGTTGTAAAGGCCTACCAGGTGGCCAATAAGCTGTACGGGGACGGCAAGTACGGACCCGGAACAGCCCTCGACCTGGGACGCCGCATCGGGCGCCGTCCGCCGGACCCGCGTGTCTGGCCCAAGTCCAGCAACCCAACCGCGCAACGCCAGGCCTATGAGGCCAAGCTGCGCGCCGCGGGGCTGTCATGACACGCCCTTCTGACCTAGCCGCCCTGACGTCGCGCGTGCTCGACCCGCTGGCGCCAGCGGACCGCTACGCCTCAGAGCATGACGCGCTGGATTCTGTCGGCGCGCTCGAAGCGGAGGATGACCTCTACTCGGGCGAGCCTGACCCTGACGTCATGGCCGTGATGGGCGACGCGTACGGGGCCGACGAATTCGGGAGCCTATGGGGCTCGATCAAGCGGCGCGTCAAGCGTACTGCCAAAGGCGCCTATCACGTGGTGCCCAAGGGAATCCGCCATGCCGCGGAGAGTGCCGCCGACACTGCGGCGCATGCTGCCAGCGCCGCCGGCAAGGCCGCGCTCAAGGCCACCGATAATCCGGTTGTCAAGTGGGGGTTGCGCGCAACCGCCATCGCATTCCCAGCCGTCGCCCCGGGCGTCGCTGCACTTGAGGCAGGGAAGGCTTACCTCAAGACGGCGAACGGCGTCCTGAAAGCTGCGGAGCAGGGAATCGGAACCGCGCGCGCCTCGATTCAGGCAACCATCGACGCCGCCGCCAAGGGCGATTCAACGGCCCAAAATGGCCTCAAATACCTAGGAATCGCCGCGAAGGCGCGCAAAACCGCGCGCCGCGTAACGGCCTCGATGAAGCGCCCGGGCACCCCGGGAACCCTAATCACGGACGCTGGCGCAGTGCTGCGCGGGCGATGGGTGACAGCATGACTATCCGAGGCGGTACAGCGCGCCTATTGTGGGTCGGGTCGAGCTATGATCCGAATCTGGCGGTCCTGGTGTCCAGTGGTTCGGAGGTCGTCCAGGGGCGCGCGGGCTCGCGACTCGCCAGCCCGAACGCGGACAGTCTATTCTGTCCAGTTATTGTGCTGGTCCAGGGTGCCAGTGCGTCACCTTCTCGAGTCTCGCTCGAGCTGGACCCGGGCGAGGTGGCCCCCTTCTCGGGGTACGACCTGACAATCCGCACTCAGCAAGCCGAGCTACGCGACGGCTCCCGCGGTATCACCTGGCCGGCGGCAGCCGGCGGAAATGTAGCGTTGGACCCGGTGGTAGAGCGCTGGACCTCCGCCTCGGGGCGCTGGACGTGCACGCGCTACATTGTTCCGCCGACGGCCCCTGGCATCGCGGATATCCCAGTACCGCCATTCGCAAGGCGCTTCCGCCTGTACTGCGCCACCACGTCAATTTGGCTAACAACCCCATTTGGGTTGTATGGCGCTGATAATCGCTACATGGCGCAATATCCTTACCGGGAGATTCAAGCGGCCTTCGAGGGCGCTTGGCTGGACCTGCCCGCCGGGTGTCGCGCGCTGTATTCCACGGGCGCCCCGGTGATTCTCGTTCCGCCGACAGCGAACGAAATCCTAGCCGTCCAATTTGAGTGCGAGGTGTCAAGATGAGCGCCCGCAGTCGTCGAATTGCGCCAGGGACTCACGTCGAAGTCATCTGGTCCGGTGGCATTGCCGGCGATGTATCGCTGCTCTATGGCGGCTCCCCGTGCGCTGAGTTGACTGTAAGCAACGATGGGACCTTGGTTGTCCTGGACGCCGCCGGGCAAACAGTGTCGCTGACCGTGACCGCCGGGCAGGTCCTACGATGCCAGTTTGTGAAGGCGGTTGCCGCCGGCTCCGTGGGCTGCTCACCCTTGACCGCGGTGTGGTGACGTGGCGCTCGGTATCGCGCTCGGTATCCCGTGGGGCTACGCGTCGCGTCGCCCATGGGACCCGTCGCAGATTCCGGGCGTCATGCACTGGTGGGACTCGATCGACATTGCCGACGGCATGGCCGCGCCCGCTGGCGATTGGACGGATAGAATAGCGTCGGCCGTGTCTACTCAGGTTACGCCATTCTGGCGCGACGGCGAGCTATGGAACGGAATGCGCACACTGCGCGGCGTTTCCACTGGGGCAGCAATCGCCTTCCCGGCGGCCGCCGCCTGGACGCTGCCCGGCGCCAACGTAACAATCATCCACGCGTTCAGGGCACTCGGGGACACGGGTGGAGCGGAGTGGGTTTGCCTGGCGAGCGGTAACGACGGCCTCAGTCACCGCCAGTGGGGCCTACGTGGGGCGGCCTACGGCTCGGACTCTCCGGGGCTCGACGCTTGGAATAAGAACTCCGCGCTGAATCCGGTCGAGACGAAACTCAAGTGCGGAACCGGGTGGGGCCAACGCTACCTCACGGCGTTTTGCGCCCCATCTGGCAACTCGATGAGCGTGAAGGCGCGCGTCGGCGGGGCGCTCTACACGGCAAGTAACCCGGCTGGTTACGCCGGCACCTACGGCGGGACGACTAGCGGACGCATTGCAGGCAGTTCACTCGGCACGCAAAGCGGGCTCTTTGGGGCACTTCGGGCAATCGTGGTCGTCGCGGGCCAGGTGTCTGCGGCCGATCTGGGCAAGCTGGCTACGTACTTCGGCGTTCCTTGACGTCTCGCCCGTGATGCGGGACAATGCCGCATGGTCGACGAGGCAGACGGCGGGACGTGCTCTATCTACGCGGCTGCGAGGCGGATTGGGCGCCATCCGAAGACGGTCAGACGCTGGATAGATGAGGGGCTAGTTGAGGCGGAGCCTAACGGCACCGGCGGTTTCCGGGTCTCGATTGCATCGCTCGATTCAGTAGCTCGAGAAGCCGGGGACTCGCCGGACGAGGGAACGCCGGAGGAAGGCGCGCCCGTCGCCGGCGCTGGCGCTTTGCTTCGTGAGCTATCCGGCGTGGCCCGCGGGTTGAGCGATGCCGTCAAAGCACTCACGGCGTCCAGTGTGCGTCGCGAGGAACTCTACCTCGACCACCTGGAAACCCTGCTCACGAAGACGGTGGCCTTCGCCGAAGCCAGTCAGCAAAAGAACCAAGACCTCATCATCGGCTGGGAGAAGGCGCAGTCGGAGGCTACAGAACGCCAATTGGCTACAACCGTCATGGTGAACGAGGAAGAGCGGAAGAATATCATGGTACAGTGGGCCATGGAGTCTATTCCGCAGATGTTCACCGCGGGCAAGGCTACCAAAAAATTATTGGACCTTGCTAAGACGCTGACGGACCAGCAAATCGGAGCAATGTCGATTCTGCTTTCAGAGGATCAGATGGTAGCAATTCGCGAGGTGGTGAAGGCCGCCCGCGGAGGTCAACCCGAGCAATCCGCCGAGGAGGCGGAGAAGAAAGAGGCGCAATAATGTTTACGCTAAGTAGTCTATTCAACGCGGCGGCCGAGGCCCTGATTTCCGACAATCCCGTCGAGCAGATGAGGGACCTCGGGTCTACGCTACGGCGGGACATTCATGCCGGCATGGTCGAGGAGCGGGAGAGACGCGAACGCCTCACGGCGGGCGAAATCCTGGCCGAGGTCGACGCGGAACATGAAGACGAGGACGAGGGCGATGCCTGAGGCCAAGGTTCAAGGCACCGTGCTCGCCACGGAACGCACCGCGGTTGCGGTCGTCGCCGTCAAGTCGAGCGGCAGCGACGCGAAGGACCTCACTACCGCTGTATCGGTCGTCGCCACTGCTCTTGG
>Ga0209098_1004359_pt1 | contig 11095 bp, 9 predicted proteins | sample AD_JPNHW1_MetaG_FD_184429 | JGI IMG/M metagenome (GOLD analysis project Ga0209098, IMG submission 184429) | Active sludge microbial communities of municipal wastewater-treating anaerobic digesters from Japan - AD_JPNHW1_MetaG (SPAdes) (version 2) | ecosystem: Engineered > Bioreactor > Anaerobic >... | reverse complement strand
CTGTCCGAACGGATCGATAGAAATTATCACCGACCGCGTACCAAACGCTGAAGGTAAAATGGAAAGAGTGATCGACAAACACATCTATCATCTTTCGATGTGTACTTTCTGCGGCTTGTGTGTGAAAACATGTCCGTCGGATGCACTGGCTTTCGGTCAGAAATTCGAACATGCCGTATTCGATCGCAATAAACTCACCAAAGTTTTGAACCAACCTGGTTCGAAATTAAGAAAGGAGGCTAAGTAATGAATGTATTCATGTTTTACCTGTTTTCAGGAATTATCCTGATTTGCTCGTTGTTAACCATCACAACCAGAAGAATACTTCGGGCCGCCGTTTATCTGCTTTGCGTTTTATTATCAACTGCTGGCTTGTATTTCATGTTGAACTACCAGTTTATGGCTGCTGTTCAGCTTACACTTTATGCCGGCGGTATAGTGGTTCTGATCATTTTCAGTATCCTGCTGACACACCACATTACACATCGCTTTAAACATCCGGACTTGGTTAAGTTGATTATGGGTGTTGGTACTGGCGTAATTGGTATCGGGTTGGTTTTGGCAACAATCTTTTCAAATTCGTTCCAGCCAGCATCTGTTCAGGAATTGCCGGTTGACATGACTGTGATTGGTACCCAACTGCTGAGTACTGAAAAGAATGGCTATGTGCTTCCGTTCGAACTGATCAGTATTTTGCTTTTAGCCGCAATGATTGCTGCTATCGTAATTGCTAAAAAGGAAAAAAATAAAAATACAGAGATATGATTCAGGGAATTCCACTCGAACACTTTTTGGTCGTAAGTACGATCATGTTTTTTATCGGAGTTTGCGGCTTCATTATTCGTCGTAACCTGATAACCATGTTGATGGCCGTAGAGCTCATCCTGAATTCAGTTAATATCAATTTTGTGGTTTTCAACCGCTATCTGTATCCCGATCAATTACAGGGGCAATTCTTTTCGCTGTTTATTGTTGGTATTGCAGCAGCCGAAGCATCGGTTGCCATCGCGCTTATTATCAACATTTACCGTAAGTTGAAGAATATTGAGGTTGAAAATGTAAGTGAGTTGAAATTCTAAACAGAACTATAATGACTGGATATAACTACACAATATTAATTCCGATAATACCGCTGGTAATGTTTTTGGTTACCGGATTGCTCGGAATGAAATGGAAACCAATCGTTTCAGGACTGCTTGGAACAGTTGGAATGGGAAGTTCCTGGTTACTTTCAATTATAACTGCTGCAAGTTATTTCTTTGGCGGTCATCATGCCGAAGGATTTCAAACAATTATTCCATTTGAGATGACCTGGTTGCGTTTCACCGAAAGCCTTGTGATTAAAATGGGTGTTCTGCTCGATCCGATTTCGGTAATGATGCTCGTAGTAATCACTACGGTTTCGTTCATGGTTCACCTTTACAGTATCGGCTATATGCACGGCGAAAAAGGGTTCCAGAGATTTTTTGCATTCTTATCGTTGTTTACTTTCTCGATGCTCGGACTGGTTATCGCAACGAATATATTCCAGATGTATATTTTCTGGGAGTTGGTTGGTGTTAGCTCGTTCCTCCTGATCGGTTTCTATTATCAGAAACCATCGGCAGTGGCAGCTTCAAAAAAGGCTTTTATTGTAACACGTTTTGCCGACCTTGGTTTCCTCGTTGGTATTCTGATACTTTCGTTCGTTACTAAAACGTTCGACTTCGCCCAATTAACACAGCCCGGAACAACAATTTTCGGCAGTGCAGCATCGATGAGCTTTTTAGGTATATCGGCTATGACCTGGGCTATGACACTGATTTTTATTGGTGGTGCCGGTAAATCGGCCATGTTCCCGTTACACATTTGGTTACCCGACGCCATGGAAGGTCCAACTCCGGTTTCGGCATTGATCCACGCTGCAACCATGGTTGTTGCCGGTGTTTACCTGGTAGCTCGTATGTTCCCGGTTATTCACTTTCAGGCTCCCGCAGCACAGGAAATTGTTGGATACGTTGGCGGATTCACTTCGCTGTTTGCAGCAGTTATTGCAATTACACAATACGATATAAAGAGGGTATTGGCATTCTCAACTTTATCTCAGTTGGGTTACATGATGCTTTCGCTTGGCGTTTCGGGTTACGGTGGCGAAGAAGGATTGGGTTACATGGCTTCCATGTTCCACCTGTTCACACACGCGATGTTCAAAGCTTTGTTGTTCCTTGGCGCAGGTTCAATTATTCACGCCGTTCATTCCAACTATATGTACGACATGGGTGGTTTGCGCAAATACATGCCGATTACACATATTACCTTCCTGATTGCCTGTTTGACCATCGCCGGTGTGCCATTCCTTTCAGGATTCTTCAGTAAAGATGAAATTCTGGTTGCTGCTTTGCACCACAACAAGCTTTTGTTTGCCATTGAGTTTATCGTTGCTGGTTTAACCGCTTTCTATATGTTCCGGTTATATTTCAGTGTATTCTGGGGAAAAGACAGGCATTATCATCATACACCGCACGAAAGTCCGCTGGTGATGACCATTCCGTTGATGTTCCTTGCTTTCGCATCTATTTTCGCCGGTTACCTCCCGTTTACCGAATTGGTAACTTCTGATAAAGTAGGATTCGAATCAGAAATGAATTATATGGTTGCTATCCCATCAATCTTAATAGGTTTCCTTGGAATTGCAGTGGCTTGGATTCTGTACAAGAAAGAAAGCGATATTCCCGCTAAACTTGCCAAGAGCTGGGGTATATTATACACCGCAACCTACAACAAATTCTATTTCGACGAAATTTATTTGTTTGTTACCCGCAAAATCATTTTCAACTACATCTCTCGCCCGATTGCCTGGTTCGACCGTCATATTGTGGATGGATTTATGGTTGGCATTGGTACGGTAACCGAGAAAGCCTCGTACAAGATAAAAGGAATGCAGTCGGGGCAATTGCAACACTATGCTTTTGCTTTTGTTGCCGGGGCGTTGGCTCTTGCGTTGTTTATGATTTATTACCTAATGTAGAATAAAAACTTAGACAAATGAATATTCTTACTTTATTAGTAGTAATTCCGATTCTGACCATCATAAGCATCCTTTTTACGAAGGATCTGAAGGGTGCGAGAGTGGTGTCGGCGGTTGGTATGGGAATTCAGCTCGTTGTTGCAGCGGTGCTGTTGTTCATGTACCTTGGTGCCAGACAAACCGGAAATATGCACGAAATGCTGTTTACAGCCGATTATACCTGGTTTAAGAGTTTAAACATTCATTATAGTATCGGAGTTGACGGCATTGCGGTAGCGATGATCTGCCTGACTGCAATTGTAACCTTTGCCGGAATCTTTGCTTCGTGGGAAATGGCCTACTTGTCGCGCGAATTCTTTGTTTTGCTCATATTACTCGCGACTGCTGTTTATGGTTTCTTCATTTCGCTTGATTTGTTCACCATGTTCCTTTTCTATGAGTTAGCACTGATTCCTATGTATCCGTTAATCGGTATCTGGGGTAGTGGACCGAAGGAAAAGTCGGCAATGAAACTGACATTGATGTTGATGGCCGGTTCGGCTTTGATTATGGTTGGTATTTTTGGTCTTTACTATAACTCAGCTCCTAATGGTGGCCCACTTACTTTTAATATCATCGAAATCTCGAAAATTATTATACCGGAGAAAACCCAAATGTTCTTTTTCCCCTTTGCTTTTGTGGGATTTGGAATCCTTGGCGCTTTGTTCCCGTTCCACACATGGTCGCCCGATGGTCACGCCTCGGCGCCAACTGCTGTGTCAATGTTACACGCTGGTGTTTTGATGAAGCTTGGAGGTTACGGATGTTTCCGCGTAGCGATGTTCCTGATGCCTCAGGCTGCAAATTCGATGGCATGGATATTTATTATTCTGACTTCGATCAGCGTTGTTTATGGCGCTTTTGGCGCAATATGGCAGAAAGACCTCAAGTTCATTAATGCTTACTCTTCGGTAAGTCACTGCGGGCTTGTAATTTTTGCCCTCCTGATGATGAACCAAACTGCTATGGACGGAGCTATTCTCCAGATGATTTCACACGGTTTGATGACGGCCCTTTTCTTCGCATTGATTGGTATGATTTACGGACGTACACACACTCGTAATGTTACTGAAATGGGAGGTCTGATGAAAGTAATTCCATTCCTCGCCGTAGTTTATATGATTGCAGGTTTTGCTTCACTGGGTCTTCCGGGCTTAAGCGGATTCGTTGCTGAAATGACTGTATTTGTTGGTGCATTCCAACATCAGGATATGTTCCACCGTGTAGTAACAGTTATTGCCTGTTCTTCGATTGTAATTACAGCTGTATATATTCTTCGCGTTGTTGGTATGATGTTGCTTGGTCCGATTAAGGACCCGCATCACGAACACCTCGAAGATGCGAAGTGGTACGAGAAATTAAGTACTGTCACTCTTCTTGTTTCGGTAGCTGCGGTTGGTATTGCTCCACTTTGGTTATCGGAGGTAATATCGGGTAGTTTGAAACCTATTGTTGACAAACTGGCTGCTGTAATTCCATTTTAATTAACCTGATATTCAAAATACTGAAAATATGGATTTCGGACAATTTATAATTATGCGACAGGAGTTATTGCTGATCATTGCAGCAGTAGTAATCTTGATTGCTGAAATTGCAACCCCTGATGAGAAGAAAGGCAGAATTATTCCATTTTCACTTGGACTATTTGTGCTGGTTACTGCAATAGGTTTTATTCCCGGGCAGGAAGGAACATTGTTTGGAGGGGCGTATCAATCGACCCAGCTGACTATGTTCATGAAGAACGTATTGAATCTTGCAGTATTGATTGTTTTCTTTCAAGCCGAAAGTTGGCTGAAGAAACCTCAAAATCTGGATAAGATTAGCGAATATTTTATTCTGACCATCTCGACTCTGATTGGAATGAACTTCATGGTTTCTGCCGGAGATTTTCTTACATTCTATCTCGGACTCGAAACGGCAACTATTCCAATTGCTGGATTGGCAGCATTCGACAAATATAAAAGTGAATCGGCCGAGGCTGGTATCAAATTGATTCTTTCGTCCGCTCTGTCGTCGGGAATTCTTCTATTTGGACTTTCGATGATTTACGGGGCAACAGGATCAATCTACTTTGCTGATGTTGCTACCAAGATTACTCCAACGCCGATTATTGCGCTTGGTTTCATTTTCTTTGTAGCTGGTATGGGTTTCAAGATTTCCCTTGTTCCATTCCATTTCTGGACAGCTGATGTTTACGAAGGGGCACCAATCAATGTAACCTCTTATTTGTCGGTAGTATCGAAGGGAGCCGCAGCATTTATTTTTACCATTGTATTGTTTACCGTGTTTAAGAGTATCGTTACTTTATGGCAGCCACTAATCTATACGATTGCTGTTGCTACTATGACTTTAGCGAACTTATTTGCACTTCGCCAAAATAACATTAAACGGTTCCTTGCATTCTCGTCAATTGCCCAGGCAGGTTTTATTTTACTTGGAATTTTGGGTGCCGGAGATTTGGGAATGACTGCTGTTGTTTATTTTGTGCTCGTGTATGTGTTCACTAACCTTGGCGCTTTCGGTGTTGTTTCGGCCATTTACGATGCATCTGGTGTTGAAACCATTTCAGGATACAATGGTTTGTATAAAACAAATCCGAATCTTAGTCTGGTGATGACATTATCGTTGTTTTCATTAGCCGGAATTCCGCCTGTTGCAGGTTTTTTTGGTAAATTTTTCTTGTTTACTTCAGCTGCCGGAGCCGGATATTATATTCTGGTTTTGATTGCTGTTTTAAATGCTACGATTTCACTTTACTACTATTTGAAAGTAGTGAAAGCCATGTTTATCGATCCGAACGATCAGCCAATTCCAACGTTCCGTAGCAGTATGGCTATGCGAATTGCATTGGTTGTTTGTGCTGCCGGCGTGTTTTTTGTTGGTTTTGCCAGCGGTATTTTCGAGTATATCCGCAGCATCAGCCAAATGTTTTTAAACTAATAAGATCAATAAAATGGCTTTAAATAAAGGAAAACATATCGTTGAAGAAATTGACGGTGTTCGCTGTTCGGTAGTTGAGAAAGGTGTTTCTCCGGAGCGGGCCGAATTTCTGAAAAAAATATTGGAATTGAACGGTTACACCGTGAAAGAAGCTTCAGAAGGAGAAGCCGGAACTTTGAAAATCGGGGTAACTGATATTCTTTTTAATACTGTTGTTGATGTATATAAACGGAAACTGAAATCTCCTTCAGGTAAGAAGGTTACACCGGCATACTGGCTTCAGGAGTCGGCGTATGAAACCGCAGAAGAAGTTAATTACTGGAATTTTCAGGCATAACGTTTTTATCGAGAAATAAAAAAGTAAAGGCTTCCAATTTTGGAAGCCTTTACTTTTTTGAGCAAATCTGATTAAGAATATTTTTCTTCGCGTAAAGCTTTGATTTTCTCGTCGGTAAGGTAATCTTCAAAATCCATGTATTTATCGATTGCACCTTTGGTCGTCAGGTCAATTACCCGCGAACAAACCGATTCAATAAACTCGTGGTCATGGCCGGTCATCAGGATTTGGCCCGGGAAAGCCTTCATGTTGTTGTTGAATGCCTGAATCGACTCCATGTCCAAATGGTTGGTTGGGTGGTCGAGGATGATGCTGTTTGGATGAGCCAACATCATACGCGCAATCATACACCTCATTTTTTCGCCTCCTGAAAGTACTTTGGCGCTTTTCTGAAGATCGTCACCCGAGAAAAGCATTTTGCCTAAATATTGGCGTAAAAAGTTCTCGCTGGTGTCGTGCGAATACTTGCCAAGCCATTCATACAAAGTTTCGTCTTTGGTGAAGAATTCGCTTACGTCGAAAGGTAAATAGGCCGTGGTAATGGTTACACCCCAGGTAAACGTTCCCGAAGTAGGCTCAATCAAACCATTGATAATATTGAAGAAGGCCGAAATAGCACGGTTCTCCTTGGCCAGGAATACTACTTTATCGCCGCGTTCAATGGTGAACGAAATATCTTTGAAAAGTACCTCGCCATCAAGCACGTACGAAAGGTTCTCAACCGAAAGAACGCGGTCGCCTGTTGCACGTTCGGGTTGGAAAATAATTCCGGGGTAACGGCGGGTTGATGGTTCGATTTCTTCGATTTTAAGTTTTTCGAGCATCTTTTTACGGCTGGTAGTCTGTTTCGACTTAGCCACGTTAGCGCTGAATCGCTGAATGAATTCCTGTAACTCTTTGCGTTTTTCTTCAGCTTTTTTGTTGGCATTGGCTGCCTGACGCAGGGCCAACTGGCTCGATTCGTACCAGAACGTATAGTTTCCCGAGAATGCGCGGATTTTGCCGTAGTCGATGTCAACCACGTCGGTACATACATTATCGAGGAAGTGGCGGTCGTGTGAAACAACGATTACCGTATTCTGACAGTTGGCCAGGTAATTTTCCAACCAGAGCACGGTTTCTAAGTCGAGGTCGTTGGTAGGCTCGTCGAGCAAAAGGTTATCCGGATTGCCGAACAATGCCTGTGCAAGCAAAACACGCACTTTTTCTTTACCGTTCAGGTCGCGCATCATGGTATAATGCATGTGCTCCTTAATTCCCAAACCGCTCAGCAAGCCAGCAGCGTCGCTTTCGGCATTCCAGCCGTTCATCTGCGCAAAATCGTCTTCGAGTTTGGCAGCCAAAATTCCATCTTCTTCAGAAAAATCGGGTTTGGCATACAGAGCATCTTTTTGCTTCATGATGCGAATCAATTCGGCATGCCCCATCAAAACTGTGTCGAGAACCGAGTATTCGTCAAAAGCATGGTGGTTCTGGTTTAATACCGACAAACGTTCGCCCGGTCCCATTAAAACCGATCCGCGGGTAGCGTCCAAATCTCCGGAAATAATGCGCAAAAAAGTTGATTTTCCGGCGCCGTTTGCGCCAATAACGCCATAACAGTTGCCGGGTGTGAATTTCAGATTAACGTCTGAAAATAAAGGCTTTTTCCCGAACTGGATGGCCAAATTTGAAACTGTAATCATTTATTGTAATGTTTTATGATTTTCTGGGATGCAAAGGTAATAATCTCAGCCTGAAGCAACTGATTTTTAGATTAATAAATTCTTAAAGAGTTGATCTGGCAACTAGCTGCTAGCCGCTGGCTAAAATGTATTATATTTCAGAAGCTAAACTCCTTTGTCTCACCACCTCATAGGCCAGCAGACCAGCGGCTACCGACACATTCAGCGACTCAATTTTGCCAAGGATTGGAATCTTCACCTGTTCGTCGGCCAAAGCCAGCAGGCGAGGATCAATTCCGGTATCTTCCGAACCCATGATGATGGCAATCGGGCCCAGCAAGTTGCTGTTGGTATAAACAGCATTTCCTTTTTCGGTGGCGGCAATCAGTTTTAATCCCGAATCTTTCAGGAAAGTAATTGCTTCTTTCAAACTGCGGGTGCGGCAAACGGGCACAATGTGCAGCGCTCCGGCTGATGTTTTAACGGCATCGGCATTAATTCGGGCCGAGCCTTTATCCGGAATCACGATGGCATCAACACCGGCACACTCGGCGGAGCGAACAATGGCGCCAAAGTTACGAACATCGGTCACCTGGTCGAGCACTAAAATAAATGGCGTTTTGCCGTCCTCGTATAAGGTGGGGATGATGTCCTCGATGCGCTGTAACGCCACCGGCGAAACAAAAGCCAGCACGCCCTGGTGGTTCTTCCGCGAAATCCGGTTGATTTTCTCGATTGGCACATACTGAAACGGCACGTTGTTGATGCGGATCAGATCGAACAGCTCCTTGAATAAATCGCTCACAAGTCCCTTTTTAATAAGTACTTTGTCGATTTCTTTTCCGGCCTGAATGGCTTCGATGACTGCCCTGATGCCAAAGATTAAATCGTCGGCTGGTTTGTTTTCGCGTTGAAACATTTTTTTGATTTGAGAATTTGGAGATTTGGAGATTTGGAGATTCAAAGATTTTTCATCCTCAAATTTTCAAATTTCCACATCTTCAAATATTGTTATTACCATGTTTTCTTTTTTGTAATCTCATCCAACTCTTCCTGAAGAATTTCCCACTCGTACATTTTCTGTTCGAGTTCTTTCTTCATCCGGTCGTATTTTTTGAAAATCTCGGGATCGGAGCCATCGGCATTTTCCAAAACTTTGTCCATCTCCGTAATTTTCGTTTCCAGCGCATTGATTTCCTGCTCTGTCTTTTCCACACTTTTCTCCAAGCGACTGATGTTCTTGTTGATTTCTTTTCGCTCTTCGAAACTGAGTTTGTCCGAATCGTCAACTTTCTGAACCTCAATTTTCTGGGTCAAAGGTACATCCTTTTTCTCCAATTCCTTCATGCTGTCAATTTTCTTCTTCTGAAGGAAATCGTAGATTCCGCCCAGGTGTTGCTTCACTTTTTTATCGCGAAATTCATACACGCATTTCACCAGTCCGTCGAGGAATTCGCGGTCGTGCGATACCACAATTACTGTTCCGTCGTAGTCAACCAAGGCTTGTTTCAGGATTTCTTTTGAACGGATATCGAGGTGGTTGGTCGGCTCATCGAGCACAAGTAAATTCACCGGTTCGAGCATCAGTTTTACCATTGCCAGGCGTGAACGTTCACCTCCGGAAAGCACTTTCACTTTCTTTTCTACATCTTCGCCCGAAAACATGAATCCACCCAGAATATTGCGGATTTTTGTGCGGATGTCGCCCACGGCAATGCGGTCAATGGTGTCGAAAACAGTCAGCTCTTCGTCGAGCAGGTTGGCTTGATTCTGGGCGTAGTAGCCAATCTTCACATTGTGTCCCAGCTTGCATTCGCCGCCGTTGTACTCCAGTTCATTCATGATGATACGAGCCAGCGTGGTTTTTCCTTCGCCATTTTTGCCAACGAAGGCTACTTTTTCGCCACGTTCTATAATTACGTCAACACGATCTAAAACTTCGTGCTCACCGTAGCTTTTCGAGAGTTCCTTAATTTCGGCAACCACTGTTCCGGAGCGTAAAGCAGGCGGAAATTTGATGCGTAAAGCTGAATTATCTTCGTCATCCACTTCCAAACGTTCGAGCCGGTCGAGCGCTTTGATTCGCGACTGAACCTGCACCGATTTAGTGGCCTTGTACCGAAAGCGTTCTATAAATTTTTCGGTGTCTTCAATCATTTTTTGCTGATTGGTGTACGCGGCCATTTGCTGTTCTTTCAGTTCTTTTCTGAGAATCAGGTATTTTGAATAGTTTGCTTTATAGTCGTAAATGCGGCCAAGCGTGATTTCGATGGTACGGTTGGTTACAGCATCGAGGAAAGCGCGGTCGTGCGAAACCAGCACCACGGCTCCATTGTAGGTTTTCAGGAAATCTTCGAGCCATTGAATTGACTCAATATCGAGGTGGTTGGTCGGCTCGTCGAGCAGGAAAACGTCGGGGCGTTTTAGCAGGATTTTGGCCAGCTCAATTCGCATACGCCAGCCACCGCTGAACTCCGAAGTTTGGCGGGTGAAATCGCTGCGCTTGAATCCAAGTCCGACCAAAGTGCGTTCAACTTCAGCTTCAAAATTGTTTCCGCCCAACATGTGGAAACGGTCGTTGCATTCGGTCACGTGGTCGAGCAAGCGGTGATATTCGGCTGATTCGTAGTCGGTGCGAACGGCAATCTGGTGGTTGATTTCTTCGATGCGTTTTTCGAGCGCCAGAATTTCTTCGAATGAGGTGACAGCTTCCTCAAAAACAGTTCTTCCGTCGGTAACCAGCATATGCTGCGGCAGATAGCCCAAACGAACGTCTGATGGTACTGAAACCACGCCTTCACTGGGTTGCTGCAATCCGGATAATATTTTCAGGAGGGTAGATTTACCTGCACCGTTTTTACCCACTAAGCCAATTCGGTCGCGCGGGCTTACCAATAACGAAATTCCTTTAAAAAGATCGAAGCCGCCAAAGCTGACGACCAGTTGATCAACCGATATCATAATGCTAAAAATTGAGGGTGCAAAGATAACAGAATCATCGGGAAAAAGAGATATACATTCTCCGTCAGCTAAAGCAGACGGCAAAGAATAATTGGCACATAATTCATTTTGCAAGGCTTATCCTTCTATGTTGTAATCCAAGTTTTT
>Ga0209098_1004358_pt1 | contig 11099 bp, 18 predicted proteins | sample AD_JPNHW1_MetaG_FD_184429 | JGI IMG/M metagenome (GOLD analysis project Ga0209098, IMG submission 184429) | Active sludge microbial communities of municipal wastewater-treating anaerobic digesters from Japan - AD_JPNHW1_MetaG (SPAdes) (version 2) | ecosystem: Engineered > Bioreactor > Anaerobic... | reverse complement strand
GCGCGAACGGGAAGTTGGCCCGCAGCGGTTCTACGGGGGAGAGGAAGACGCTCCGGCGCTCCTGGCGGCCGTGGTGTTTTTCGTCGAGGGACAAAAAGGGGGGGCCTTGGCGAGGATGGAGCGAGCGCAGGATCAGCGAGCACATCCCTGATTCGTTATCAGTTGCGAGAGAATATATTCCACCAAGGGTATGGCTAATAACCACACCCTTGTCATCAGGGTCCAATCCTAAAACAGGCCGACAAAGCCGCCTTCGCCCCCCCCCCCATCTCTGGGGCGTTCCCGTGGGCCAATCCACTGGTCTTCGGGCGCTCAGCGCCCTGTGGACGCCGCTGTTCTTCGGCCTGCACCGACCGGGCTGGGCGCTGACGGAGATCCTTGTCCTCCTAGCAGCCATTCTGGCGACAATACGGGCCTTCTGGCAGGTAGACCGCCCCGCCGGCCTCCTATTGTTCCCTACGCCGCCTGGGTGGCCTTCGCCAGCGCGCTCAACTGGACGATCTGGCGGATGAACTGATACCCGCAGGTGTCAGAATCGCCGCGCCCCAAAACAGGTTGGCACCTATCCGTCTCCGGCAATGTCCAGCGTGCCAAAACCCACCGCCCATGCTTCCCGCCGTTGCAGAAAGCTTTACCCAAACCGCCATCCATGCTATCTGAACTAAGTGTCGATCTCCATGGCCGACACCATATAGTGCAATCGGGCAACATCCATGTTCGCAGCCGATTTTCGCGACGCCTTTCCGTCGTCGTCTTGGCGCATATCGTTGAATGCCTCTTCTGCCTGCCGTTGTTCCCCTCCCCAGCAGAAGCCCGTCCCGTCCGCGTGGCCACCTACAACATCGAGAACGGCGTCGGGGCCATTGGCAGCGACGAGTACAACGCCGTCCAGGCTATTCTGGAAAGGATGGACGCCGACGTCGTCTGCTTCCAGGAGCTGCAGACGACCTCCTTCGCCGCCTGGTCGAACATGGCCGTCACCTTGGGCTATCCCTACAACGCGATCGGTTGGGACGGAGGCTCCATGGCCGGATCCCTTTACATGGGGTACTTCAGCCGTTTCCCTATCCTTAGCACATATAACGTGCAATCCCCGCCCGGGGCAAAGGAGCTCAGCCGTTATCCTTTCCGGGCGGTCATCGATGTCCCGGAAGCAGAACACCCGCTTGTTATACCTTGATCCTGGCCATCAGCCGGCTGCGTTCGGCGACTGTCAGGGTGTCGGCCATGGCGGGATAGCCTCTAGGGACGCCCCGGGCCTACTTGATGCCCCTGCAAGTTTCGGCCATCGTACACCCCAGCCCCCGCGCAAGACTCTCAATACTTTTCAGGCTGGGGTTCCTGACCGCCCTCTCGATCCCGCTGATATACGTAGGATCCAGATCGGCACGTGCGGCCAGCGCCCGCTGCGACAACCCCTTTTTCTCTCTCAGCCTTCTGATATTCGCCCCAAAGGCCAGCAGGATCGGGTTTTTCTTCATAGACAGCCTTATACCCATCCCATAGACGATAGTCCATCGGATTCACTCGCCGTAACGCTCACCACGGCCGCTCCTCCGCCTTCATCACTTCGGGCGTCGCCTCGTCCAGTATGGATGGCGGACTTGGGCAAAGCGGATCCATCCGCTCCGCCTGATCCAGCGCCCACTGGTGCCACCTGCCGAAGTCCTCGTCCATCGCATCGGTATTCCGTTCGGCGAGGTGCTGGCGCGTCTTGGCCTCCACGTAGGCCCGCAGGTCGTGGCTCTGGCGCCACAGGCTCATTTCCCGCACCAGCCCGTCTACCTTGGCCTGTTCTGCGAGAATCTCCTTCTTCAGCGCGACATTGCGCGCCCGGGCCTCTTCCCTCCTGCGATCCCGTTCCTCACATTGGCGTTTCCATTCCTGATGTTCCAGATCGGCCTGCTTGTTGCACCCCGCGATTTCTACGATCCGTTCCATCGCCTTCGGCAGCCGTTCTTCCAGATCCTTCGCATACCCCTCCTTCACCCTCGACCCCCTGTACGATGATTTGTCCAGCTCCAGAACGAGCTCACCGGACGGAATTCGATTCTTCAGCCAGTAATACCCGAGATAGCGGGTGTCGCCCTTTTCCTTTGAAAAGGCGTCCGGCGTGTATTCCAGGCCTTCGGACAGGGCCAGCCGGATTTCCATGCCGAGCACGACGAACGCCGGCCCCGGGCGCACCTCCCACCCCTGCTTCTCCGCCGCCTTCAGCAGTGCGTCCATGATCCTGAATGCCCGGGGCAACGCGGCCTTGGATACCTTCAGGTCCAGCGGCGCGTCGCCGGTCATCCTGTACCGTCCATAGTCGTCGACATTGCAACCTTCCAGATGCCGCCGCATTTCACTCACCAGGCGATGGGCGCCGCGCAGGTTGTCCCTCACGGGCACCGGCCCCAGTTGTTCAAGGAGCGCATCGACTTGGGCCTGTATCTCCGGGTTCAGCCGTTTTTTCTCCGCAACGTGGATTTCCACGGTCGCGTCCTGATCCGGGTTGGGCAGTTGTTTTCGACGCGGCTTCTGTCCGTGCTCCACCTTCGCCCAATAGCCGCGGGGAGGTCGCGGGATGTCGTGCCGCCGGCAGAGCTTTGCCATACCCACATCTGACAGCCCGAATTCCTTGGCAAGGATAGTCATCGGGGTTGACCAGACCTTTTCGTAGAGCTGTTTGCGGGTAATGGTTCTAGTAATTTTCGGCATGGCCGGCCTCCTGTTGTCACCGAGTAGAGTATTTACGATCGATAAGGGCGGAAAAGCCAAATCACTTGGAAGTGTTTTGTCGCGCAGCCTTCTCTTCATGTTAGGGTCCTGTGCCAAACCTTTCTAGAGTGTCAGCTGAACATCGGCTTTGACTATCGAATAGCTAAAAAAGGGCGGCGGTCATCTCGCAGCCCCTCCCCCGTACAGGCATCTCTGCCTGCCTACGCCCGCATTCTCCGTGGCATCCGAGGCGGCCGGCCAAACATTGCGGTCCATTCTTGCGGCGTCGTGCCTGTCATCAAAAACTCCCGCAACGGCGCCGGCACGTCCGGCATGCAGTCCTGGATTTTCTCGCCAGCCTGCCACCGCTCGATCTGTTCTTCCGTACAATCGACCTCAAGCGTGTTGACCTCTCCCGAAATCATACTCCGTCTCGTGATCAGCATACCGTGCCTCCTATTGTTCCAACACTTGGCAGCAGACAGAGCCCGTAGCGCTCCGCCAGCCACGCCACATGTTCTTCCGGGGTCTCTCCAGCCTCCTGGGCGGCGGCAACGGCGTCCAGATCTTCGGCCGTGATGCCGTACAGTTCATGGAGCAACCGGTCGACCTCGCACATGTATTCGACGAACGGACGGCTGCCCCATTCGGTCGGGGCGGTTGATGTACACCTCATTGGGTTCCTCCTGGTAAATGTTGAGCCGCCGGGAAGGTTTGGACTCCGCCGGCGGCATGGGTGTTCTTCTTCGTCTAGGCCGCGATGGCTTGTTGCACCAGTCCTCGCCACACGGCGAGCACGGCTGGATGTCGGCCCAAGGTGTGGACCAGCCAATCCCGGTCATCCTCGCCAAGGACGATGCCCGAGATCTTTTTGGCCACATGGGTGTCGCCGCTCATCGTGTCGCGCATGAGCTCCGTCCCCAGGATCGCTTCGGCCTGCCGGACGATCCAGTCGCCGTACCCCTCAGCTCTGCCCGCGTCCGGTAGGAACTGGTCGGCCAGCCAGTCGACGGGATTCGCCCCGTCGGCTAACTGCTTCACCAGGCTGTTCGTGGCCAGGAACTCGGCGATGGTCTGGTTGCCGCTGACCTGAACCCTGATCGTTTCCGTGTATTGCATGGATCCTCCTCTTGGTATTATTGAAATCAGGCTGTGGCCCTGCCCTTCTCCCGCTTGCCCGTGAGCAGGCTTGCCAGATGCTCGTGGGCGAAGATCGTCTGGCCGCGGACACCGCTGGGCAGATAACGCAAGAAATAGTTCCTTGTGTGCCGCTGGATCTCGGAAACATCCTCCCAATGCGGCGATCTCGGCGTGATCTCGATGGGCATGACCGTCGTTTTGCGATCGTACTTGAACACCCGCCCGGCCAGGCTGCGGGGCAGGCCGCTCCTGCGCTTGTCCGCGCTCATGCCGCCTCCTTCCGGCCCAGTCGAACCTTGTCGGCTTCCTGCGCCGCGTTCAGGGCGTCCACCCATACGGTTTCATGCCCCCGCCGCACCACCATGGCCCCACCACCAAACTCGTCGATCCGAGGACTGCTGCAAGTGTACGCCCACGAGCAGCAGAACGGCTTGTTGATCTCCAGCTCCTCCACCAAGGCCCGGGCAATGGCTTCCACATGGTCCGTGTTGCCGGATTCCTCCGCATGGAACCAGACGCCCTTGGCTTCGACATCGGCGCGGGTGCCGCAGCAGCCCCACTCGTCGTCGGCTTCCAGTCTGGCGATTTCCCGGGCGACGATGGCCCGAGCCTGTTCGATCTTGGCGGGCGGAATCTCCAGAAACGCCGAATATTCCAGATAGTTGTTGGCCATGTTGGTCTCCTTTCTTTCAGATTGCTTGGGCTTCCCGGTATCCCAGGAAATAATCGATCGCCGAATGCACCAGGATCAGGTGCCGGCGGGTTTTGAAATAATGGTACGGGTTGCGCAAATCTAGGCGCAGATCCTCGTAGAGGTCTGGCAGATGCCGCCGCACCAAGCTGTTGATCAGGCGGTGGTCGGCCCGGGTCGCCCTTGCCATCCACCGGTTCCACTGCGCCAGGCCGATACCGCTGCAGGTCGCTTCCAGCCAGAGGCCGTCAACCCTTCTTGGCGTGCGCATCTTTGTACCGTTCCAGGGCGGATATGACCGCGCCCAGTTCGATCGCCGCCCAGCGCATGGCGTCGAGTGCATCGCCAATCTGCTTGCCGTCCGGTGCGTCTGGCTCGAAAACATCGACGATCTCCCTGACGATGAACTCCGCCAAGGTGTCTCCCATACCCATCCGCACGCTTTCCCGGACAGGATCCCAGCAGGTCCTTGTGACCTCGTCAGGATAGGCTTGGTGAACGATTTCCAGCAGTCCGTTGAGTGTCATGTCGTTGCTCCATGCAAAGCGCCGTGGAGTTGCAGTCCTCCACGGCGCGGTGTTGATGTTCAGGCCGCGACGCCCGCGTACGCATCACAGATCCCGTACAGGGCGCGCGTTTGCCTCGGCAGAGTGTGCAGCCCGCCTCCTTTCAGGGCCTCCGTGACGGCATTGAACCAACTCCACGTGGTTCTCGGCCGGAACGCTTCATGGATCGGCCCCCTCCATTCTTTAAGAACGCGGGGAATCTTGGAGGCGCAGATCACGCGGGCATCCAAAGCCTGGACAGTCAAGTCGTGCGCGTCGGCGTCGCTCAACCCAGTAGCTTGGTATCGCCGGACTCGTTCATCCTGCGTCTGGAATAGTCCCAGAAGACGACCAACCGCATTGCCAATCAGCCCCGGCAGATCCATCGTGATGAATGAGGTGTGCTTTCGGCTGACGCTGACTTCGCCTGAAAACGCAAGATTATCGCAGACAAAGACTTGCGAACCAGCCACCAGGCCGGCCGTCAATGTCTTGTCGTGCGAGTTGCGCAAGCCCACGACCAACGAGTAAGCGGGATTCTCCAAGCCGTTCCGAGTGACCTGGAGCAGCCCGAAAAAACGTCCGCCGTCGTGCGTCAATGCGTAGGCCGCATTGACGACATCGAGCCCGTAGCGGGGCAGTTCCCGTTCGACTTGCCGAACGTACTCTTCGTGCGGGATCGGCCTCCAGGTTTCGGTCGGGGCGGGAGTCGGCACGGCCGCCAGCGCCTTGCGCGGGACCTGCGACGCCCCGCAGTGAAGAATCAGATTGCAAACGGGCATGATGCCCTCCTTTCGTGTGATGGTTGTTGGGATCGCTATCAGGCCACTTCGGCATAGAACGCGCCTCCGCGCATCGCCGGGCCGATGTGACTATGCTTCGAGCTCATGAGCTGGTCGCAGGTCAGCTCCTGCCGGCTGCCGTCGATCAGGTTGCGGACCTTGAACACCCGTCGGTGATGGTCGTAGCGGATATGCTTGGCGCTCGTTCCGCCATAACCCAACATGATCAGGAATCGCAGGGGCTTCTTCTTGATCGCGTCCAGCAGCTCGCCCGGGCTCTTGATGCGGATGAACCGGCTCATGCCGCCCTCTCCAGAGTTTCGACCTCCGCCTTGGCAAACGCGGCCTTCACCTTCTTCAGGGTGCGGATATACCGCCGCAGGAAGCTGGGATCGCCGATCGGCTTGAGGTCTTCGTCCACGGCGATGCTCAGGTTGCCGTCGTGGTCCAGCGGAGCCTCCCGCATCTTGCGGTTCCAGGACGCAAAGCAGTATGGGCCGTATTCATCGCCGGAATCGTGCCGGCCGTAGAACGGGATGCCCGCCCTGGCGGCCTCGGCGCGTTCGTCGAACCAAGCGTAGTTGGCTTCGTGCACGCTCGCCGTGACGACGCCGGGGCAGTCTTCCTCCTCAGACAAATGGTCATACCACTCCGCCCCGGGCGCGGCATCGAGATGCTTGCCGAAGCGGTCGAGGTCCGACCGGCGCAAGGTGATTTCCAGATAACAACGGTCGCCCATGGGGCGCTCCTTTCTTGGCGTCAAGCCGCCAGGCTGACGGTCGTGCGAGCCTTCGATCCGGCCCAGGCCGCGCACTGCGTCCTATACGAACACCAGCGGCACGACATTCCCGGTGAAGGGTGGTAGTCCTCCCGGCTGACGCCATCGACGTAAACATCGGCCAGCGCCTTGAGACGGTCGACCTGCGTTTGGGTCACGGGCGGCAGTACCTGTCGGATGGCTTTCGGGCTTTTCAATTTCACCAGATAAATCAACTCGCCCGGACCAGGCTCTTCGCCCGTCGCGTCCCGCAGGAGCAAGTTGTAAGCAACGAGTTGAACCTCGTGTTGCCAGCCCTCGTCTTCCAAGTTCGGCGTTGCCGCCACGGTTTTGTAGTCCACCGGCACGTTGCCCTCGACGACGAGATCAACGACCCCCACCAGTGGAAGCGGCAGATCCCCACTCTCCTTGCGCAAATAGGCTTCGACGCCCAAAACGCGGCGGGGATCGCGGGCCAGTTCGGAACCCAGAAAGGCATCCAACACCCGACTGCCGGTGTCGATGGAGTCCTGCCGGGACGAGTCTCCATAATCAACCGGCTCCGCCGCTTCCAACTCACCGTAGGCTTTGTCGTAGGCTTGCAGCGTGGCGGCCGGCGAGGCGTCGCCGCCCCGCCAGCGCGCAAGGTTGTAAGACTGGAGCGCGGCGTGGACGGCTTTGCCGACTTGAAGCGCCGGGGACGCCGGCGGCTTCAGTCCGAGAACCTTCTCGAAGTAGAATTTCAGCCGGCAGGCCAGGAACGACTTCAGCCTCGATGCGCTGATGTACGCCAACGGATCGCCCGGCTTGGATTCGTCCAGCGACCCGCTACGGAACACGGTCGATTGCGCGCTCATGCCGCTCTCCGCTGCTCGAAGGGACGGAAGGCTCCGGTCTTCTTCGTCGAAGAGCGGCCGGTCTTACCCAGCAGCTCGTCGATGAGACCGCTGGCTTCCAACTTGTTGAGCAAGGCGACGCCATGCCCGAACCGGCTGACAGCCAGCTGCTCCACTTCGACTCGGTCGAGCTTGTTCTCGGCAACGATCTTGACGATCAGCGCCTTCTGCTTGTCGGAGCACTTCCAGGGCCTGCTGTCGTTGCCGGCATCGTTCTTGGGCGCGGGTGCCGGCTGCTCCTGGCCGGGGACAAAGCCGGCATTCACGATCTGTCCGTCCACGGAGGCTTGGAGGATCTGGTAGACGCGTTCGACTTCGCCGGGCACGTCCTCGAGGCGGGCCACCTCGGCCTTCAGCGACACGCTGAAGTTGTGGGAAGAATATTCGGGCAGGCCGAGCTTCTTGCCGTAGGTCAGTTCGATGTTCACAGCCATGTTTGTTCTCCTTGTATCTTTGGTTGTCTAAAAAGGGTGCCCCGGAAGATGTATGCCTCCGGGGCAGGTGGTTTTCAGGCGATCAGACGGCCACTGCCAACCCCGTAGGCGGCATGTCGTTGAAGCGTCCCGCGCGGACCGGACGCACTGCTTTCGCGTAGCAGTATTCGTCGTCGTTCACGATGGTGTTGGCATTCCTTTCGGCAATGACGCAGGCCTCCAACTTGTTGGGCGCCATCACATCGATTTCCATCCGCCTGCCCGTGTCATGCAGCGCAGCCGTTCCGATCGCCAGAATCACCAGGTACGCGTTGTTCATTCGTGGTCTCCTTGGGTTGGTTTTCGTTTACAAACATCGAAATGGAAAAGGCCGCCCGGGTTTTAACCGGACGGCCACGTGAACAACGCTAGGCGTCGATGCGAGTGCGTCAGACGCGGATGGCCTGCAACTTTTGGAGTGTGACGCGCACTTCGGCGATTTCGCGCTGGCGAGATTTGTCCTCGCGCGCGGCATCGCGCACATACACAGCCAGATCGCCGAGGGCGGTCTGAGCCTGCCTCACCGCCGACTTGGCGGTTTCGAACGCCGCCATGATTTTGTCGAGGGCGCCGGGTTCGGCGGCGGGCTGAGGGGCTTCGATCTTCTTGGGCATGGGGGTCTCCTTCTGGATGGGTTGAGGTTGAACGGGAACGGGGACGGGCTTGACAGCCGGAGCCGGGACCTCGGTTCGTTGCACCTCGGCGTCGATCGTCCGGACCGGCATCAGCACGTGAATCGCACCTTTGTCGGCCTTGGTCAGACGCCCCAGCAACGGGCTGACGGCGTCTTGGAACTCCCAGTACCGGAATCCGGCCTGCAAAGCCTCTCGGAAGAATTCGCGGTTCAATCCGATCGAGAACGCGCCCTTGCCGGCATGATTGCTGGATTCGAGCCGGATGGCGCTCTCGGGCGACCGGGCGTCCTGCCGGGAGTACACCCGGACTGCATCGCCCTCCATGCGCAGCACGACGGCCTCGTGGCTGTTGTCGTAGGACGGCAAGCCGGGCAGGGCTTTGATCAGCAGCTCGGCGTCCTCTTCGGACAGTTCCAGCGTCCGGTCGCCGCCGTAGGCCGGCACGACCTGGCTCCACCGCGGATACTGGCCATCCACCACTTTAGTTGTGAAGGCCCAGGGGCCGCACCGGAGCGTGAAGACTCCCTTGCCGGCGCCAATCTGGGTCTCACCCTCCAGCTTCGTCCAGTTCATGAACCTGGTGGAGGGCACGATCACCGATTCGGCCAGCGGCAGGATCCCACAGGGGAATACGCTCAGGCGCCGACTGTCGGTCGCCACGATCCGGTGGCCGGCCTTGGCAGCCACATCCAGAAACGCAGCTTTCAGCAACGGCCGGCTGTCGTCGGTCGATGCGAACGTCAGCGCCCTCTGCAAGCTCGCCAGAAAGCCGGGCTCGACGGGTTGTGTGTCGGCAGCGGCGGCCAGCTCCGGCCAGTCCTTGAGGTCGGGGGTCTCGATGCGGCGGCCTATCCCCTGCCCGGCCACGGTGGCGGTGATCGTCACGGCGTCCTTGCCGGGCTCGATCTCGATGCTGGGCCCCTGCGCCGTCTTCAGGACGGACTGTAGGGCGTCCAGCGGGATCAGAACCGACACGGGCGCTGGCACGGGCTCAGCGACGGTGATGGTGTAGACAGCGGTCTGGCTGATGTCGGTGCCGGTCAGGCGGATGGTCTGGGCAGCGGCATCAAGCCGCACGCAAGCCAGGATCGGCAGGTTGGCGCGGGCGTTGACGACCTTGGCTAGGCCGGCCAGCGCGTCCTTCAGCTCGGAACGGGGAATGGTCAGATTCATGGGTATCCTTCGGTTGGGTTTCAGGTTGCGGGTTGGACTGACCGTACGCGGTGCGAACCGCGTCGCGGATCAGTTGGGTGATGGTCGTCCTGTCGGGCGAGGTTTCGCGGGCGAGATACAGCAGGGCCATCTCTTCCTTGCCTAATGCCGACGACGGCCACGGGTATCGAAACGATTGAGGCATGGTTACCGCCTACTCGAACCGGACAACCAAATCTTTCGCCGCGAACAGCGCTGCCGCCTGCTCGTTCAGTCGTAGGATGAAGTCCGACCGCCGGGCCTGGATCTGCTCCGGACTGAACTTTGGCGGAGTCCGGCAGGCGATTTCGGCGAGTTCGCGCATGAGCGAGCGGCCAAAGACGACATCAGCAAGGGCCTGGAAGCCACTGCGGCGCGTCAAATATCGGAAGCTGCCCATGTCGACCATCGTGTCGAATACTGATGGCTCCGGCAGTTTGATGCGCACATCGCGCCCTGAGACTGCGATGTCCTCAGGGCGAATGCTGGCCAAGTCGCAGCCCCAATGCGAACGCCTAATTGCGGCGGCCATTCCGCATCGGGGGCCGAGAAGCATGCCGCCGCCATCAATGTTCGCCAAGGTCAGTTCCTCGGCGGTCTCGAGAATCAGCCACGCCCGAGGAATTTGGCTCAGAATGTTAATCGTTACGGCCCGGGTCACCCGCTGATTGCAGCCGGCGAGATAGACGGCCAGTGCGGTGCCAGCCGCCACCACGGCAACGGCCAGAATGACGTGAATAATCTTCATAGTCCTCCCATGGCTAAAAGCTGCCGAAACGCAGGAGGAGAAAAACAACGAGGATGAGAATTGCTATCGCAGGCACGGGAACCTCCGGGGTTATGGGGTAGGAATGGACCGCCGAGACGGCGGCCGAGGATGCAGAATAGGCGCATCCTATTCATTGGCATAGTATTATGCCTCTTTTCGGCGCCGTTATTAAGGCCCTGCATATATGGAACATGTTCCTTGTGGAACGCGTTCCACTGCATGAATGGCCGTATTACCGATCGCCGGCCAGATCCCCGCGCCTACCGATTATCGGCAGCCGGTTTCGTCAGCAAGGCATCGAAACCATACGCTGTGGACGCGACCGGCAAGTCGGGATGCCGTATCCCAGTCCCGCCACGAATCGAGTTGGGCGGCGAACTTGTCGCGCCATCGACGGCGCTGGGCCTGCGTCAACTGCTCCAGGTAACTGCGCCACGTCACCCGCAGGATGGATTCTCGGTCGTCGTAGGTTGGAGCCCAGGTCCGCATCGCGTCCGTCAAGGCCCGGGCGGTACAG
>Ga0209098_1004355_pt1 | contig 11104 bp, 11 predicted proteins | sample AD_JPNHW1_MetaG_FD_184429 | JGI IMG/M metagenome (GOLD analysis project Ga0209098, IMG submission 184429) | Active sludge microbial communities of municipal wastewater-treating anaerobic digesters from Japan - AD_JPNHW1_MetaG (SPAdes) (version 2) | ecosystem: Engineered > Bioreactor > Anaerobic... | reverse complement strand
CTCCCCTTAACCTTGCGGTCTCAGGGCAGGTACATTTACTCAATGTCCTTGACTGCGCTTTGCGTTTCGTTATTTGCTCTGTATCGTTTTCAAGGTTCGTCGCTCTCAAGCGAGCTTGACTATAATACCACCTGCCCCTATTGCTGTCAACACCTTTTTTTGATTTTTTCCGCACTTTTTCTCGATTCGTTTTTTCACCCCGTTTTCCGCCCTGTGGCGTGCAGCCCTTATCCCTGCCCACGCTTGACTTTTCTGCTCTTCGTGTGTATCCTTTCCAGTGGATTGACAAATGGTTCTTTCTAATAAAGAAAGGGGGGCGCGGGCATGCGGCGCAGCCGGAACATCGCACCCTGGCTTTGGGGGTTTCTCATCGCGACGCTGCTTTTTGGCGCGCTGCTGCTTTTTGCATCCTATCAATATATAGGCAGTGACGACGCGCCCATCCTGCGTTCGTTCATGGGCTACGACGGCGGCGTGCCCGCCACGTTCAACCTGTACCTGCATACCGCGTTTGCCTGGCTCTTGTATGCGCTGGCCATGCTGGCCCCGGGCGTCGCGTGGTTTTCCATCCTGCAATTGTTTCTGCTGTGGTTTTCGCAGGTGGTCATCGTGAAAAGCCTTGTCCAGCTGGCCCGCCGCCGCGGCTGGCCGCTGTGGACGGGCGCGCTGGCGGGCGCCGCGCTGCTGGCTGCGCTCACCGTCTATATCACCTGCCACATTTCCTATACCACCACATCCGCGCTGTGCGGTGCGGCGGCGGTCGCCCAGCTTGCGAGCGTGGATTTCACCGCGCCCAGACGCCGCTCGGTGATCGGGCCGATCCTCGGCAGCGCGGGGCTTCTGCTTTGTTCCTACTGCCTCCGCCAGATTTCGGTACTGCCCCCGTTGTGCTTCTGGTTGCTGGTGCTGGCGGTCAAACTGCTGACTGCCTACGGGCGTAAAAAGCTTTCCTGGAAGCTGGCGAAACCGGTCTTTGCCGGGGTGCTGGCTACCGGGCTGCTGTTCGGGTTGTTCGCGGGCGTGCGCGCGCTGGATATCCGGCTTAACAACGCCGAGGACTTTCTGCGCTGGCAGACGGCGCGTATCCGCCTGTACGACTATACGCATTTCGGCGACACCACAACCGACGAAACGCTGCAGAAGGTCGGCTGGTCCCGCAACGAGTTCACGCTGGCCACCTACTGGTACTTCATGGACGACAACATCACCGCCGAAGCGTTTGATACCCTGATGGCCCAACAGATCGCGGACGAATCACGCCTGACCCTTTCCGACCGCCTGAGCGCCGCCTGGAGCGTGATCGACAACTGTATGTCGGAGAACACCGCCATGCGGTACGGGATGTACGCCGCCCTTGCGATGGGGTTGGCCGCAACGTTTTTACTGCTCCGACGCCGGGCCGCGGTATGGGAGTTGCTGGGCGTGCTGCTGGCTGTGTTGGGCGGCGGGCTGCTGATCGGCTATCTGGCCTACACGGGCCGCCTGCCCATGCGCGCCGCCATGAGCGTGCTGCTGCCGGCTACCGCCACGCTGTATGCGTCCTTCTTCGGCCTCGCTCCGGCGCCGCAACCGCAACCCGCGCTGGACACGCCGCCCGCCGCGCCCGTTAAAACCGCCGCCGGAGACGCGACCGCGCTGCTCCTGTGGGTGCTAACCGCCGCGTCGCTCGCTGTTTGCCTGTGGCTGACCGTGACCGCCGTCCGCATCACCGCGCCGACGATCCGGCCGCTGACCGATGAGGAGAGCAACTACAGCACCGTTAACACGACCGATCTGGACCAGTACGCGCTGGAAAACCCGGACAAGCTGTTCTTCTGTGATCTTTCCCTGGCCAACGACTATCGTCTGTTTCCCGACACCTCCAAGGGCATTCCGAATAATGTGATGTACTGGGGCGGCTATCCCGCGCGCTCCCCCAGCTGGTACCGGATGCTGCACAACTTCGGCATTACGGAGCTGAACGCGTCCATCTTCCTGCGGGACGACGTGCTGATCGCCAGCACCGACGCCGAACCCTGGCAGTGCTTTATGGGCTACATGCAGGAACAGGTCGGCGACGACGTGGACTGGGATTTTTACGACACCTACGGCTATCTCTTCTTTTTTCAGATCTATCAAACCTGACCGAATATCGGCTCTCCCTGCCCCGTGTGGGGAAGACAACGGAGGAATTGGATGAATCGCTCACCATTCGCACGGGCGGCCACGTTTTTGCGCACCTGCCTGTGTTGGGACCGTCCCTTTGCCAAATGGGTGGCCGCGGTGGCTCTGCCCATCATATTACAGGAGCTGATCGGCTCCTCCCTGCACATCATCGACAGCCTGATGGTTTCCAGTCTGGGCGACGCAGCGTATTCCGCCGTAACGCAGGCCAACCGTTATACCTTCGTATTTCAGCTGTTCTGTTTTGGCACCGTCTCCGGCGGCGCAATCTTTATGAGCCAGTACTGGGGCGCGCGGGATATTCCGCGCATGCGCCACGCCATGGGCATTTCACTGGTGGCGGTCACGCTGATATCGGCGCTGTTTGTCGCGGGCGCGCTGCTGTTTCCGCGGCAGATCATCAGCTGGTTCCTGCCGGACGGGGCAAGCCACGAAATGGCCGTTACCTATCTGCTCGCCGTAACCCCCAGCTACTACCTGATCGCGCTGAGCACCGTATACGCCATGTGCATCAAGGCGGGCGAGAAAACCTACATCCCGCTGATCGCGGGGGTGGCGAGCATCGCGACCAACACGTTGCTCAACTACGCTTTCATTTTCGGTCATTTCGGTTTCCCGGCCATGGGCGTTTACGGCGCGGCTATTGCGACCGACATCGCCGCGGGAGTACAATTAGTCATCGTACTGGCCTTTGCCTACGGCAAACGACTGCCCGCGGGCGCGCCGCTGAAGCAATTGTTTGCCCGGGATCGCGGTTTTGTGCGCCGGTTTGTGAAAATGGTCGTACCGGTCATTTTCAATGAAGGGCTGTGGGCACTGGGTACCACCATGTACGGCGTTTACTACGGCCGCATGGGCGACGTGGCCGTAGCCGCCACGGGTATCTGTTCCACCATCGACAGTCTGGTCTGGGTTTTCATCTTCGGCATGATGCACGCCACCGCCATCATCATCGGTAAAACGCTGGGCGCGGGCCGCAAGGAAGAAGCTTACCTGTACGGCAAACGGATGATCGCGGGGGCGATGGCCGCAGGCGCCGCGCTGGGCGTGGTGCTGGTAGCGATCCGCCTGCCCATCCTGTCGATGTTCGGCGGGCTGTCCCCGGAGGTAATCGACAAGGCGAAAATCATCCTGCTGTTCAGCGCCGCGACGATGTGGTTCCGCGCGTTCAACTGCATCAACGTCGTAGGCATCCTGCGCAGCGGCGGGGATACGGTGTTCAGCCTTCTGCTGGACGTGGGCAGCATGTGGCTGGTCGGCGTGCCGCTGGCGGCGGTCGCCACGTTCGTTTTTCACTGGCCGGTCGAATACGTATACCTGTGCACCTTCGCGGATGAAATCGTCAAAATTGCCATCGGCGTACCCCATTACATCGGGCGCAAATGGTTGAACAACATTACCGAAAAGAAAGGGGAGTCCGTGCTTGAATGCGATTGATCTGGTGATAAAAATCGGCAGCATGGCGTTGATCCAGCGGGATGACGGTGCAATCGACTACAACATTTTTCAGCGTCTGGGCGACGATCTGCGCCCCGGAATGGCGCTGGTCACCAGCGGCGCGACCGAAATCGGCCGGCTGGACTACCTGCACCGCACCGGCCGGGAGCTGAGCGGCGACCCGGAACAGGATAAAACCGATTATGCCGCGCAGGGGCAAATCGTGCTGATGGATACCTACCGTCGGTTTGTGCATCCGGAATACGGCGTGCGCCAGTTGCTGGTGGAACATACGCACTTTAACGATCCCACCAAGCGGGAGCATATCCGCCAGCTGCTGCTGCGCGCCGCCGGGCAGGATTGCATCCCAATCATCAACTATAACGACCCCGTAAGCGACGAGGAAATGCGCAAGATGGAGCTGGCCAGCCGCCGCCGCGACGGGGAAGAAGTGGTGGAGTGCGTGGATAACGACGAAACCGCCGCCGTGATCGCCTCGCTGGTCGGCGCGAAAACGCTGGTCCTGCTGACCGGCACCGAGGGGATTTATCTGGACCGGAGCGACCCGTCCACACTGGTGCGCGACGTGCTTTGCGACGATCTGCCTGCCCTGCGCGCCCGTGTGGGAGAGCTGATGACCCACTGCGACGGCGCAAGCCGCGCAGGTGCGGGCGGCGCCAAAGCCAAGCTGGAATACGCGCTGCGCGCCGCCGAACACGGCAGCCGCGTGATTATCGGGCATGCGCGCCACCACGTATCCGCACTGGTGGGCGGTGCGGTTCCCTGTACGCAGATCGGCCTCCGCCGGGTATAAGCCCCATTGAGGCGTTACCCCGCAGCAGAACCGTGCGCATTGAACACTGAAACTTTCGGGAGGGTCTGCCCATGAATTGGACATTTATCGTCGCGATCCTGATCTCCGCCCTGGGGGTGGGCGTGTTTTACTGGCAGATGGAGCTTTCCCCGAAAAGCCCACGAAGGCTTCCCTCCAAACGGGAGAAGGAGTTCCGGATGCCGGATATGCGCTTTCACTATACGGCTGACGAGTTGTATGCCATTTTCGGAGAAGCCGGGGAGGCGGGCCGCCCGCTGATGCGCCGCTACTGGCTGCTGGATTTCGGATTTATCCTGTTCTTTCTGGGCGCAATGGTGTCCGTAAGCCTGAACGTTGCGGGCTACGGCACTGCGCTTTTCTGGCTGATGGCGGTCACAAGCGTTGCGCGCGCCGTGCTGGACGTGGCGGAGAACGGACTGTTGCTGGCGCTGCTGGGCGCCTGCCCCGCCCGCAAAAACGGGCTGGCAGGTCTGGCAGGCTTCGTAACCTCCGCGAAATTCGTCTGTCTGTATGCCTGGGTGATCATTCTGTTTTACAAGCTGTTCGGCGCGGCGTTCCACATCGCCTGATCCATGCCCTGACTTCTTATTAAACATTACAACAAGAATCCTCCCCCTTCCCGTACAGTCATGGCGCGACGGGAAGGGGGAGGATTCTGTATTCATATCTTCTGGCCGCCGGGGCGTTGACCGGTTCCGCCGGGGTTGCGTCCGCGCGGCAGGGTTTCTCCCGCTTACTTCCCGCCCGTGCTCTGCCCGGGTTCCGGCGGCTCTGCCATCGCGGAAGCATAAGCGCGCGCTTCGGCCTGCGCCGCCGCCTCGAACCGAAGCCCCGCCGACAGAAGCTCGGCCCTCACCCGCTCCGTTCCTCCGGACGTTTCCAAGTCTTCCGCGCGCCGCGCATGGGCCGCCAGCTTCTGGTAGCGTTTGCTGTAACGCTCCTCCTCGCTGAACACGCATCCGCAATATTTTTGCAGATACAGGTTCAGCGCGCGCGCTTCCTCCTGCCCCTGCCGGAAAAGAGGACGGAAATCCCGGTACAGAAATTCCACGCCGAACTCCTCCGCCGCTTCCTCCGCCGCGGCCCGCAGCAGATCGTGTTTCTGGTAGGGGCTGTATAAGAGCGTGGTGGAAAAATGGGTGAACCCATGCAGCGCGGCGTAACGGGCCGTTTCCCGCATCCGGCAGGCATAACATACGGCGCAGCGGCCGTTGATGTCTTCCGCCACGGCGGCGCAGAAAGGCCGCAAGCCGTAATAATCGTTCATTTCCAGCGCAAGCCCGATAGATTGCGCATACTCCGTTACCGTATTGCGGCGAACGCGATACTCCGTAAACGGATGGATGTTGGGGTTATACCAGTAGCCCGTCGGTTCGATACCCTCGGCCCGCAGGCTTTTAATGCATGCCACTGAGCAGGGCGCGCAGCAGATATGCAGCAGCAGTTTCAACCGGATCGCCTCCTGCTTCTCGTATGATCCGTATGCCGCCCTAAAAACGCGGCCCGGTTCGCCCCAAGTATAGCACAATCGCACGCTCCTCACCAACCCCCGCGGGGTTCAGACAAAACCATTTTCAGCAGAAAAGAGCAGCTTGCTAAAAAGGGTCAAATGCGAGGAGGCAAGGGGGACAAGGGGTTGAGCTTACCGCTTGTAAGAGATGCCCCCTTGCCATCCCGAAGCTGACAATGCAAAGGGGTCTTTTTCAGCAAGCTGAACCCCTGCGGGGTTTTCAACCGTTAGCCGCTGTGATATACTGGTGCTGTTCCTTGAGGAGATGATCATTTTTGAACCGATTTCGGCAAACGGTTTGTCTTCTGCTGGCGGCGTTCACTTTGTCCCTTAGCGGCACGGCGCTGGCGGATAACGAAGCGGAGCTTGCTCTGTTCAGTCAGGCGGCCTCGGCGCTGCAAAGCCCCCTGCAGGAAGCCCTGCAAACCGGAACCCTTACCCTGCGCACCGGCGAAACCGCCTATGTGCCCAGCGTATCCCCGGAGATAACCCCGTATGACGAACTGGATACCCTGACCCTGCCCACCGTGAACGGCACTTTTGAATCCAGTGATCCCAGCGTGATCACGGTCGACGCACAGGGGCGGATGACCGCCGTATCCGCGGGCACAGCGATCGTTACGGATCACGCTGCCACGGGCGACGTACCTTTTACCGTGACCGTAGCGGACGACGCGATGCCGCAGAGCATCCGCGCGCTTACCTACGTGGCCCGTCGCGAATATCTGGATACCCACCGCGCGCGCCTGCCTAAATATAACAAGTATGCCAAATGGTACTACGGCAAGAAGAAGGAAGTCGGCTGGTGTTCGGTTTTCACCATCTGGTGCGCCAACGCCAGCGGCAACAACCCCATTGACGAGCAGGATGCCGCCTCCGCCGACCCGAAGGGCGTGGTGCTGTTCCGCGAGGGTCAGGTGGGCAACCAATACGACGGTTTCAGCAAGCTTGACCGGTTTGTGGGTGTTCCGCGTCCCGGTTATCTGGTGATCTACGCGGATCTTTCCAACGGCTACCGCACCACGCACATCGGCATCGTGGTGGACGCGGCAGATCAGGGAAACGGCCTGTACCGTGTCACCACCGTGGAAGGCAACATGAGCAACACCGTGAAGAGTTATTGTTACCTGTACGACAGCAACGCCGACAACCACACCGTGGGCGTGGAAAAAGGCAAAAAGCTGCAAAGCAATATGAGCTCGCTCCCCGCCGAGGAGCAGACCGACCCGCTGTTGCAGTACGAACTGCACACCGACCACTGGGCCGTGTTCGGCTTCGGCGCCACGTGGCAATAACCCTGTTTCGCCTTCGGGCGGAACGGGTAAGGAACCCATAGACGACCGATCACCCGGCGTTGTAACAACGCCGGAGCTTATTAAATCAAAACAAGGAGGAACCAACCATGAAAGAACTGAAAGGGACCCGTACGGAAGCCAATCTGCAGGACGCGTTCGCAGGGGAGAGCAAAGCTCGCAACAAGTATACCTATTACGCGTCCAAGGCCCGTAAGGACGGTTACGAGCAGATTGCCGCCCTGTTTGAGGAGACCGCCGCCAACGAGAAGGAACACGCCAAAATCTGGTTCAAGCTCCTGCACGGGGGCGAAGTGCCGGGTACCGAAGCCAACCTGCTGGACGCCGCCGAAGGCGAAAACTACGAGTGGACGGATATGTACGTCCGTATGGCCGAGGAAGCCAAGCAGGAAGGGTTCGACCAGATTGCCGGTCTGTTTACGATGGTAGCCAAAATTGAGAAGACCCACGAGGAACGCTATCGCAAGCTGCTGGCCAATATTCAGGAGGGCGTGGTGTTCAGCCGCGACGGCGATCAGGTGTGGCAGTGCGCCAACTGCGGCCATATCGTGATCGGCAAGAAAGCCCCGGAGCTGTGCCCCGTATGCAAGCATCCCCGCTCGTTCTTCCAGATCAAGGCCGAAAACTACTGAGATTTCAGTAAACCGCCGCATGATGGGGACGTTCCGCCGGCAGAAGGCGCGGCGTCCCCTTCTTATTTAAAAAGAACAGGAGAAACGCCATGCGGGTTGCGCACATCAACGTAATCTCAAGCCTCAGCACGGGCAACGTGGCTGTGGGCATCTGCGAAACGCTGCAGGAGATGGGCCACCGGGCGCTGCTTTGCTATTCCCGCGGCGCTCCCCCGCGCGCCGTGCCCGGCTACCGGATCGGCAACCGGGTGGATAAATGGCTGCACGGGATAGGTGCGCGGCTGCTGGACCGTTCCGGATTTTTCAGCCGTCGGGCCACCCGTCGGCTCATCCGCCAGCTGGAACTGTACAAACCGGACATCGTACACCTGCACAACCTGCATGGCTATTATCTGGACGTGCGCACGCTGTTTGCATGGCTGGCGAAAGCCAACCTGCCCGTGGTGTGGACGCTGCACGATTGCTGGCCGTTCACCGGTCACTGCGCGTATTACTCCATAGCCAAATGCAGCCGGTGGCACTCCGGCTGCGGCCATTGCCCCCAGCGGCACGCCTATCCGCAAAGTCTGTTGCTGGATCAGTCCGCCCGCAACTGGCAGGAAAAGCGAGCCGCTTTCCTTTCCGTGCCGAACCTGACGCTGGTCACTCCCTCGGTGTGGATGGGGCAGGAGGCAAGCCGCTCTTTTCTGGGCAAACGTCCGCTGCGCGTGATCCCCAACGGTATCGATCTGAATGATTTTCGCCCCTGCGAAGAACCCGATCTGGTGGCCGACGTGGCCAAACGCTACGGGCTGGAGGCGTTAAAAGGCCGACGGATGCTGCTGAGCGTGGCCAGCACCTGGGAGCCGCGCAAGGGGCTTGATGACCTGATCGCGCTTGCCCCCCTGCTAAGGGAGGATCTGATGATCGTCGCCGTGGGCCTGTCGCCATCACAGCGCCAGAACCTGCCGGATAATCTGTTGGGACTGCCCCGCACCCAGACCGTGCGAGAGCTGCGGGCCCTGTACACCGCAGCCGACCTGTGCCTGAGCCTGAGCCACGAGGAAACACAGGGCCTGACCCTGCTGGAAGCCCTCGCCTGCGGCACGCAGGCCCTCTGTTACGACGCGACCGCCCTGCCGGAAACCGTAACCGCCGAGGTGGGCGAGGTGGTTCAGGAATACGATCTGGAAGCCGTCGCCGCCGCCTGCGCACGCCTGTGCGACCAGCCGAAATCTCCGCAGGCCTGCCGCGCCCGCGCGGAACAGTACGAAAAGCGCGGGCAGTACGCCCGTTATGCGGGGCTGTACATGGAATTACTGGAGCATCCACCCGAACCCGGCAACCCTGATCTCCAGAGTTAGCACAAACAGCCGGAAAACAGCTGCATTGACGTTGTCAGCGTTTCCGGCCCGCAAAAAATGTGCGTGCATCTGGCCCGGGTTCTTGCCTTCCCCCGGAACGTTCGCATACGTGCCCGATCCTGCACGCAACAAAAAACCGAAGCGTCTTTACGATGCTCCGGTTTTTATGCTTTGCGATACTCCGCAACGGCGGCCGTCATTTTGCGCTCTCGACGATCTTCTTGAAAGCCTCGGGATCGTTCACGGCGATGTCGGCAAGCATTTTGCGGTTGATCACGATGTGGTTCTTCTTCAGGCCGTTCATCAGCACCGAATAGCTCATGTCGTTCAGGCGGGCGGCGGCGTTGATACGGGTGATCCACAAACGGCGGAAATCGCGTTTGCGCATCTTGCGGCCTGCAAAAGCAAAACGAAGGCTGCGAGCCACCTGCTCGTTGGCGGAGCGGTATTGCCGGGATTTTGCGCCAAAATAGCCTTTGGCAAGCTTCAGCACCTTACGGCGCTTCTTGTGTGCATTCACGGCCCCTTTAATACGTGCCATGTTTCTTTCCTCCTTGAAAAAATCAGCGAAGCGTCTTTATTTGTAGGGAAGCAGCTTGTGGATGGTGCGGGCCTCGGTCGGGTTGTCGATCACGCCGTCCGCGCGCAGGTGGCGGGTACGCTTGGTGGTCTTGAGGTGCACCTGATGATTGGCGTTCATCTGCTTGTGCTTCACCTGGCCGTTTTTCGTAAAGGAGAAACGCTTGGCGGCGCCGCGATGGGTTTTTTGCTTAGGCATAGGGGTTGTCCTCCTCTCCATATGGGGTCCGCGTCCATGGCAAACGCCCGGGCACGGAAGGACCGGGCGCTTGCGCCGTTTGAAACGGCGGGGCTGACGGATCCTTAGGTCAGATCATATTCTCGCTTTCGCGCTTGACCTTTTTCTTGGGTTGCTCCTTCGGGGCGTCCGTCTGGTCGGAAGCCTCCTGCTTTTCAGGGTCCGACTGAGCTTTACGCTCCTGCGAACGTTCCGCGAAGCTCTTCTTTTCCGCTTTCGGAGCAAGAATCATAATCATGTGGCGGCCTTCCAGCAGAGGCCTGCGCTCAATCAAGCCGTATTCCTCAACTCGTTTGGCAAAATCCATCATGATCTGCATACCGATGTTCGCATGGGCGATCTGGCGGCCGCGGAAACGGATGCTCACTTTCACCTTGTCGCCGGCCTCCAGGAATTTTACGGCGTTCTTCATCTTGGTCTGAACGTCGTTCTCCTCGATGGTGGCGGACAACTGCACTTCTTTGAGCTCCACGATGCGCTGGTTTTTCCGCATATCCCGTTCGCGCCTGGACTGCTCGTAACGGTGCTTGTCGTAGTCCATCAGCTTGCACACGGGCGGCTGTGCGCCGGGAACGATCTTTACCAGATCCAGCCCGGCTTCTTCGGCTTTCTCCATGGCGACGCGGGTAGGCATTACGCCCAGCTGCTCGCCTTCGGGGCCGATCAGGCGCACCTCGCGGTCGTTAATCTCTTCGTTAATCATCGGTTCGTTGTTGATATCCATACACCTCCGTATAATTCAGGGCGTTTCATCGCCCATGCGGGCAAACAAAAAGCGCCGGGTAAACAACCCGCCGCGCATGCCATCCTTGCGGTCTTTGTGCCGCAACCTGCGCAAAACGGATTCGCGCGGTGAGAAGCGGGCGGCTTCTGCTTACGTTGCATACTATACCACACAGGCGGCGCGGCTGTCAACGTTTTTTTCCGTTTCCTGTTTCGATGGTAAGTTGTAAAATGAATTGCCGCCCCCGGGAAAAAGGAAGACCCAAACCCGTCACATCAGGTACAATGAGGTTGCTAAGACAACAAAAGCAACCGAGGTGACAGGAATGGG
>Ga0209098_1004354_pt1 | contig 11110 bp, 7 predicted proteins | sample AD_JPNHW1_MetaG_FD_184429 | JGI IMG/M metagenome (GOLD analysis project Ga0209098, IMG submission 184429) | Active sludge microbial communities of municipal wastewater-treating anaerobic digesters from Japan - AD_JPNHW1_MetaG (SPAdes) (version 2) | ecosystem: Engineered > Bioreactor > Anaerobic >... | reverse complement strand
TGTTCCTTTCGACCGGCAAAGATACAAAATTTTGAAAGCGATTCACAACCTAGGGTTATCTTGGGTAATTTTACCTGCTGTTCCTTTCGACCGGCAAAGATACAAAATTTTGAAAGCGATTCACAACGCAAATTGGACATATTAGGCACCATATAAGAGGATTTTTTTCAGTAGTTCTACCTGCCCTCACAGGACAAAGATGCTTCCCTTTTTCAAAAAATGCAAAAACCCGATTTTTTTTGTATTTTTGCAACTCGAAATTGTAAATACGAATTATGGATAATTTGCTTGAAAAATTAGAAGAAATATACAAACGCTGGTTAGAAATTGCCGAAGAAGTTGCCAAACCCGATGCTATGTCGGATATGAAACGGTATATTAAGTTGAATAAAGACTATAAAGACATACAACCTGTGGTGGAAGCCTACAAGAAGTATAAAAATCTGTTAGAGAACATTGCTAATGCAAAAGAGATCATTTTGAACGAAAAAGATGAAGATTTTAGGGCAATGGCGAAACAAGAATTGGACGAATGGTCGGAAGAACGGGAAAAAAATGAAGATGAAATCCGTATTTTACTTCTTCCGCAAGACCCACAAGACAGCAAAAATGCACAAGTGGAAATCCGCGCCGGTACCGGTGGCGACGAAGCTAGCATCTTCGCAGGCGACTTATTCCGTATGTATCAGCACTATAGCGATAAAAAAGGTTGGAAAATTGACGTTATTTCCACCACCGACGGCACTGTGGGCGGTTATAAAGAAATTGTATTTACCGTGAACGGCGATGGTGTTTACGGATTGATGAAATACGAATCAGGCGTACACCGCGTGCAACGTGTGCCGCAAACCGAAGCACAAGGACGGGTTCATACCTCTGCCGCTTCCGTCGTTGTATTGCCCGAAGCAGACGAATTTGACGTGGAACTCCGCCAATGTGATATCAGAAAAGACACTTACTGCTCCTCCGGTCCCGGCGGACAATCCGTGAATACAACCTATTCTGCCGTCCGCTTAACCCATATCCCAACCGGAATCGTTGTCGCTATCCAAGACGAAAAATCACAAATCAAAAACTTGGATAAAGCCATGAGCGTCCTGCGTACACGCCTATTTGAACGCGAGTATAAAAAATATTTGGACGAAATATCTTCCAAACGAAAAACAATGGTCTCCACCGGTGACCGGTCTGCCAAAATCAGAACTTACAACTATCCGCAAAACCGCGTTACCGACCACCGTATCAATTTGACTATGTACAACTTAATCGGCTTCATGGATGGCGATATTCAAGATACCATTGAAGCACTTCAAGTGGCTGAAAATGCCGAAAGATTGAAAGAAGCCGTTATTTAATACTATTTCACCGATTTTCTTCGATTACATTCTTTGCAGAGCATTTGGCAGTTTTCTTGAATGGTTTTACCACCTTCGTGCCACGGTGTGATGTGGTCGGCTTCCATTTCTGACATTTCAAAATGTTCGTCGCAAATGGGACAAATGCTTTGCTGTCGCTCGTAAGCTGCCAGCTTTTGCGAATCGGGGAATGCACGAATAGACAAATAGTTCTCTATGCGCGTGAGTACATAGAGATAAATTCTGATTTTCTTGCTAGTCGCGGTATTTTTTTGTCAATTTGTAGATGGTGATTTCGTTTAATTGATTGGCAATTTTTTTTCTTTTACAATTATTGCTGTCCGATAAATGTATTTAATTCTGTTTCTATAAAAATCGAAATCCTATAGATTTTTCATTTATTGCTTGAAAATATCAGTGATATCAAAATAATCATTGTAATCTATTCATTACTAATAAATTAATCTACAATTTTTATTATTTGCCAAACAGCAATAAAAAGTTATTAACAATTCTTGCATTCCGCTCCAAAATGATGTATCTTTGCCTCGTTTTTAACGTTCTTTGAATACATCGTTTTTCAAACACGGAAACTATATCTACTAATTTACTAATTTATCTCTACGATTATGGGAAATTTCATCAATCCGTTTACCGATTTCGGTTTTAAAAAACTTTTTGGCACTGAAGAGAATAAAGAGTGCTTGCTTCACTTCATCAATCAACTCCTTGAACAAGAAGGAGAAGACAAAATTACTTCCATCACTTACGACAATAAAGAGCAGTTAGGGAGGAAGGTATCGGATCGCTATGCCGTTTTCGACATCTATTGCATCACGGAAAAGGGAGAACACATTATTATTGAACTTCAAAACGCGAAGCAAAAAAATGTCACTGACCGCAGCCTCTATTACACAACATTCCCGATTCAGTCTCAAGGTGTTAAGGGAAGTTGGGACTATAGTATCAACAAAATATATTCGATATCCATTCTCAATTTTACGCTTGACTACCCGAAATTGCCGGAAGATGAGTACCTACACACGATTGAACTTTACAAGCGAGAGAACAAAATGTTGTTTTACAACAAACTGATGTTTATCTATTTGGAGATGCCGAAGTTCAAGAAAAGAGAGGATGAATTGACGAATGATTTTGAAAAATGGATGTATTTTATCAAGAATTTGGAACGATTGGAGAAGATCCCGAAAAAATATCGCGACACCATCTTTGAGAAGATGTTCGCTGCCGCAGAAATAGCAAAATTAGACAAAATGGAATATAGAAGATACATTAAAAGCAAGAAAGCGATCAACGATTATGACAATGTTATCAATTACGCGCGTGAAGAAGGCGAATTGAAAGGTAAGCTGGAAGGCAGAATTGAAGGTATATTAGAGGGCGAATTCAAAGGTAAATTGGAAGGTAAGTTGGAAGGGAAGTTGGAAATTGCCCGTACCTTGCAGAAAATGGGGAAGCCTATCGATGAAATTGTACTGATAACCGAATTGTCGAAAGAGCAAATTGAGGATTTGGGAATGAATAATTAGGAACCAGGAATTAGATTTTCGCCCACGCAATTATCCCCACACCATATTGTGCCCAATAGGCGCGACAAGCTTGCTTCTTCCAGACTTCACAACAACAAAAATACCCGCATAAAAATGTCGATTCTTGGACATATCCGTATGATTTATTGCTGTCGGCAAAATTGATTTACACCGATTATTAACCATAGCGAAGTATCTCTGCGACCCTTATGTGTCGTATATTCGTCGTATATTCATGGGGTGACGCTTATTTCATCTTGCCTAAGATCTTCTCATACACGGCATTGATTTGCGCTCCAATTACTTCTTGGGAGAAATTTCGGTACGCGTAGTCACGGATTTTATCCTTGTGAAATGTTTCGTAGTTATCCAACATATATTCCACGCTTTTCAATAAAGCATCCTCATCTTTTGCCGGTATCAATATGCCGCGCTCTGCATTGACAATTTCCGGCACTCCGCCTACTTGTGTCGCAATGACCGGACGTCCACAAGCAAAACTTTCTAACAAAACTACGCCCTGCGTTTCAAAATTTGAAAAAGATACAAAAAAATCGGATTGTGCGTAAAATTGCGCAACTTCGGACTCTTCCCGTTTACCATGAAAAATTACAAAATTTTGCAAGTGATGCTCCGAAACATATCGCTCAAACTCCGGTTTGGGGTAGTCATGAACCACATCTAACACAAAATCACCTCTTTTTTTTGATAATTGTAGTATCACGTGCAAAATTCCCGAAAAGTTCTTCACTTCATCGTTCAAAGTGGAAATATGTAATATCTTTTTAAGGGTGTGCGGCGGACGTTGTTGTCCGATAAAAATTTGTGTATTCACAACATTAGAAATGACCCTGAAAGGTGCAGAAATTCCATATTGTTGCATGCGTTCCTTCAATATTTCACTCACCGGCAAAATCATTTGGGCATGGTTGGCAATTCTCCGGATATTTTTTAGAGTTTGAGATGTCATGACCGCATTATTCTGCGGTAGAAAAATACTCCAATGTTCCGTTAAAATGTATGGGAGTTTGTATCTTTTCCACCAATAATAGGCAACTTTTCCTACCGGCAACGTGACGTGCAAGTGAAGTAAATCGGGAATAAAATAGCTCTTTTTAACATATTTTAAACCCTTGTTGTAAGCATGAAAAATCCGCCATTTATTCAAAACGCGTGCCATTTTGTCTAACGGGAATTTGGAAGGAGAAACATGAATGAGAATATGTTTAAAGGATTTATAATCAATAACTTCTATTTGTGTTTTTTGAGATAAACGGGTATCTGTATAAACGGATAGGATAACGGAATTTGCCATTGGGGAGACAGACAGAATCTGTTTCAGACAGAAATTTCCGGCAGTAGGGTCATTTGGGGTGGGAAACCAACTAAGCAGATGCAGAATATTTTTCTTTTTCAGCATAAATTAATGATTCAATTGAGCGAGGTATTGTTGAATGGTGTTTTCCAAACCCAAGTAGAGTGCATCGCAGATAAGTGCGTGACCGATAGATACTTCCATTAAGTTAGGGATCAATTCGTCAAAATAGCGAAGATTCACCAATGAAAGGTCATGCCCCGCATTCAATCCGAGATTTTGACGTTGTGCTTCTTCTGCAGCTTTTACGAAAGGTTCGATGGCTTCTTCACGATTTTGCGGATAAAGTCGCGCGTAACTCTCTGTATATAACTCTATTCTGTCTGTTCCGGTTGAACTTGCGTATTGCACCATTTCAACATTGGCATCGACAAAAATGGAAGTGCGAATGCCTTCTTTTTGAAAATCGGCAACAAGTTCTCTCAAAAGAAGTTGGTATTCTTTGGTGTTCCAGCCGGCATTGGAAGTCAGTGCGTCGGGTGGGTCCGGTACTAATGTAACTTGTGTGGGTCGAACTTTGCAAACCAATTCCATAAAGTCATCGGATGGGTAGCCTTCAATATTAAATTCGGTAGTCACAATTTCTTTTAAATCAAGGACATCCAAATAGCGGATGTGCCTACCGTCGGGGCGTGGGTGAACTGTAATTCCCTGTGCTCCAAATCGTTCGCAATCTTTGGCTACTTCAATCACGTCAGGCAAGTTGCCGCCGCGTGCATTGCGCAAAGTTGCAATTTTGTTGATATTAACACTCAGTCTTGTTTTCATTTTCTTTTTCTTTATGTTTAAGTTTTGAAATTCTGTTTTTTTCCAATTTACTCAGCCAGATGGGCAGAACAATCAGTCCGATGAACAAATAGGGATAATAAGAGATTCCGCGCCAAAGCAAGGCAACGGCATCTTGCAAGTTTGCCGGAAAGTCGCCGCCAAAGAAAGCAGGAAAGATGGCTTCGGCAATGCCACTTGCGCCGGGCGTTGGACTAATCAATAAGATGACCCACATGACCAATTGTTTCGCATAAATCATCACTTGCTGCGAAAATTGAAATTCCATTTCGGGATTCAAAGCCAAAACCAAACAATTCAGCACCAAAAAACGAGCCGTCCACGAAAAAGCCGTTATGGTAAAAGATTTGATCCAATAGCCTGGTTTCTTGTGTTTTAATTCTATGGAAGTCGTAATAATGTCGTCGCCGGTACGCGCTGCCCCTTCCTTCCATTTTCGAATAAAGGGCAACGAAAAAACAGCGGTTAGCAATTTTTTAAATCCTTGCGGGAAAATGAAAATGGCGCACAGAATAACCGTAGTCAGCGCAACGATAAAGCCATAGCCGATAAAAAATAGATGTGTGACATTTATTGACAAAATCTCTTGGACTTGCAGCACTTCCGTCCCGTAAAACAAGAGAATGAGGGCGACCACGAAGATGTAGAAAAGTTCGTCCAAGAGGGCAGTGATCATCACGATAGCGGTACTTTTTCCTAATTTTACGCCTTCGGCGTTGATAAAAAAGAGGGCAAAAGCGGAGCCGCCGACCATGGACGGGCTCACAGACGAGGCAAATTCCCAAAGAAGAATCACCTGCAAAGAACTCATGATACTCAGCTGTTTTTCCAATAAGATGCGCAATCGCCACACGTACATTGCATCGCGAATCAACATCATCAACAAAGCCAATAAGATGTATAGCAAACTATACTCAATACCCCGTAAATAAGAAAATTCAAAGTCATTGTCCATGAGCGAAAAAACGGAAAATCCGATTCCTATCAAGATGGGAATAATGACTCGTTTAAAGCTGAATGTTTCTTTTAATTTTATTTCTGTACTCACAATTCGGTATATTCTTTTTTCTTTTTTTTGAAAGCGCAAAGTTACACTTTTTATTGAAAAAAAACGTACCTTTGCCGCCTAATTTATATGACCATGCGAAAATCGTTGTTTTGCTGTTTTATCGTTGTTTTCCTAAGTATTTTATCCTTTGCCGGTTATGCGCAGGATGGCACAATTAAAGGATTTGTTTATGATAACAGCACAGGCGAGCCTGTTGCTTATTGCTTGGTTCGGTTGGAAGGAACCTCTTATGGCGCACTGACCGAAAAAAATGGTGGTTTTGTGATCAGTAAAATTAGAAATGGGGATTATATGCTATCAATCAATTATGTAGGGTTTGATTCTATTAAGAAACCGCTTCGTGTTAATGATGATGTGCAAACATTCAATTTCAATTTAAAACCTTCCAGCAGGATTTTGGCAGGGGTTGAGGTTACGGCGGAGGGGCAGCGTGTGATGACGGAAACGCGCACTTCTGTTATTTCTGTTTCCCCTAAAGATATCAAACAACTACCGTCCATTGGCGGACAGCCGGATTTTGCCCAATATTTGCAGGTACTACCCGGCATCATTTCTACCGGCGACCAAGGCGGGCAACTATATGTGCGCGGCGGTACGCCTATTCAAAATATGCTCCTTTTAGATGGCATGCTGATTTACAACCCGTTCCACTCCATCGGGCTGTTTTCCGTTTTTGACAGTGATATTATGAGTTCGGCAGATGTTTACACCGGCGGCTTCGGCGCAGAGTTCGGCGGACGACTCTCTTCCGTCATGAATATAAGTACCCGCGATGGTAACAAAAAAAGAATCTCCGGCAAAATCGATGTCAATACTTTCGGTGCAAAACTGTTACTCGAAGGTCCTATTGTGAAAATGAAAGAAGAAAGACGCGTGTCGTTAGGCTATATTGTTTCTGTAAAAGGCTCGTACTTAGAACAATCATCTAAGGTTTTCTACCCTTATGTAGAAGGCGGGCTTCCCTATAACTATTGGGATATTTATGGAAAAATTGCTTTGAACAGCAAAAGCGGCTCAAAATTAAATATCTTTGGCTTTAATTTTGATGATCAAGTGAATTATACATCTATTGCAACGTATCGTTGGAAAAACTTTGGCGGCGGTGCCAACTTTTTAATTATTCCGGGTTCCACGCCCATGTCTATTTCAGGTGCCATCGCTTATACCAATTATTACACGCTGTTGGACGACAAAGCTTTTAAACCCGATGTAAGTGATATGACCGGTAAAGATACCAATGCCAGACAAAGTTCCTTAGATGGGTTCAATGCCAACCTGACTTTTAACTATTATATTGGAAAAAGCTTTTTGTCGGTGGGTGCCGAGTTTGTGGGTTATACCGCAAAATACATCTTCTATCAGAGTAGAAATGCCAATAGTCTTGTTGAGATGAAAGACTTTACTACCGACATCGGATTATTTGTAAAATATAAATATGATTTTAGACAAAAAGTGATTATTGAACCGAGTTTTCGTTTGCAATATTATGCGTCTTTAGGCGTCAGCTCGCCGGAACCGCGTCTTTCTATTAAGTACAATATTACTCCTAAAATCAGACTTAAGTTTGCCGGTGGTTTGTATTCGCAAAATTTCGTGGCTGCAACCTCCGACCGTGATGTGGTCAATCTTTTCTCTGGTTTCTTGTCTAGTCCGAGCGGTTTGCCCGATACCGCCCTCAACGGAAAAGAAGTCAATTCAAGTCTGCAAAAAGCACAGCACCTGATTTTAGGTCTCGAATTGGATGTGATTCCATATACCACCATCAATGTGGAAGGCTATTTTAAAAACTTCTCTATCATTACTTCTTTGAACCGGTATAAAATGTTCGATGAAGATCCTGATTATATTTTTGAATCCGGAAATGCTTATGGCGGAGATTTTTCTGCAGAATTTGATTACAAAGGAATCTTGGTAAAAGTGGTCTATTCATTGGGCTGGGTGAATCGGTTCGATGGCGTTCAACACTATTCCCCGCACTTCGACCGCCGTCACAACATCAACTTATTGGCTTCTTACTCTTTCGGTAAACGCAAAAGTTGGCAGATTGACTTGAGATGGAATTTTGGAACAGGTTTCCCGTTTACTCAAACGCAAGCCTATTACCCTCAATTGAACTTCGGCTCGTATGATGTTAATTATCTTAATTCCAACGAAGAACTCTCTTTCTTGTTGGCAGACTATAACAAAGGGAAACTACCTAATTATCACCGACTTGATTTTAGCGTTAAAAAGACTTTCTACCTCGGCGAAAGAAATAGTATTGATCTGAGTGTAGGGGCTACAAATTTATACAATTATAAAAACGTATTTTATAAAGACCGTATTACCAATCAAACCATTTATCAACTTCCGTTACTTTATAATATCGGTATCAGTTGGCACTTCTAAAACCATCCATTGTGAATATTAAAAAGAATTATATAATTATAGGCTGCACTTTATTGGTTGGTGTCCTTTTGGGTGCCATCGGATTCATGATGATAACCAATGCAAGTTATGCTACAGAAAATGGGACGTCTCAATCCGAGAATGTTTATTCCAATCAGTTAGTGCCACCGCCGTTGCCGGATTCACTCACTTTTGCCGGCGAACTTGTGCCTTTGGATAACTATTGGGTCAGAGAAGCGTTAGACCGTGAACTGACGATCGTCTGTTATCAGCATTCTGCAACGTTGTTGGGACTGAATCGCTCCGCCCGCTATTTCCCTACTTTCGATAAAATTTTTCAAGAAGAGGGACTCCCGCAAGATTTTAAATACCTCTGTATTGCGGAAAGCAATTTATCCAATGCCATTTCACCTGCAAAAGCTGTCGGATTTTGGCAATTTATCCCCGAAACAGCCAAAATCTACGGACTTGAAATTCGTGATGAAATAGATGAACGTTATCATGTCGAAAAATCAACCCGCGCTGCCTGCCGCTATTTGAAAGCTTCCAAGGAAAGAATGGGAAGCTGGGCTTTGGCTGCCGCTGCCTACAATATGGGAGAAGCCGGTGTGAAAAAATCATTGGATGATCAATCTGTTAGTAATTATTGGGACTTGTATCTCAACCCCGAAACTGCGCGATATGTCTATCGTATCTTGGCATACAAACTATTGTTCGAAAATCAACAGCTTTATGGCGTTCGTGTATCTCCCAAAAGTCAGTATCAACCATTGGTTTACGAAGAAATTGAAGTGAAAACCTCCATTCCCGATTTATATCAATTCTGTCGGGAGAATGATATGACTTATCGAGAATTGAAAGAATTAAATCCTTGGCTGAGAGCTACGAAATTAACCGTCTATAATCAGTCGTATTTTATCAAAATACCTGTTAAAAAGAAGTAAAAGAATTTAGGATGAATAGTTGTGCGGAAGACCATCTTTCTATCATTGGTGCCTCAGAGAATAATTTAAAAAATATATCCATTGATTTACCTCATTATCAGCTGATTGTGATGACCGGTTTGAGTGGCAGTGGGAAGTCGTCGCTTGCCTTTGATACGATTTATGCTGAGGGACAGCGGCGATATATGGAGACTTTTTCGGCGTATGCGCGACAATTTGTAGGGAATTATGAGCACCCCGACGTGGACAAAATAACCGGCTTAAATCCCGTGATTGCCATCGAACAAAAAACAACGAATAAGAATCCCCGTTCTACGGTGGGAACCATCACGGAAGTTTATGACTTTTTGCGCTTGCTCTTCGCCCGTGCCGCCGATGCCTATTCTTATGTGACCGATGAAAAAATGATTCGTTATACCGAGTCGGAATTGATTGATAAAATTTTGGAACTGTATAATAATAAGGATATTACAATACTTTCGCCTATCGTTAAACGCCGAAAAGGTCATTATCGGGAACTCTTTGAAACCACACGCAAACAAGGTTTTACCAAAGTGCGGATTGATGGCGAAATCAAACCCCTGAACCTTAATATGGCGGTGGACCGGTATAAAATCCATGATATTGAAATCGTTATTGATAATTTACCGATTAAAGATAATTCTAAAACGCGATTAATCAATAGTTTAAGACTTGCCCTGAAGTATGGGAAAGGAGCCATTGCTGTGTTGGATAATACTACCCAAGTGACGAAAAATTTTAGCAAGTATTTGATGTGTCCCACCACCGGTATTTCTTATCCTGAGCCGGAACCCAATACTTTTTCATTTAATTCGCCTTACGGTGCTTGCGAAAAATGTAACGGATTAGGATTCATTACCGAAGTAGATTTGAAAAAAATTATCCCCGATAGTACCCTCAGTATTAAAGATGGCGGATTTGCACCTATTGGCTCTTACAAAAACAACTACATTTTCAGAATGATAGATGCTGTGAGCGAAAAATTCGGATTCTCGATAGATGATCCAATTGCCGAATTGCCAGATCATATTCTGAATATCTTGTTGTATGGAACCGATGAACCCATTCGCGTTAAACGCGAGTTCACGGGTCTGTCGCCCATTTCTGCCACCTATTCCGGCATTATCAATTTTATCAAAGAATTTGACTACGAAAGTGCGCCCGCATCCATCAAAAAATGGATTCATAGTTTTTTGAATGAAAAGCCCTGCGACGAATGTCACGGAACGCGCTTGAAAAAAGAATCCCTCTTTTTTAAAATCGGCGGTAAGAGCATTGCCGATTTAGCCATGATGGATATTTCCGATTTAATCCAATGGATTGAAAAATGCCCGACCTATTTGGATGAAAAGAGAAATATCATTGCTCACGAGATTCTTCGGGAGATAAAGTTCAGACTTCATTTCTTGGAAGATGTTGGGATTCAATATCTTTCTCTCAATCTGCCGGCAAAAGCTTTGTCGGGTGGCGAGGCACAGCGCATTCGCTTGGCAACCCAGATTAGTTCCCAATTGGTGAATGTTCTTTATATCTTAGATGAACCCAGCATTGGATTGCATCAACGGGATAATCATCAACTTATTGAAACACTGAAACATTTGCGCGATTTAGGAAATTCCGTT
>Ga0209098_1004353_pt1 | contig 11110 bp, 9 predicted proteins | sample AD_JPNHW1_MetaG_FD_184429 | JGI IMG/M metagenome (GOLD analysis project Ga0209098, IMG submission 184429) | Active sludge microbial communities of municipal wastewater-treating anaerobic digesters from Japan - AD_JPNHW1_MetaG (SPAdes) (version 2) | ecosystem: Engineered > Bioreactor > Anaerobic >... | reverse complement strand
GCGCAGAAATCCTTCCTTATCGGCATCGAGGATAGCCACCAGCGAAACTTCGGGCAAATCCAACCCTTCGCGCAATAAATTCACCCCTACCAGCACATCGTATATGCCACGCCGGAGGTCTTCCATGATCTTCACACGATCCAGCGTTTCCACATCGGAATGTATGTAGTTGCACCGCACATTCATTCTCAACAAATACTCAGTCAATTCTTCGGCCATTCGTTTGGTGAGCGTGGTTACCAGCACCCGTTCGCAGGCTTCGGTTCGCAGGGTAATTTCTTCCAGTAAATCGTCGATCTGATTAAGGCTGGGACGCACATCAATCACCGGATCGAGCAGCCCAGTAGGCCGTATCACCTGGTCAATCACTATTCCTTCGCTTTTAGCAAGTTCGTAATCAGCGGGAGTGGCACTAACGTAGATGGTTTGAGGAGTGATTTGCTCAAATTCTTCAAATTTCAGCGGGCGATTGTCTTTTGCTGCCTGCAAGCGGAAACCGTAGTCAATCAGATTGGCTTTTCGGGCTGCATCGCCGCCAAACATGGCATGTACCTGCGGCAGTGTAGCGTGACTTTCGTCAATTATCAGCAGAAAATCTTTTGGGAAATAATCGAGCAGACAAAACGGACGACTTCCCGGTGCCCGACCATCAAAGTAACGCGAATAATTTTCAATTCCCGAACAATAGCCGAGCTCCTTAATCATTTCCAGGTCGTAGGTTACGCGCTCGTAAAGCCGTTTTGCTTCATAATCTTTCCCGGCAGCACGAAAATTTCCCACCTGTACTTCCAGATCGCTTTCAATCATTTGAATTGCATTCATGATACGCGGTTTGGTGGTCACAAATATGCTGGCCGGATAGATTTTATAGCTTTCAAAACTCTCAATCACATGATAATCAATGGTTTCGACCGTCAGGATTTCGTCTATTTCATCACCCCAAAACACCACACGCAGAATAAAATCGGTGTAAGCCAGAAAAATATCCACTGTATCTCCCTTTACGCGGAAGTTTCCGCGGTTCAGCTCTATTTCGTTTCGGGTGTACAGACTATCCACCAGCGAGCGCAAAAATACATTTCTAACGATTTTCTGTCCGCGGCGAATTTCAATCACATTTTCGGTAAAATCATCGGGATTTCCGATACCGTACAGACACGAAACAGACGAAACCACCAATACATCTCTCCTGCCCGACAACAGCGCCGAGGTAGTGGCCAGACGGAGTTTTTCGAGTTCCTGATTGATGGAAAGGTCTTTTTCGATATAAACGTCGGTGGTAGGCAGGTAGGCTTCGGGCTGATAATAATCGTAATACGAAACGAAATATTCCACGGCATTTTCCGGGAAAAAACTCTTGAATTCGCTGTAAAGTTGCGCAGCCAGGGTTTTATTGTGGCTCAGTACAAGGGTAGGTTTCTGAACCTGCTCAATCACATTAGCCACACTGAAAGTCTTCCGAACCGGTAACACCCAGCAACGTCTGATAGGGCACACCCATATTAATCCCGTCCACCAGTTGTCTGATAGCTTCGGGCTGGTCGCCTGTAGGTCGATATGGAGAGATTAATTTGAAATTCATAAAAATGAGAGCGGCCCCCTAACCCTGCCCCCCACCCCCCTAAAGGGGGAGTTAGAGCGTCTGAGAGTGTTTGAGAAATTTAGAAATATTATTTTAAAAGTCTTTATTGTATGCTTAAGTTTTGTTAATCTACAAGTCCCCCCTTTAGGGGGTTAGGGGGCTTTCCACCCACCCTTTTTCGGTCAGTTCCATCTTCGATTGAAATCCTGCCTGTATCAACAACTCGTAAACCGGACCAAATCCGTCCAGTATTTTATCGGGATAATGACAATCGGAATTTACCAGTATAGGAATTCCCATTTCCCGGATAACTGGAAAAAACTGTACATCGGGGTATGTAATCCCGAGTTCTGCAAAGGATTTGGTATTGATTTCGAGCATCAAACCCTTGTCTTTAATGAGTTGCAGCAAATCGGTTGCCAACTTTCGGTACCAGGGCTGAGTAATGTCAAAACCCTTGCAATTCATTCCGTTTTGCGAAATTTTATCCATATGCCCCACAATATCAAATCCACCTTTGCGAACCATATTTGAGCTTATTTCAAAAAACCGTTCGACAACCATCCGAATATCACCCCGATAAATTTCATTCATCTTTTTTTGGAAGTTATACAACTTGCCATCCACGCTGAAAAAACCACCTTCGGGCATCGGGTCCAGATAATGCACCGACCCTATTTTGTAATCGAAATCAGGGGTATCGTACAAATCGCTGTGAGCATCGATCACATCCTGAATATAATCCACTTCCAGTCCCAGAAAAAGCTCAATTTCAGCTGCGTATTTCTCTTTCAACCGAAAAAATTCCAGCTTATAATAAGCCAAATCGTCCAGATCCATATTCCAGGACGTATGAAACGGCAGCGGTGCATGCGACGAAAATCCGTATTTCGTAACCCCTTTGGCTATTGCAAACCGGATAAAATCTTCCATCGAACTGCGTCCGTCGCAGAAAATGCAGTGGCTATGGTAATTGGATAAAATCAAAATAAAAAGCCCCCTAACCCCCTCAAGGGGGAATTAGAAGCATATAATAATTGTTATAGAATTAATAAAAGGTATTTTAGCTAAGTTATTTCATTCTCAATGTTTCCATATTGAGCAATTATCTGAAATTCAAGGTGTAGGAGAATTTCCTTCCCTGGGCATCAGCAGCATGAGTGCCAGATAAAGGATTATCCCCGGAAAAAAAATGGTGAGTATCGTAAAACCGAAATAAACAATGCGGGTAATTTTTACATCAATTCCGAAATATTCGGCTATTCCGGCACAGACTCCGGCCAGCATTCGGTCTTCCGATCGTTTGAAATGTTTCTTTTCCGTTTCCATATCATCCTTTTTTCAGAGGTTTACTATTCGGCTTTTGGCATAATCAGCATCAGAATTAAATAAACAATAATTCCGGGAAAAGCTGCAGAAAATACAGACACCAACACATATAAAATACGGGTTAATGTTACATCCATGCCAAAATATTCGGCTATTCCGGCACACACACCTGCTATCATTGTGTTTTTGGAACGTACCAGTTTTTTCTTTGTTTCCATATTACAGTTTTCTTTCTTAAAAAAATTACCTGTTACAAAGATAAAACATTTTTCATCAGGCAGTGTGGATTTTTCAGGAAAAGATAAAGAGATTTATTTATGAGTTGATTCCGTAATTATTGGATTCGAATGTGTGGGATTTCCTAATTAAATGATATGTGCTTTTCTTGCAAAATTCAGAAGAGTACTCACATTGTGAGCGCCGGTTTTACGCAAGATGGATTTCCGATGTGTGGTTACAGTTTGCTCGCTTATAAAAAGTTTTTTTGCTATTTCTTTATTTATCAACCCCTTGTCTATCAATCGGATAATTTCAATTTCGCGTTTGGTAAGGGTTATTTGCTCCAGTTCTTTGCTTATTTTTTCGTAATTGTCCATTTCGCGTTCGGCTTCCTGGCTGAAATATTCTTCTCCGCTATTTACGGTCATTATGGCTAACATCAGTTCGGTTTTATCCACTGATTTTGACAGAAAGCCTTTGATTCCGGCTTTGGCTTTGAGTTCGGTGATGGATTTTCCATCAATATTCATGGACAATACGATAATTTTTATTTCGGGATAATCTTTTTTGAGCATTAGAGCCATTTCAAACCCGCTAATTTCGGGCATCATCAAATCGAGCAATACAATATCAACAATTCTGTCGATTTCAGTCAGTTTTCTTAAAAAAATACTGCCTGATGTAGCTTCAAAAACCACATTGATATTGCTGTCACTTTCCAGCAGCAGTTTCAATCCGTCAATTATGATTTGATGGTCGTCCAGAATGGCAATGTTGATTTGATTTTGAGGCATAAATGATTGGATTTCAGATAGAAAATTTAATATTTATAATTTACAAAAAGCAAATATCATTCCATCGGAATATGAAATGCAATCATAGCTCCATTTCCGGGGTGTGAGGTGATGTCGATTTTTCCTTTCAGGAAATGTACGCGGGTGCAGATATTATCAATGCCAATACCATTCTTTTTCACTGTCTGAAGATCAAAACCCTGCCCGTTGTCTTCGATTATGCAGTGGATGTATTCCTCGTCAGCTTCGAGTGTGATGTACACTTTTGTGGCATGTGCATGTTTTAGAATATTGTTGATACATTCCTGAATTATCCGGTAAACGTTGATTTTAATCGTATCACTTACAGTATTCGGAATATCGAGAATGGAAATTTCAAATTCTAAACCACTGCCATTCGGTTTATTTACAAGATCTTCAATAGCTGTTTTGAATCCTTTGGAAATAATAAAATTAGTTACCAGCTCGTGCGATACATCGCGGGTTTCCCGGATAGAAGCTTCCACCAAATCAAGTGTTTTGTTATATACCTCATCCACTCTGCGGTTATCGGGGTTCAGGTGATTTTGTATAAACTGCATATTCATTTTTATGGCACTAAGCAATTGCCCGAGTCCATCGTGAAGCGAGGCCCCAATGCGGGTTTTTTCGTTTTCTTCCGTTTCAAAAATTGATTGTGTCAGTTTTTGTTGCTGTTCGAGTTCAATGGTTTTAATTCTTGTTTGCTGAATGTACTGGAGTGAGCGATAAATCACAAAACCTGTAATTAGAATTCCGATGAGCGAAATTAGGGCAAACAAGATGATCAGATTTTTCCGGTTAATCTCATTTTCCTGGTTTTTTATAGTTATTTCCTTTTTTGAAAGTTCGTATTTTGCTTCTATCTCTGAAATTTTTTCTGCAGAAACAGCAATATTCGTTGAGTCCTTTATTTTGTCAATCAGCAGCAATGTTTCTGTGCTTTTTTTATAGTTACCTGAACCATAATAGTTTTTGAAGAGCGCATCAAGAACTAATGGTTTTTTGGAAGCAAGCCGCTTTTCATTGGTCATTTCCCAGGCCTTTAGTGCCAAACTGATACCTTCCGTATAATTTCCCATTTCGGCATACATGCCGGAAAGCTGAGCCAGATCCGAAACGATATAGAAAGGATCGCCAATCCGGAGACGAATCTGCATGGATTTCTTCACTGCATCGATTGCTTTTTGATTCCATCCGCGGGCTGAGTAAATATTGGCTAATATATTATAGGAATTGGCTTCGTTTAGCAGATTGTTGAATTTCCCGGAAAGCTCAATTGCTTTCTGAATCAGCGTGTTAGCCGAATCCAGATTATTTTGTATGCCAAGAATTGTACTCAGATTTATATAGCTGGGAATCTTTATTTCTTCCCATCTCGAAGATACAGGCATATTAAGTACGTTCAACAACCATTTCTTAGCTTCATCCGTACGATTAATTTCCATATTTGCCCACCCTAAACCGTGCATTGCAGATAAATACGAAAGCGTATCCTTTTGAATATCCGATTCTTCCAGCAATTTAAAGTATCTGCTTATTGCTTCCTGGTTTTGTCCTTTTTTTATCAGGATTGAGCTAATTAACAACTTGTTTTTCCGGTCGATGGGAACATTCCGAATTTTGCTTTTTTCCAGTTGATTGCAGATATTCAAGGCACTATCCAGCTGGCTTGTGCGGTAAAAATAAGTAGCCATCCAGAATTTACTTTGTAATTCGAAGTTTTCATTCTGTAATCGACGTGAAAGCAACAGCGCTTCTGAAGCATATTTCTTCAGCGTATCATACGGATAGGTTTTATATTCGCCGCAAAAGTCTATTAATGCCTTCAAACCCGTTTCGCTATATGCCGCTTTCCTGTATTGCTGCAGATATGCATCCGCTTTCGGTGTGAAGGCATATATGGAGGCACCAAAAAATACGAAAAAAAGAGTGAATAGCAGTTTTAACTTCATACTTCAGAAAATAAGATGAGAGATTGTCGGGATTTTCAGTTAAAATATATTTCTGTTGGTATGAAGTAATAAACTCAGAAATGCATTAAAATGTTCTGAAACAAGGCATTTATTATTGCATGTTGACTGAATCCGGATTGGTTATTCCTTAATGATTTTTCCCACAGAAGTAGCTCCGTTCGTTTTATTGCGAATAATTCCTAAATAAACTCCATTAGACAACTCTTTAACATTCAACGCATTATCACCCTCATTCAGCATAGTTCGCATCACAACTTTGCCTTGCAAATCAGTTAGTGTCCATTCTTCATTACCGGCGGAGCTTACATTTACGGATTCTTTACACGGATTGGGGAAAACATGCAGCAAGCCGGCATTTTTTCCGGAACCAACAGTTGCTACGGATGTTCCGCTGCCTTTGAGCCGATACAAATTCTTGTTATTCCCATCATTGGCAACAAAATACAAATCATCTTCCAGATTGAAAAATGAACGGGGAGAAGAAGAATACTTAAACGGAGGATTATAAAATGTAACTTCACCGGGATAGATATCGTGGATCATCTTTGTGTTTCCGGCTGTACCATCAGAGCTCCAAAGTTCAACATTGGAAAACAGGTAACCGTTTTTGCTTTCATAATGAGGAAAATACAACCAATTTTGGTACAAACCGAAACTGCTTGAGCTTGCCCCTTTCTCTAATAACGTTTTTGTACCCAAAGCGGTGCCATCGGTGTATCCAAGTTGATACTGTGAATTAGTACCAAAACTGTAATCCCAGTACTCAACGTAAGCGTAGCCATTCCCTAACATAATTTTGTTTGGTAATAATTTCGAATCATCTCTTATTTTCCGGGTGTTTCCGGGAGTAAAATCGGTTGCCCAAACTTCGGCTGTTCTGACTGCTGCTGTAGGCTGAATAGTGAAATAAACCTGCTTGCCATCATTTGCTAAATCAAGTCCCAACTGATAATACGTTTTTTTTCCGTTTGTTCCCGGCAGTCCTGCAAATGGTTTTGTACCGGCATCAGTTCCGTCGCTTTCCCAAAGCCCATAATTTTCATTCACTGTATTGGCCCAGAACAACATTTTGCCGTTCAGAGGTTCACTTGTGTTCGAACTCATGTAGAACAAGCCGGAATTCACTTTTTTGGTTCCGGCATTTGTCCCATCGGTTTCATACAGATATCCTCCCGGGTCGATGGAATTTTGCGGACGGGCGCCAAAATAGTATTTGCCGTTCATTCGGGTTCCGAAAAACACACCACCGTACACCTTTCCGCCACTATTGTCGAGCAATGGTTTGGTACCTGCAGCCGTTCCATCCGAAACCCACATAATGAGTGTAGTACCGGGGTCATCGGGATTGTAAGCATTCAATATCAGCTTATTACCAATGCTGTTTTGGTATTTATGGTATGTGCCGTTACTCTCTCCGTTGAGCACAAAGCCAAACCTGCCGGTTCCCGCATACCGGTATGACGCTATTTTGACTGTACCTGCAGTTGTACCATCGGAAGCCCACAATTCCGTAAAAGCATCTGATTTGGCACTAAATGAAAAGCGTGTAAAAAAAAGTTTATCTGAAGTTTGGTTAAAATTCGAAATGGAAATACCCGATGAGGTTTCGCCTTCGGGAACTACCGGACCAAAATCTTTCACTAAAGTTATTGTGTTTCCATCTGTTTTATAGAGTTGACTGCTTGTAGCACTTCCCTGTCCGAAATAATACAAATGACCCTTGAAGTAATTGTCTTCACGGATTTGCTCCTGTTTCGGTTCATTATCAGTCGTAAAAGTTGTGACTAAGGCAAGCTGAGCAAACACACTTGTGCTCAGGAAAACAGCAATTGTAATCAGGTAATTTTTTTTCATTTTAATTCATATTAAGTTAAAATTTTTGTTTCAATTTCACTTTTGCAAATTTATTGTACTAATAATATGAAATCAATACCCTGAAATGGGTATTTTTAAAAAAGAAAACGAAGCAACAGAAATCCGTTACTTCGCTTTTATTATTCCCGGGAAAAAGCTACCGGAATAGTGTATAATGCCTATGAGAGTTTCGCCAATGCTTCTTTAATCCATCCGAAAGCTTTCACCAAATTTTCATCGGAAGTGGCATAAGACATGCGGATACATGTGGGCGCTCCAAAATCGGTTCCACCCACACAGGCTACGTGAGCTTCGGCAAGAAGGAAAAGCGCTAAATCTTCCGGATTATGGATGGTGGTTCCGTTGAAGGATTTACCGAAATAGGCACTGCAGTCGGGGAAAATGTAGAAGGCACCTTTCGGTTCGTTTGTTTTCAGACCCGGAATTTCACGTGCCATTTTCACCACCAGATTTTTGCGGCGTTCGAATGCCTTCTGCATTTCACCCACACAGGTCTGATCGCCCGTATATGCAGCTTCCGAAGCTTTCTGGGAAATAGAACACGGACCAGAGGTGTACTGTCCCTGTAAGGTATTGCAGGCTGAGGCAATCCATTTTGGTGCTGCAATCCAGCCCAGACGCCATCCGGTCATGGCATATCCTTTCGACACACCGTTAACAATCACTACTCGGTCGCGTACATTTTCGAACTGAGCGATACTTTCGTGTGCACCACCGTAGTTGATGTGTTCGTATATTTCGTCAGAAATAATAATGATATCGGGATATTTCGCAAGTACATCGGCCAACCCTTTCAGCTCATCCTTAGAATAAACACTCCCGGTGGGGTTGGAAGGCGAGCAAAGTATTATAGCTTTGGTTTTGGGAGTGATGACTTCTTCGAGTTGTTGCGGAGTAATTTTGAAATCCTGCTCGATTCCGGCAGAAACGATTACATTTGTACCATCGGCTATTTTCACCATTTCGGGGTAGCTTACCCAATAAGGAGCAGGAATAATCACTTCATCGCCTTTGCCAATTACGGCCAGAATAACGTTACAAACCGATTGTTTTGCTCCGTTGGAACATACAATTTGCTCTGGTGTGTAGTCCAGACCGTTTTCGGTTTTAAGTTTCTCGCAGATAGCTTTGCGCAGAGCCGGATATCCGGGTACGGGCGAATAAAACGAAAAATTGTCATCAATCGCTTTTTTTGCAGCAGCTTTTATATGATCCGGTGTATTAAAATCGGGTTCACCGACACTCAGATTAATCACATCAATTCCCTGTGCCTTAAGCTCGTTGCTTTTTTGTGACATGGCAAGTGTTGCCGAAGGTGCGAGCGAAGCTAAACGTTCTGATACTGATAGCATAATTTTATTGTTTTTTGTTTGTAATTTGGCACAAAATTAATCAAAATAATTCATTTTTCCACACTTTTTGTTCATTCCAACACTATTTATTCGTTAAATAGTTCTTTTTTGTCATTCGTACTGAAACTGTTTTTTATTTTTATTTTCCTTTAATCTTCCTTCAATCATATCTTTGGCGGTTTGATATCCAAGTTCATAAATTTCACGGCTTTTTTCGGTTTCAAATGTTTCATAATTGGCCATATCAACCGGTTCAATCAGAAAATCGCACAATTCCTTGTCGTGCAGGATATTGGCTTTGAACATAAAGTTATATGAACGGATGGCAACATTGAGTACCGACATTTTATACTTATCGGCCACAAGCGGGCTGGCATTGATGCCGATGATCTTTTCACAATCGTCGCGGATAATGCTCACCGGAAAGTTTTTGAACACGCCCCCGTCGATGTAATTCTCGCCGTTGATTACTTTCGGGGTGAAAAGCACCGGAAATGTGGATGATGCAATAATGGCATCGAGGAGATTTCCGCTGGTGAAAACCACACTCTCGCCTCTGTCCAGGTTTGTAGCTACGATGCGTAATGGAATTTTCAACTCTTCGAAGGTTTTTGCCCGCAACTTACCGGCCAGAAATTTCTCGAAACTTTCGATGCCAAACAGTCCACCGTTTGGAATTCTTACTTTGGTCATTTTACGAAATGCCACATGTTCAAAAAATCCGGCTATATCATCGGGTGAATATCCATCGGCATAGAGCGCCCCTACAATGGCTCCGGCGCTTACTCCGGCAATTATATCGGGCTTAATGCCGTATTCTTCGAGTGCTTTCATTACACCGGCATGACACATTCCGCGAATGCCGCCACCGCTCAGGGCAATTCCCAAATTATATGGTTTGTTGGTGAATATTTCTTTTATCTCGCTGACTATATGCTTATTAATTCCTTCCATCATACACTGTTCCAGGTTGAATTGTTACCATTTAATTCCTCTACAAATTTATACATTTTTCTTTTCAAACCTCTTTTTATTTCTATCTTTGTGTGACACTTATTACAAATTGGTTTGATATGGATGCGCTATTAATTTTTTTGGGGGTTTTGTGTATCATTGCAGGCATTATTGGTTCTGTACTTCCTGTTTTACCGGGAATTCCACTGAGCTACGGCGGAATTCTGCTGCTTCATTTTACGGAAAAAATTCAATTCTCTGTCGAATTTCTTATCTTTTGGGCTATCATTGTTATTGCCGTTTCACTGCTCGATTATTATATTCCGATTTGGGGAACAAAAAAATTCGGAGGAAGCAAACGGGGAGTTTGGGGATGTGCCATTGGAATGGTGGTGGGCATTTTTCTGGGTCCATGGGGAATTATTATCGGTCCGTTTGCAGGTGCGGTGATTGGTGAACTGACCGGTGGAAAACAATCTACCGCAGCGCTCAAAGCCGGCTTTGGCTCTTTTCTCGGATTTATAGCCGGTGTTGCTTCCAAGTTAGTTGTCGGAGGGTTTTTGCTGTTTTATGCGATAAAAGAAATAATATAAAAACCCCCTAAATCCCCCTCAAGGGGGACTTTGGTGAGTGCAAATTATGAGCAAAGCAGTACTTACAGGAAAGTAAACATTTAAAAAGAAAAATGTTCCAATAATTGCTGAAAAAACAACAAAATCAATATAAATCAAAAATCAAAAATTCCCCCTTGAGGGGGTTAGGGGGCTTCCATGCTAAACATATATCGTGCTTCTGCCGGTTCGGGCAAAACTTTTCAGCTCACAAAGAATTACATCTTTCTGCTGTTTGATGCATTCAAAAACAGCGACCATCCACATCGGCGCATCATGGCGGTGACGTTTACCAACAAAGCTACCGATGAAATGAAATCGCGTATTCTGATGGAACTTCACTCCCTCTACCGGGGTGAAAAATCGGATTACAGAGCTGAACTTACAAAAAAATATCTTC
>Ga0209098_1004350_pt1 | contig 11112 bp, 8 predicted proteins | sample AD_JPNHW1_MetaG_FD_184429 | JGI IMG/M metagenome (GOLD analysis project Ga0209098, IMG submission 184429) | Active sludge microbial communities of municipal wastewater-treating anaerobic digesters from Japan - AD_JPNHW1_MetaG (SPAdes) (version 2) | ecosystem: Engineered > Bioreactor > Anaerobic >... | reverse complement strand
AATTGGTGTAAGTCGCAACTCTATAGATGATTACTTTTCATATATGGAAAAAGCCGGGCTTATTGGCCAGTTACGTAATGAAACAGGTGGTATTCGAGGATTGGGGAAGGTTGATAAAGTGTATTTGGAGAATACGAATATTGTTTATAACCTGGTTGGGGACAGATCAAATATTGGGAATATCCGAGAGACGTTCTTTTTTAATCAAATGAGACTAAAGAATAATGTCATATCTTCTGAAAAGGCCGATTTTATGATTGATAATTATACGTTTGAAGTCGGTGGAAAAAACAAGCAACAAAAGCAAATTGAGAAAGATGGTAAATCATTCGTTGTAAAAGATGATATTGAATTTGGATACCACAATGTGATACCGTTGTGGGCTTTTGGTTTAAATTACTAAATAATAAGGATAATAACCCAACGATACAGCGGCCACCATAATGGTGTTGGCCGGTATTACTTCAAAAGAAAAAGATGGGCACCTTTAAAGGCTGCTCTTCTTTTTGATCCTTCCCACAGGGAACTTCAGGGGAAACCGCGTTTCTACTAAATGTACTTTTCGGCAACAACCTGAAAATCGTTGAAATGCCTGCGGATGGCTTCTATCTCAGGGGCAAGAAACCTGTCGGTCCTGATAAAGTTGCCGTTTTCAAAGGCTTTGTTTGATTTTTTTATGGTATAATAAAAATCAAGGCTTGCCGGCGACAACACTTTTTCAGGAATATGGTCCATTTTCATCTCTTCAAACTGTTTAAGGCGCATCGTAAGGGCGTAAAACCCGGTCATGATGGCTATGGCTATTATTTTTTCCACATTTTCTGCTATTTGCAGGGCCTGCCTGGCTCCAATAGTGCCCATGCTCACATGGTCTTCGGTGTTTTCGCAGGTCGGTATGGAATCGGCAGAGGCCGGGTGCACCAGCACTTTATTTTCGGAAACTATGGCGGCGGCGGCATACTGCGGTATCATCAGGCCATTGTTTAAGCCCGTGCCGAAAATCAGAAAACTCTCGAGGCAGTCGTTGGTATTGGCATCCACCATTTTGGCTATCTGCCTCTCGGTGATGTTACCCATCTCGGCCAAGGCCAGCTTCAAATAGTCCATTACCAGTGCGATGGGCTGCCCATGAAAATTTCCGCCGGAAACTACCTTGTCGTCGTCGGCAAATATCAATGGATTATCCACCGAGGCATTGAGTTCGTTATCAACCACCGAAATGATATGGTCCATGGCCTTTTTGCTGGCCCCGAACACCTGCGGTAGGCAACGAATGGAATAAGAGTCCTGCGGCTTCCATTTTTTTCGGGCAAACGCCAGCATGTTGGCTAGTTTATTGTTTCCTTCGGCCTTCATACGGTCGATAGCCGAATTCGAAATCTGTATTTGTTCATCGGCTTCTTTGGCGGCCAACACTTTGTTGATATCGTCGGTTATCATGGCTGGAATCTGATTTTCTGCCATGAGTTTTTCAAGAATACTTTTCTGCGTTATGTTAATCAGTTTAGAGCCGTCGAGCAGCCTGGTAAGCCATTGGGCAATTTCTGTCTGGCCCGAATGGTTGCGTGCTTCGTGGATAGGCGCATAGGCAAAAGAGCTGTTTCTGGCGCATAAGCTTTCAAAAATCAGCGAGGAGGAAAGTGTGCCGACTTTTAGCAGTTGTTCGGCCTTGTGCAGCGCCACCACCGCAACCGCTGTAAGCACGGTAGTGCCGTTGTTCAGGGCTAATCCTTCTTTATAACTCAATGTAATCTTCTTAAACCCTATTTTTTTTGCGTCTTCCAACTTTAAAAAATCAACCGTGTTGAAGGTGTTTCCTTTAAATTCGATCTCACCTTCGCCTATCATGGGAAGCGCCATATGCGAAAGAGGGCATAGGTCGCCGCTGGCGCCCACCGAGCCTTGTTCGGGGATGACAGGATGAATTTCGTTATTCAGCAGAAACTCCAGTTGCCTGACTGTGCCTTCCTGTACCCCCGAATTGCCCCGGAGCAGGGTATTCAGCCGGATTACCATGATAGCCCTGACAATTTCTTTTTTAAAAGGATTGCCCACTCCGCAGGCGTGCGAACGCAGCAGGTTCAACTGAAGATCCAGCGTGTCTTTTGTTTCGATTAGTTTATCGGCATTGGAGCCAAAACCGGTGGTAACGCCATAAATAATTTTTTTCTGAGTCACCTTGTTGGTGATATAATCCCTGCTTTTACTCAATTTGCTTGTATCAATAGCTACTTTAGCGTTATTAAAAGCGACATCAATTACCTGATGCCGGGTTAAGTCGTTGCCGTTTAATTTTATTTCTTTCATTGGATTAAACTTTTTTTCTGCTTTGTTGAAATGGAATTTTTTGTTAGTGTTCTGATAATTAAAATCACTTTTTCAGGTTGTTCTTAAGGTAGTTGACCAATTCGGCGAGTTTTACTTCTGTTTGCACTTTTTCCTTCCACTCGTCTCTGTTCTGGATATCGCTTTGTAGTTTGCCCAATCTTAAATCTTTTACCGTGGCAATGCCTTTGGTAATTTCGTTTTCGCCAATCAGAACGGCAAAAGGGCTGTTACGTTTATCCGCATAAGCCAGTTGCTTTTTCAGGCCTTTCTGGCTGCCATAATATATCTCTGCTTCAATGTTTTGTGCCCTCAGACTGGCTGCAATCCTTTGATATTCCATAGCCAGAGTATCGTCGAAAGCAGCAATAAATACCGGCCCGTTAAAATCCGACTGGCACTGATTGGTTAACTGTAGTAATTCTGCCAGTCTGTCCACGCCTATGGAAGCTCCGGTGGCAGGTACTTTTATCCCTATGAGGCGTTCCACCAGCCCGTCGTATCTTCCGCCGCCGCATATCGAGCCTACTTTTCTTTCAAGGCCTTTGCTGTCGATAAAAGTTTGCTTTGATTCCACTTCAAAGACAGGCCCCGTGTAATACCCCATGCCCCTGATGAGGGTGGGCTCAAACATAATTCTTTCTTCATCAAAGCCGAGAGGGCTGAGGATTTGGTCAATTTTGCCCAATTCTTCAACGCCTTCTGTCCCTGCTGGGGAGTTTGACAGATAATTATAAAGCCGGTCAAGAATTTCGCTTCTTTTTCTGGCATGCTGAAATTCATTCAGAAATGAAAGTATGGCGTCAATCTTGTCGTTTGGGAGTTTCAGCCCTGCGATAAAAGCCCCCGACACATCTTTGCGGCCGGCTCCCAGCTCTTCAGTAAGCCCCTTCAGGCCGATTTTATCGGTTTTATCAATGATTCGTAAAATAGCTTGTTCTTCGGCTTCGGTATCAATACCTATGCTTTGCAGAAATCCCTTGAGCACCTTGCGGTTATTTACTTTTACCACGTAAGTGTTTCTCTTCAGGCCAATGGCTTCCATGGCATCGGAAAGTATCATGCAGACCTCGGCATCGGAGGCCACGTTGGAGGTGCCCACCGAGTCGAAATCCAGTTGCCAGAATTCGCGAAATCTTCCGGGGTCGAGTTTGGTTTCGTACCGATACACCGGGCCGAACTGGTACCTTCTGAACATGGGCGCATTGACGGAATTAACAACGCCTTTCTGGCTGTCGAGCCATAGTTTTTCGGCATAAAGCCTCGCCAGGGGAGCTGTAAGGTCATACCGCAGCGATAAGAAATGGTTTTCCATGATAACCTTGTCCCATTCATCCCTCAGCTCTTTGCCGTCGGTTTTTAACACCGGTTCTTTTTCGGGATTTCTGAAGGAATAAACGCCTTCTTCTATGGTATCGGTATCGGGAAGGTATTTGCCAAGATTATCGGCGTATTCGAGTATGGGTGTGTCCCAGTGTTCAAAACCATAAAGCCTGTAAATGCTGCTGGCGGCATGGATGATTTTCCATTTTAACTGATTAAGGGTGGGATCAATATCCCTGAATCCTTTTATTTTTCTCGGTATAATGCCTCTTTTGTCAGCCATGGTGAAAATTTTTACGAAGATAAAAACAAAAAGCACCGCACCAAATGGTGTTGTGCTTTTTTTCGTACCACCTATGAGATTCGAACCCATGACCTCCAGATCCACAATCTGGCACTCTAACCAGCTGAGCTAAGGTGGCATTTTGGATTGCAAAGATACAACTTTTATTAAAAATGAAATCCTTGCTGTTTTTTATTTTGAATATTTTTTCCTTCAAGAGCGGTAAAACTGGCAGGATTGCCTTAACAACAATGTTTTTAATGTTTTCGGGTCATCGGTAATGATGCCGTCAACACCTTTTTTAATCAGCCGAGCCATTTCATCAGGTTTATTGACTGTCCATACAAAAACTTTCTTATCCATTTGGTGAATCAGGTCAATCATGGCGACACTGGCGTAGCGTCGGTTTATATTTATTTCGCTGATGAAGCTGGTATTGGCTGCGGATTTTTTTAAAGTGTCCATTTTAGGCTTGTCGAGAAGCAGCCCCAGCGTGATTTGGCCGTTGATTTTGTGCAGGCAGTACAATGATTCGTATTCGAAGGATTGCACGTTGCACCATGCCAAAGCCTGGTGTTGCTGTATGAGGTCGGCCACATTTTTTTCCAGTCCTTTGTTGATGTTTCCCGGATTTTTTATCTCCACCAGCAGCTCACATTGTCCGTTGACCAAATGCAAAACCTCATCCAGCAAAGGGATCTTTTCATTGCTGAAGTCTTTTGAAAATTTGCTTCCGGCATCCACATCTTTCAGTTGTGCATAGTTCATATCGCTGATAACTCCTTTTCCGTTTGTGGTTCGGTTGATTTTTTCGTCGTGCATTACCAGCACCACCCCGTCTTTGCTTTGCTGTACGTCAAGCTCTATGCGGTCAACCCCCAGCTCCATAGCCTGCTGGAAGGCGGCCATGGTGTTTTCGGGGGCACAATGGCTTCCCCCACGATGCGCTACTACCAAGGGTTTTTTCATGGCTTTTGTTTTTGATAATTTTTTATTGAAAGTCAATACACAGTTGATCAAAAATTTTTTGCAGAAAGGCCGCAGCATCAGAGCCGACTTCTTCAGGCGCCCAGGGAGCAAAGATTTTGTCGGTGGCCTGACAATAGGGGCCTTCTTTTATTTCGTAAACCACTGAGCCCGCCTCCAGCGCGATAATCGTATGATAACGTCCCGGTGGTATTTCGGTTGTGTAGTCTTCGGTAGCTTTATCCAAAATAATATGGTCGCTGATGTGCCCTTCATCATCAAATTCTACCACCAGTGCGCGTCCGCGCAGGATGATGAAGATTTCGTTTTTTTTTGGATCCGCGTGTTTGTGCGGACGGATGTACGTGCCCGGAGACAGGGCGTTGAGCATGCGCTGAAGCACTTCGTGATCACCTTGGTGAAAGTTGTGGTTTTTCCTGCGACGTGCCGAGCCTTTAGCTTCGGTCGAAAGCTCATTAAGGATTTTTGCCCCGGTCTTGATCATTTCAAAATTTTGTATGTTTAAAATTTTCAAGCCACTTTACCGTTTCGCTTGGCTGAAACGTTTTCAGACGTTCTATTAGCTCATTTTCGTCATCACTGACAAAAAATAATTCTTTGTGTTCCGGCCTCATAAAGCGTTCTTCAATAAAATAATCCAGCATGGAAAGCATTTTGTCGAAGTATCCCTCGATATTAAAAACACCTATAGGCTTTTTTATGATTCCTAGTTGTCCCAGGGTAAGCATTTCAAAAAATTCATCCAGTGTGCCCATGCCGCCGGGAAGGATAATAAACGCATCCGAAAGTTGTTCGATAAGCATCTTGCGCTCGCTCATGGTGGCCACGATATGTGTGCGGGAGATGTGCTTGTGGGCTACTTCCACATCAACCAGGCGTTGCGGGATTACACCGATAACCTCGCCGTCTTCTTCAAGCATGGAGTCGGCCATGATGCCCATTAACCCTACATTCCCTGAACCATACACCAGCGAAAAACCATTCTTTACAAAGAGTTTCCCCAAAAGCCGGGCTTTTTCTCCGTAAACGGGCCGGCTCCCGGCTGAAGAACCGCAAAAAACCGCGATATTTTTCATGATAAATATTTTGTATTACAAAACTAATGTAATTATGAATTCGGTAGTAAGAAATTGGTACTTTATCAAAACACCGGACTAAATACCTCCCCCTCCATTCTGCCTTTTAACTTCTCCGCCGCGTGGCGGACTTCTGACTTTTTACTTCTGACTTCTAACTTCTGCAATCTGAATTTAATCTACCTTTGCCCGTATGAAAAACGAAAAAGAGTTAAATTTTTTTAAGCTGGATAATGGGATACGCATTGTCCACAAGACCAGCGATACCCCCATCGTGCATCTTGGGATCTTTATCAATGCGGGTTCACGCGATGAGACACTGGCGCAACAAGGATTGGCACATTTTATTGAGCATGTTTTTTTTAAAGGGACCGAAACGCGCCGTTCCAGCCAGATATACAACAGCATCGAAAATTACGGCGGTGAACTCAATGCTTATACCGCCAAGGAAGAAACCTGCATACATTGTTCCGTGCTGATAGAATACTTTGAAAAAGCCGCCGAGGTCATCTCTGATGTGTTGTTTCACTCCACTTTTCCCGAAAAAGAACTGGCAAAAGAAAAAGCCATCATCTTGGACGAATATTATTATTATAAGGATATCCCCGAAGAGGTGATACTGGATGATTTTGATGAACTGGTTTTTAAAAATCACCCCCTGGGTTGGAACATCCTTGGCGAGCCGTCTAAAATCAAAGGATTTACCAAAAATGACATTAAAACATTTATGGATGATAATTATCATCCGGAAGAGATGGTCATCAGCATTATCGGGGGGCTTGACTCCCAAATTCTTCTCAGGGTGTTAAAAAAGTGTTTTGAGCAGGGTCAATCATCCGGTGGAACTATCACCAAAAGAAATGCGTTCAAAGGATACAAGCCGGTGAGACGACATCTGGTGAAAAATATTTTTCAGTCGCATTGCGTCATGGGTAGGCCGGCCTATACGGTGTACGACAAACGCCGGCTTGGCCTGGTGTTGCTTAACAACCTATTGGGCGGCCCGGCTTCCAATGCCCGGCTGAACATGGCTGTGCGCGAAAAACACGGCCTGTCCTATAACATTGAATCCAGCTATTCCGCTTTTTCCGACACCGGGTTGTTCCGTATCTATGTGAGCACCGAGAATGGAAGTATGGACAAAACCATCGAACTGATTTATGGCGAACTGAGTAAATTGAGGCAGCAAAAATTGGGTGCCGTCCAACTTGCACAGGCAAAACGCCAGTTGATAGGAAATATTGCCCTGGCCAACGAATCGAAGATTGCCGAGATGCTGGCCCTGGGAAAAACCTATCTGGTATTTGATAAAATTGACAGTATCGCTCAAATCAACCACAAGATTGAACAAATCAAAGACACGGAATTATTGGAAATTGCCAATGAGATATTCGACACCAAAAGTTTTGCACAAATAATTTATCAGTCCAATGAATCCTACCGATCCGAAGATAATTGAGTACGCGGAACAAATTACCAAACCTGAGTCCCCGCTGCTTAATCGTATTTTTCGCGAAACGAATCTGAAAGTTATGAACCCGATAATGCTCTCGGGCCATTTGCAGGGAAAGTTTCTCAGCCTGTTGAGTCGCATGATAAAACCCTTATTTGCGCTGGAAGTGGGCACCTACACGGCTTATTCGGCAATTTGTATTGCCAGGGGATTGCAACCTGAAGGTAAGTTGTTTACTATTGAATCAAATCCAGAACTAGAAGACATCTGCCGGAAAAACATAATGGATAGCGGGTTACATCAAAAAATTGAACTTCTGATGGGCGATGCCAGAGAGTTGATATCCGGCCTGCATCAGTCCTTCGACCTTGTGTTTATTGACTGTGACAAGGAAATTTATCTCGACATGTATAAGCTGGTCTTTGAAAAAGTGAATCCCGGTGGATACATTATTGCCGATAATGTGCTTTGGCACGGAAAAATACTCGACGAGCACGAGCAAAATTACCGGGGCACACAATCCCTGGCTGCCTTTAACGAATACGTCAGAAACGACGAAAGGGCAGACAATTTATTGCTGCCCTTTCGTGATGGGTTGATGATCATTCAAAAACTCTGATTACCTCATAAGGGAAATTGTTCCCTGCAGGTGGTATTCTTTAAGGTCGTCACCAACAGCATCTAAAATATAGTAATAAGTTCCGTCGGCACATTTTCCTTCACTTTTGCTGGTACCATCCCAGATGTCTGTCTTGACTAAAGATGTTGAAAATTCAGTATAACTGCCGTTAAAAATTTTCTTGCCCCAGCGGTTAAAGATGGCTATCTCAAGGGTGTTGATACCCTGCGACTCTATCTGAAAGATATCGTTATGGCCATCTTCGTTTGGTGTGAAAATGTTGGGTACCAGCATACTGGAGGGGTGTATGACTTTAATGTCAACCTGTTGGGTTGCCTCACAGAAATTGGGTGGCCCGCTGCTTACACTGAGCGTGGCGATATACAATCCTTTATCGGTGTATGTATGTTGCGGATTGGATGCAGTACTGCTGGTTCCGTCGCCGAAGTCCCAATAAAAATCTGTGGCGCCTATTCCGGTGTAAGTAAATTGCACAGTGAGCGGAACAAAACCGGAATCGGGAGTAGCGGTAAAATCTGCTGTTATCGGGGTTCCGGTAATAATGTCGGCACTTTCCACCACAAAACAGTCGTGGTTCGAATAGGTAAATGTCACGGTATAAGTTCCGGAGCACAAATTGGTGGCATTGGGTGTATTCTGCGTGGGCGAGGTGCTCCAGGCCCAGCTCACCGGTTGCGAATAGTTCCCGTTTACTTGTGTGGCTATGGACCCGTTACAAAAAGCGAGGCAGGTTTCGTCCGTAGGTGTCAGCAAAAGCCCTATTTCCGGCGGATCGTTCAGGATGACGAAGTTGCCGGAGGTGCACCCGATATTGTCCGTAATGGTAACAAAATAAGTACCGGCCGCAAGATTGTTGGCGGTGGTGGTAGTGTCGTTGGTGGGCGACCACAAATAATGGTATGGTTCCAGGCCGCTTGTAGCGGTAACGGTGGCAGAGCCGTCGCTGTATCCGAAACAGGTTACGGAATCAACATTGGTGATGGTATTTTGCAGGTCGCTGATACTCACCATTACGCTGTCAACAATATAGTAACTGGCTGAGTCATTGAAAAAGTAACAGGCATCAGAAACCGTAACGTAATACATGGTTGGTGTGGCAGGATCAACAACAACTCCCGCTGTGTTTCCCGCGCCGCTGCTCCACTCGTACAGGAGGCCGTGGGCGGCAGTGGTGTAACCGCCGCCGGCTGTGATGCTGATGTTAGCTGCCTGACCGCCGCAATTTTTTACTTCGGGTGTTATCGAAATCGTGTACAACGGCGTGTAGTCGTTTATCAGAATCATAATGGTGTCAAGGGTTCCGCAAACAGTATTCACATAAGAAATAATCACTGTTTCACCCGGTTCGGCGAGGCCATCAGCGATAGGATGAATAACAAAGTAGGCAGAATCCTGGCCGGCTGGGATGATAAGACTGTCGGGAACGTTGGGGTAGTCAACGCCTTCAACGGCGGTGCCGCTGACGGAATAGTTGATTACTGTCGGGATAACGTCAGGTTGGCCAAGATGAAAGGTAACGATGGCGTCATTACATCCTTCAACGGCTACGGTATCGACCTGTGAAGAGAAAGAGGTGTTGTAGGAAACCCCGTTGGATGAAAAACTGTTAGCTTCAAGGAAAACTCCCGAATCAAGGATGTGGTCGCCGGCATCGCCAACAGCCAGCTTGATGTGATAAGTCTGGCAGGGAGTAACCAGGCTCCAGGCGGTGTACACATAAGTCATCCTGTCGTACTGAAAATACGTGCCGGACGAATTCAGCCACGAGTAAGTGGCGCCGGCAGTACAGATATTATTAATGGTAACATAGTTTGCAGGGTTGTTAGGCATCACCGCGATGTTTTTGGCATTGCCCGTAAAAGGTCCGGTGATGCCCGGGCCGCTGATAAAAAATCCAAAAACGTCGTTATAACTGGAAGCACAAAATTCGTCAAACTCTTCAGAACCGAACACATATCGGAACCTGATGGTGTCCGAAATAGGAACAAAGTCAAATTCCAAAACGGCTTTGTCGTAAACGGTAGTGGAAACTAATAATTGCAGGTCGGGATCGGCAGTCAAATTGGTGTTAAATCCTGCGCCCGAGTTGGTGTTTGGCCCGATGGCAAGCGAGGCCTGACCGGATGTAAGCAAAATGCCGCCGCTAAACCCAAGTTGTGTTCCCGCCACCGCAGCTGCAGTGTAGGACCCAATGGCATTGGAAGAAATGGATGCAGCAGAACTGTTAAACGTGGCATTGCTTACCGTTACGCCACTGCCCACCAACACCTGCTGCACCAATTGAAGGGGTGTCATATTGAGACCTGCGCCTTCCACAACAGTTAACTGTGCCCGGGCGGTCTGCTGCGAACAAACAGAAAGCACTACAGTACAAATTAGTCCAATAATGAATATTGATTTTTTTTTCATTTATTTTGATTTTTAATACTTACTTTGATTTATGGAAGATATTTCTTTAGACATCAAAATAATTAAATTGGTTGCTTGATTACGCTAAATTAATACTTTTGTTTCAAATAAATGTTAATAACAGTATTTTAATAAAAAAATATAGTGAACGAATTTGTCCGTAAACTTTTTTCCGATTTTGTATTGGCGCTGGCTCCCATGGAAGATGTTACCGATACGGCCTTTCGCAGGATTTGTAAATCGTATGGCGCCGACCTGGTGTTTACCGAATTCGTGGCCGCCGACGGCCTGCTGCGGTGTGCCGAAAAAAGTAAAAAGAAACTGGTTTTTGACGAATCAGAACGGCCTATAGGGATACAGCTTTTCGGGAACAACAAAGATTCTATTGTGGCCGCAGCCAAAATTGCCGAGGAGGCCAACCCCGATTTTATTGACTTGAATTTTGGCTGTCCGGTCAAAAAAATTGTGGACAAAGGAGGCGGCGCCGCTTTGTTGAAGGATATCCCGAAAATGCTGGATATTACCGCAACAGTCGTAAAAAGTATTTCTAAACCTGTGTTTGTAAAAACCCGTCTGGGCTGGGACGAAAAAAATATCGTCATGCCTCAGCTGGCCG
>Ga0209098_1004349_pt1 | contig 11113 bp, 6 predicted proteins | sample AD_JPNHW1_MetaG_FD_184429 | JGI IMG/M metagenome (GOLD analysis project Ga0209098, IMG submission 184429) | Active sludge microbial communities of municipal wastewater-treating anaerobic digesters from Japan - AD_JPNHW1_MetaG (SPAdes) (version 2) | ecosystem: Engineered > Bioreactor > Anaerobic >... | reverse complement strand
GTCGATACCTAAGTAGCCCGAATAGTAGGGGGCAATTTCTTTTTCGACAAACAATAGCAATTGATTTTGTATTTTCAGTAAAAATTCTTCGGAAATAAATTTGGTAATAGCTTGAAATATAGCTTTATCGCTGGCTAATGTGTTGCCTTTGTATTTTCCGTGATTATGAGTCCTGAATAACGAATAGCCTTCAAACGAAGTCTTACCATTTGAACATCTAAACTCCATTGCAAAGTCCTGAACATTATCGAATGCCTGTTCGCCTATTATGCTGCCTTGCTTCGATTCTACATTTTGGCACCAGCTAAGGGCTCTCTGAGGAAAGGAATCAGTGACCCAACAAAGCCCCTTTCCGCTGCTCGACCATGGTGCTTTAAAAACCGTATGCTGAAATTGAGCCGCATAGCTTTCGGCATCGTTGGCTGCAAGCTGTTTTGCTGGTTCTGGTAAAAGTTCAGGAGAGTCTATTGCATTCCGAAGAAAATTCATTGCTTCAATGGCTGTTTTACGGTGCGATAACCTTCGTATTTCGGTGAGTTCTTTGGCGTTGGGAAGTAACTCATTGTTAATTCCTTTATTTATCAGGAACTTCCGTATGGCAGGATCCCAACCCCAGGGACAAACCGATTTCAATGTCGATGAATTTGGCTGTGATTCAATTGAAATATCCGACAATTGAGGAAAAAGTATCTGCATTTGTTTAAACCATTCTTTTTCAATGAAATCGGCCATGATAATGCTGTTTTTTTCAGCGTACCAAATTGGAAGACAATTCAGATTTGCACGGAAAACACGTGCTGAATTTGGTGCTTCAAAATTTTCGTTTCCATTAGCAAGAGCCAAATCATGATCGGGGTTAAACAGGTATATTTTGCCATTATCCATTTCGCAAACTTAGTTGCAAATGAATAAAAGTGTGCATTGAACCCGAATTTTGGGTTGGCAAATTAAGGAATACTGCAAACCTGTTTTTCTTTTGAACGCTTTTCGTACTTTTAAGTCAGGTTAACTATTCATTTTCAATGGTGAAGTTGTTTTTAATTCTATTTAAAAGAAATTACTGCCATTTTTATTAATAATGAACACTTTATGTAAATGGAAAACAAGATAAAATGTCCCAATTGCGGCCACCAGTTTCAGGTCGAAGATGCTTTTTTTAATCAGGCCGAAGAGCAGATCAGAAAAGAGTATGAGCATAAAATTGCCCAACAGGCAGCAATTTTCAACAAGCAAAAGGAATCGCTCGAGAAAGAAAAAGATGATTTTGAGAAGAAGAAGGAGAAGGAAAACGAACTCTTTAAAGAACGTCTCGAAAAAAGACTTGAAGAAGAACGACTTCGGATAAAAAAGAATACCGACGAAGAGATGGAGCAAAAAATGCGCCAACTAGCTGAAGATAAAGAACGTTTGAAAAAGGGTATTCAAGAGGAGTTTGAACAAAAACTCAAGCAGTTTGAAGAGGAGAAAGCAAGGATACGAAAAAGCATTCAAGACGATTCGGAAACGAAAATTAAGCAACTTGAAGAGGAGAATGAAAAACGTAAGGCTGAAAATAAACTTCTGAAAGAGAAAGAATTGGCTATTCTGCAGAAAGAAGCTGAACTGAAAGAAAAGCAGGAGGAGATGCAGCTGCAAATGGAAAAATCATTGCTTGAAAAACGGGAAGAGATTGCCAATGAAATACGTAAAAAGGAACAGGAAAAGAATGACCTGCGCATTAAAGAGTTTGAAAAAAAACTCGACGATCAGAAGAAATTGATTGAAGAGATGCAGCGCAAAGCTGAACAGGGCTCAATGCAAATGCAGGGCGAAGTTCAGGAGTTGGCTTTAGAAGATTTATTACGGGCAGAATTTCCTTTCGACCTGATTGATGAAGTTGGTAAGGGCGTTAAAGGCGCCGATGTGATTCAAACTGTAATTAATCCGTTGCAACAAGTTTGTGGCAAAATTATATACGAAAGCAAGCGAACCAAAGCCTTTTCAGAACAGTGGATTGAGAAGCTGAAAGACGATCAGCGCGAGCAGGGGGCTTTGATTGCCGTAATTGTAACCGAAGTTTTGCCCAAAGATATGGAGCATTTTGGCCGTCGCGACGGGGTTTGGATATGTACTTACCGCGAAGTCAAAAACATCTTGTTTGTACTGCGCGAAATGATCCTCCGCGAACATTCCATTCGCTCTTCGCAGGAGAATAAAGGCGATAAAATGGACTTGCTATACCACTACCTTACCAGCGACGATTTTCGTTTGCGGGTTGAAACTATTGTTGAAGGTTTTTCAACTTTAAAGATTGAAATGGACAGGGAAAGACGTGCCATGCAAAAAATATGGAAGGAACGCGAAAAGCAAATAGAAAAGGTAATTACCAATACCATTGATATGTATGGCTCAATACGTGGAATTGCTGGAAATGCCATTGCTCCTGTCAAGGCATTGGAACTTATGGATGCTGATGACGAAGATTAGTTGATAAATTGCTTGTCGTTGATTTCTAATATTATGCGTACTTTTCATTTAAACCTGTTGTTGCTGCTGCCTGTGTTTTGCTGGGCTTCGGTCTCTTGTCAGTCAAAAGAAAATACTTCTGACTTAAAACCGATTGTTGATCAGGTTGTTACCTGTAAGTCAAATCAGCAGCACAGTTATCAGGTTTTTATTCCTTCGGTAGAAAAAAGTTGCAAAAATTTGCCGTTGTTGGTCGTAATTGATCCTCATGGCGATGGAAAACTTGCCGTTTCTCAATTTAGAGATGCGGCGCAAAAGTATTCGGCAGTGATTGTCGGTTCAAATCTGATTAAAAACAACGATGCGGCATACATTCAGGAACTTGAAGAACTGGTTTCTGATGCCAGAAACCGTTTCCCTGTTGGCGAAACTCTTTTTGTTGGAGGTTTTTCAGGCGGAGCACGAATGTCTATTAGTTATGCTGCAAATCATCGGGTCGATGGAGTAATTGCTTGTGGAGCACTTGCACAACCAAATCAAATTGCCGCGGTTAATTGTCCTTTAATGGCTGTTTTAGGTATGGATGATTTTAATTTTTCAGAAGCGGCTCAATTTATTCTAAATCCTTTACAGATGCCGGCGAACTTGCTAGTTGAAATAACAAATGCATCCCATTCGTGGCCCGAAAAATCGTTGTTAGCACAAGTTTTCGGATATATGCAACTCAGTGCCTCAAATGCTTTTTGTATCCGCGATAAAGAACAGATTATAAAGGCCTATGTTGACGGACAGAAAAACAGGATTGATTCATTGGTCGGGGAGAAAGAAACAATTAAAGCCACGATGGTTGCCCGTAACCTCTCTCATTCCGAGCAGTTTGAAAAATCATGTTACTTTGCTCTTCTCTTTAAAAAGTTGGTACAATCCGAAACGTGTAATGCTCAGATGAACGAACTTTTGTCGAGCATAAAATTTGAAATGAAAGTCCGCGAAGACTATTACAATGCCTTGCTTCAAAAGGATTCTGTTTGGTGGAAGAATGAGGTTGATGGATTAAATTCAAAGATTGAAACAGAACCAAATGTCTACACTCAAATGGCATATAAGCGAATTAAAGGTTTTTTGGGAATTGTGTGCTACTCACTTTGCAACCAATTTTTGCGCAGTAACGATGTTTCAAAACTAGAGCAAGTCCTAACTATTTACCGCATTCTAGAACCTGCAAATCCCGATATGTTGAATTTTACAGAGGAGGTTCAACATTTAAAGTAAACCTGTTTATTTGCGCTCCAATTCTTCAGGGCACTTGATCATCAGCTTTAAGTATTTAAACAACGTAGCGCCATGCGAAGCGTCGGCAATTCGGTGGTCAAAAACAACATTCAAGGTCATCATCCGCCGAATAACAATTTCATCGTTTACAACAACAGGTTTTTTTTGAATTCCGCCCATCACAAATACCAGCGATACATTTGATGTAGGGAGCAGGGCGGGGAAGCCACTATCTAAGCCAAGACTTCCAATATTGGTTATAACAAACGACCCAAAGCTGTTTGGACCTAACTTTAGTATAGGAAACGAAAGTCCCCAGTTGATAATCAATGTTCTATAAATGTAGAAGAACCAATTTCGGAAAGGCCAGGGTAGTTTAGCTACAAAATTTTTGTTTTGCATGGTTTCGTTTTCACTACCTTTTCTCGATTTTACAATTTCTTCGTTCAGTTTTAATTCTAATTCTTTTAAAGTAAGTGTGTTGGAATTGTCGATTTTTACTGAAGTCATAGAGCCATCGGCTTGAAGAACTGTTACGTTTGCATCGATTGATGGCCTTGCAACGATTTTTCCCCTTCTCAGATAGGTGTTAAACTGTGGAACTTCCGATTGAAATGCGCGCGAGATAATCAGGACAAAAATGTGTGTCAGTGTAATTTTTACCCCTTCTTTTCTCTTTTCCGAAACGAATTTCTCGAGATTGGTTACATCAACTTCTACGGAGCCAAATATTTTAGAATCAACAGGTTTCTTGTATATGGCAGATGCAACTTTCCGCCATGTTGTGTTAAATTGTTCATTGTTATCCATGTCACAAAAATAAAACAAATGAACAAACATGTTTATTGACCTCAAAAAAAACAGAGAAAGCTGCCAATTTTGTTTTGGTTGAAATCACACTTAAGTGTTCTCGGTAAAAAGCGGAACGATGAACTTACTTTTTGGTTGTGCCGTTTTTTCTTGCAGTCAATAACTTCAGGTAGTAATTACAAATCTCGATGTAGTATGTCGATTGCGATTTTTTTGCCCATTCAATAGCACCATCAAGGTCGCCAACCATTTCGCTTGCAAGGGCACAGTTCAACATGATCTTAGCCTTTTTTGCTTTGCTGCCGGAGTCGACAAAACTGAGCCAGTTTTGAAGGGCGCTGTTCCAGTCTCCATCAGAAGCAAAAGTTATTGATTTATCGATTGTTGAATCGTTCAACGTGTAGTAATAGCGGGTATCTTCGATCCATTTTGGTGCAATAAGTTCGCTAAAGTTTATTGCGGCTTCTATTCCGGTTTCAATGGCTGCTTCTTTTATTGCCGGCAGTTTATTGAACATCGGAACCAGGCTATACTCAAAACTATCCCAAGAGAGAGTATCTTCAGTGGTTTTATAATCAACTATGATTGTTTTACTTTTGGGGTCGTAGATTTTCCAATGAACCCTCGAGTAAAAATCAATAGAAGCCGAATAAGACCTTTCTAACATATAGTCAATCAATTCTTTCTGAGTCTTATAATTGGTGACAGCTTGCATTGCCATGTTTTCAAGAACAATTAAAGCGTCGGTGTTATATGTTTCGCAAATCGATTCGACGTAATTCCAATTTAAAGATTCAGGGGTTTTTGTAAAGGGGAGCAAGCGTAATATATTTCTGTCGATTGGAACAACTACATCAAATCGTCCCGATTCGAAAAGTAATTCGCTAAGTGCTTGAATACATGTGTCTGAAGAAACGCTGTCAAGTATGGTTCTGTTGCAGTTAAAGTTTTGTTTGTAAAACGAAATCTGAAGTGAATCTTTATTGTAGTTCTGATATTCGGGCGATAATGATCTGTTTAAAATCGTAAAACTCTGAATCGAGTCAGAAATTTTAAATTTTGGCTGTTGCGGAATTTCAACTTTGAATACCTTCAATTGAGCATTAGCATTAACAGAAATTGCCAAGCCGAGCATTATCGTGAAAAGTTTGATTTGCGCTTTCATTTTTATTGGTCTAATAACTTCCCCAAAATTTTCTCAAAAACCATTCCAAAGATAAAAAGAGTAAAATTATAATCATTAGCCATTTCCAATTTATCAGATCAATAATACTCTTTTCGTTATGTGTTTTTACTTTGATGTCCGGATTTTGATTTAACGTTTGCAACAAATTTTGCCAGTTCTCTTTCGTGTAGAACTTTCCACCTGTTTTTTGTGAAATCGAATTGAGTAAAATAAAGTTTGCTTTATTGTTTTGTTGTTCAATGTTGATCTCTTCGACATGGAAATTACCCGTTTTTGAAAACTCTTTTTCACCAATCTTAGTCGAAGCAACAAAGCTGTATTCTCCTGGATTTAAGAACCCTAAGTTAAGGTTGTATTCTAAATTGCTGGGATCGAACAGATAGTTGAACTCTGAGCCTGCTGAATCTTTCAGAATAAGCTTTACTTCGGCTGTAGTAATTGGTTCGTATATTTCATTTAGAACCTGAGCTTTTATTTTTACAGGCGATATTTCAGGTGTAATTCGTTTGTAATCAACACGGAATTGTTCTTTTAATTCTTTTAAACACAGGTAGTTGAACATGTTTACAACGATTTGGTCGAATACCTCGTGGTTTTCATTGTTTTGAAATTCATATAGTTTCCAGCGCCATATTCCTTCGCCGGCTATCATCCCAACTTTCCGCGAATTAACTTCTCCAACCATAATTAGCGGTATATTCATCTCGACGCCGTTAATTTTTTGATAGGCGAGAGCTGCATATTCGCTTCCAAATTCATATTTGGTGTAATATGTAAGCAGTGGAGGATAGACTGTTGCAACATCCTTAATATTTGCAGGGATGCTAAATTGTGTGAACGATTCGTTAAAATATGGCGAGCTCTCTTGTGTTGCTGTAGCCGTTGCAATGTTGAAATTGAGTCCAAAATTGTTCAGCGAATTAAGCGCAGTATTGGGGCCAACAAGTATTAAAAGGGCAATATCAGAATCAATTATTTTTTTGAATACATCTGATTGCTGTAGTTTTAATGAGGGTAACTGGTTAAGTACAATAAGGTTGTATTCTTTTATTTCACCATTAAAATCATTAAGGGTTTTTGTTGTCAGATTAAAATTCGATTGTTTTTTTAATGTTTCGCTTAAGGCACCAATGTCGGGGTGTGGTGCATCGGTTAAGAACAAAACCTGATATTTATTGTCGTGTACTTCTATGACAAAACTGTAACGGTTGTTTTCGGTATTTTCTTCGTTTGAAACAGGTGTAAGTTGTACCGTAATGTTTTGTACACCAATTTTTTCGGACTGTATGTTGATTGTTTTTTTGTAGAAAAAATCGGGCTGAGGAATTTCAATTACTTCGGAATAAGCAATTTTACCTGCAACATAAACTGTAAGTTGACTTTTCGATTGTGTGAAATTTGTAAAATTTGTTTCAATTTCAATTGGAAAAGTATTGCCAAGAAAAACATTCGTGTTGTGCGAAACATTTGTAATTGCCTGATCGAATCGGGTAAGAGTATCGCCAAGACCAATTGTGTAAATTGGTGCCTGAATTTGAGTTACATTTTCGATTGGGTTTTTCCCTTCGTTAAAAATTCCGTCGCCAACGAGCACAACCGCACCTACATTCAGGTTGTAGAAACGCTTGTCAACCTCATCAATAAAATCGGAATAGTTTGAGATTTTATCCTTAAAATCGGGTGCAACATTTGTCTTAGCTTCTTTTCCGAAATTGATTTGTTGAATATCGAACTTATTTTTTGCTGACGATGTCAGTTCATTTAGTGCTGAAACTACAAATTTGCTATTCTCGTCGTTTAATGCCATCGATTCTGAATTGTCGACTCCAATTACGAGAATTGGTTTCTCAATTCTCCTTTTGATTGTTTCGATAAGCGGCGATAGTATTAAAATTGATATGATAATCAGATAGATAAAGCGGATGCCACTTAAAATGTAACGTTGTATGGCCGTAAACTCATCTTTGTCTTTTTTGTGGTAATAAATTAAGTAAACGATGGCCAAAACAATGGCTATAATAATCGTCAGGAAAAGACCTGCGTTTGATATTCCAGCTTGTATATTCATGCTATAATAATTTGTTTTTCAATGAAGTATATAACTTGTATTGTTGAGTTATTGTTTTTTTTAGGGGGTTAATTCAACACGTTTAATTCACTTCATGCTATTTTCATTGTTGATATACAAAAATAGATTTTTTTTTGATGTTTCTCCTATTTTATGTATTACGTTAAGTTGTCAGTTCATCATCAAAAAAAGGGGTATTCAACAAATACCCGGAAACAAAAAAAGCGATTCAGTAGGTTTATGCCTGTTAAAAAATGAATTTCGCGTGAAATATAAAAAACAACTTTCAACATCCCTTTCCCCATGAGATATCTCAAATAATACCGGCAGTTTACCAAACTAGCCGGTATTATTTTTTCAAAAAAAAACTCTTCTGGTAAAAGAAGAGTTTTTTAATGTTTTATAATTCTAAATCGATGTTGAACAATTCGTGCCAAGGTAATCCTTGTTTCGCTAATTCGTCCATGAATGGATCGGGATCAAAATCTTCGACGTTAAATACTCCGGCACCTTTCCATATTCCCTTCAGGTACATCATTGCACCAACCATTGCTGGTACACCGGTTGTATAACTTACGCCCTGAGCGCCTGTTTCGTCAAAGGCAGCTTGGTGGCTACAGTTGTTGTAAACATAGTATGTCAATTCTTTGCCGTCTTTCAATCCTTTAATACGGCAACCAATTGAAGTTTCGCCGGTGTAATTTTTCCCCAGATCGCCGGGGTTTGGTAAAACAGCTTTTAAAAACTGGATTGGAACAATCTCTTTGCCTTCATACATAATGGGTTCGATTCCAGCCATTCCAATATTCTGAATTACCCTTAAATGAGTAAGGTACTCTTGTCCAAATGTCATCCAGAAACGAGCTCTTTTAATCGTTGGAAAATTTTTAACCAACGATTCCAACTCTTCATGATAGATCAAATAAGATTCTTTTGGACCGATATTCGGATAATTTAATGGTTTGTGAATTTCGTGAGGTTCGGTCACTTTCCATTCTCCATTTTCCCAATATCGTCCTTTTTGGGTTACTTCCCTAATGTTGATTTCCGGATTAAAGTTTGTTGCAAAAGCTTTTCCATGGTCTCCGGCATTGCAGTCTACAATGTCGAGGTACTGGATTTCATCAAAATGATGCTTAGCTGCATATGCAGTATAAATACTTGTTACTCCTGGGTCGAAACCACAGCCTAAAATTGCAGTGATGCCTGCTTCCTTAAATCGATCCTGATAAGCCCATTGCCAGCTGTATTCAAATTTTGCTTCATTTTCAGGTTCGTAGTTGGCTGTGTCGAGGTAAGATGTTTTTGTTTCCAGGCACGCATCCATTATTGTCAGATCCTGATAAGGAAGAGCAACATTTACAACAAGGTCTGGTTTGAAAGAGTTGATTAATGCAACCAGTTCAGGAACATTATTGGCATCGACCCTGGCTGTTTTAACCCTGTCGCCGCCAATTGCTTCAGCTATAGCATCACATTTTGACTTGGTGCGGCTTGCAAGCATGATGTCGGTAAAAACATCAGGGTTGGAAGCCATTTTGTGAACAACAACGGTGCTTACACCGCCTGCTCCGATAACGAGTACTCTTCCCACTACTTTTTACTTTTTTAAGTTTTAATTATACGGGTACAAATATCTGCATTTTTTAAGTTTTCAAATAGCTGCAAATATGATTTTTATCAGAAAGGTTAACCGCTTCGTTGTAATCATTTCCGACAGCTGCTCATTCGTTTGGAGTTTGACTTTTGCGGTGTTTTAAATAAATTATTAAATAATTTGTTTGTTCTGGATTCAACTAATTCTGCGAAATCATTTTTTTTAGATTTGTTATATGGTTTTGTTTTCATGCTAAAATGTGACATATGGATTATACTTGCAAAAGAATTGGTGAAAAATGTTACGGAAATAGAGAATTTTTATTGCTTTTTGATATTAGCAACCGATTGGTTCGCGGTGGCGAAATTAATGTGTTGTTAAGGGCAATTTTAGAGCTTACGTGCCAATATTTAAATGCAAAAAGTAGCTTCCTTACTGTTCTTAATCGCGATAAAAATACAATCAATATTGAAATAGCTTATGGGCTGAGCGATTCTCAGATTGCCCGTGGCTCTTATGAAGTCGGTGAAGGCATCATTGGCCGCGTAGTTGAGTATAAACGACCTGTAATTATTAAAGAAATATCTAAATCGAAACTTTTTCTGAACCGTACAAAGAAGAACTTTTCAGAGAAAGGTGAAGAGTCTAGTTTTATTTGTGTGCCTGTTTTTGATGATGTGAATGTGGTTGGCACACTTAGTATGTCCCGAAGGTTTGATGAGAATTACAATTACGAAGACGATGTCCGTTTGCTTTCTATTGTTGGGGCAATGATTATTCAGGCGGTGAAAGCTAGGCAAGATCAAAGTGAAGAGATTTCGAGGCTTAAAAAGACGAATGAGGAACTTCGTAATTCGCTTGGGAACTGGCATAAACCGAAAAATATTGTAGGCAATTCGGGCAAAATTAACGATGTGTATAACCTCATCGAAATGGTGTCGAAGACCAATTCCACCGTATTGATACGTGGTGAAAGTGGTGTCGGAAAAGAGCTTTTTGCTGATGCCATTCACTATTCGAGCCAACGAAAAGAGAAGCTAATTATAAAAGTGAACTGCTCGGCATTGCCCGATTCTCTCATCGAAAGTGAACTGTTTGGCCATGAGAAAGGTGCTTTTACCGGAGCCGACAGCCAGCGCAAAGGCCGTTTTGAAATGGCCGATGGCGGCACCATTTTTCTTGACGAGATTGGCGACTTACCTGCACAAACACAGGTAAAGTTGCTACGTGTTATTCAGGAACGGCAATTCGAGCGGTTGGGAAGCAGTAAGCCTATTTCGGTTGATGTACGCATCATTACCGCTACCAATCGTAATTTGGAAAAGCTCATTGAAGAAGGGAAATTCCGCGAAGATTTATTCTATCGTATAAATGTGTTCCCTGTTTTTGTGCCTCCATTAAGGGAACGACGAAACGATATCCCTGGTTTGGTCGATCATTTCATCGAAAAATTCAACAAGGAAAATGGAACCAGTGTAAAACGGATCACGACGGCGGCAATTAACATGCTGATGGTTTACTCGTGGCCAGGCAATGTGCGTGAATTGGAGAATGTTGTTGAACGTGGGTGCATTCTTTCTACCGATGATGTGATCCACAGTTATAATTTGCCGCCCACGCTTCAAACAGCCGATTCATCGCAGACCGAAACCAAAGGGGGATTACAGGCTGCTCTAGACCGTGTAGAATGCCAATTAATAATGGAAGCTCTAACAGCAACTAAAGGAAATATTGC
>Ga0209098_1004341_pt1 | contig 11129 bp, 10 predicted proteins | sample AD_JPNHW1_MetaG_FD_184429 | JGI IMG/M metagenome (GOLD analysis project Ga0209098, IMG submission 184429) | Active sludge microbial communities of municipal wastewater-treating anaerobic digesters from Japan - AD_JPNHW1_MetaG (SPAdes) (version 2) | ecosystem: Engineered > Bioreactor > Anaerobic... | reverse complement strand
CCGCCCCCCGGCGCCACTTACCCCGCGCGCAGAATCGCGACAATTATCTTGATTATTTGGCCCAAAATGGGTACCTTACAATTTTAATTTTGGAAATGGAAACGCAGCATGGCATCGCATACCCCTACAGCGCCCCTCTCCATCGCCTTTCAAGGTGATCACGATGCCTACAGTGAACTGGCAGCCCTCTCGTTCTTTGGCGATGACGCCTCCTGCATCCCCTGCCCCGACTTCGAGCAGGTCTTTGCGGCGGTGCTCTCCGGCACCACACCCTTCGGGATCCTCCCCGTCGAAAACTCCTCCACCGGCAGCATCCACGCCAATTATGACCTGCTGCTGCAGCATCCGGTCGCGATCACCGGTGAGGTCTACTACCGCATCGACCATCAGCTCATTGCCCATCCCGGCGTCGCCCTGCAGGAGATCCGCACGATCTACTCGCATCCCCAGGCCCTCGAACAGTGTCGCCATTTCATCGCGGCCCTCTCCGGGGTGCGCGCCCTGCCGGCCTTCGATACCGCCGGCAGCGTCCGCATGATTCTCGAGGAGGGCCTGCGCGACTCCGCGGCCATCGCCAGCCGCCGCGCCGCCCGCGTCGCGGGCATGCAGATCCTGCGGGAAAACATCCAGGATATCGCGGAAAACATCACCCGCTTTCTCATCATCCGCCGCGAACCCGTGCCGCAGCCCGGGGCCAACAAGACCTCGATCGTCTTCGCGATGAAAAACCTGCCCGGCGCGCTCTACAAGAGCCTCAGCGCCTTCGCCCTGCGCGATATCGATCTCCTCAAGATCGAATCGCGCCCCTGGCGCGGCCGGCCCTTCGAATATATCTTTTATCTCGATTTCCGCGGCACTCCGGAACAGCCCTCCTGCCGCAACGCGTTGCGCCATCTCGAGGAGATGACGAGCATGCTGAAAATTCTGGGTTCCTATCCCGAAGGCGACGGCCTCAACCCGGCCGGCCGGCGGGAAGAGACCCCGGCGCCACCCGGAGATGCGGCGCGCTAAACCTGCCAATCCGTTACCATCCACTTCAAGAACAGGAGTACGACCATGTCTGCAGCAAAACAGGAAACCCAGGGCAATATCGGCATTCTCGTCGGCGGCGGCCCCGCTCCCGGCCTCAATGGCGTCATCGCGGCGGTGACCATCGAAGCCCGGCGCCATAACCTCGCCGTCTATGGCATCATGGACGGCTATAAATGGCTGGTCAAGGGCGATGAGACCGAGTTCATGGAGCACGTCAAGGAACTGCGCATCAGTGACGTCTCGCGCATCCATTACGACGGCGGCTCGATCCTGCGCACCTCGCGCACCAATCCCGCCAAAAGCCCCAACGGCGTCGAAAACTCGGTCAAGCTCCTGAAAAAACTCGGCATCACCTATATGGTCACCATCGGCGGCGACGATACCGCCTACGGCGCCATGGAGATCGCCCGCGCCGCCGGCGGCGCGATCAGATTCGCCCACGTCCCCAAGACCATCGATAACGATCTACCGCTGCCCAACAATCTGCCCACCTTCGGCTACCAGACCGCCCGCGACCTCGGCGCCACCCTGGTCAAAAACTTGATGGAAGACGCCCGCACCATGGACCGCTGGTACATCACCGTCGCCATGGGCCGCCACGCCGGCCACCTCGCCCTGGGCATCGCCAAATCGGCCGGGGCCACCATCGCCATCATCGCTGAAGAGTTCGAGACCCCGGGCTTTATCCCCCTCGACCACATCTGCGATATCGTCGAGACCGCCGTGATCAAACGCCGCGCCATGGGCAACCGCCACGGTGTCGTCGTCATCGCCGAGGGCGTGGCCGAACGCCTCAGCCCCGAAGAACTGAAACAGATCCCCGGCGTCATCGTCGAGTACGATTCCTTCGGCAATATCCTCCACTCCGAGATCGAACTCGGCAAGATCATCAAACTCAAGGTCGAGAGCCGCTTCGCCGCCCGCGGCGACAAGCTCTCCATGGTCGAGATCAATATCGGTTATGTCCTGCGCTGCGCCGATCCCATCCCCTTCGACCAGGAATACACCCGCGACCTCGGCTATCAGGCGGTGCGCTACCTCCTCAACGACGACAACCGCTACCAGGGGAATGCCATGATCTCGGTCGATAACGGCAAGCTCCATCCCATCCCCTTCGACGAAATCATCGACAAGGAGACCAAAAAGACCGCGGTCCGCTATGTCGACATCCGCAGCGATTCCTACCGCGTCGCGACCAGCTATATGGTGCGGCTGGAGAAACGCGACCTCGAGGACAAGGAGTTCCTTGCCAAACTGGCCGCCGCCGCGCGCATGACGCCGAAACAGTTCGTCGAGCGCTTCGCCTATCTGGCCAAGTAATCCGGCGCTGCCCGCCAGCCCGGTTCTGGCGACCTGACCGGCATTGTCCAACAGCCCGGCCCGGTCAGCGCCTCGGGCCCTCCAGCTGGCAGGGCTCTCCCGACAAATCCGGCGCGATCCAACAGCCCGGCGCTGATCCCAAAAAAAAAGCCGCTTCACATGAAGCGGCTTTTTTTTTGCCCTGGCGGGAATTGGCCTCCAATGCCAGGGAGATCGAGGGTGCCCTTTGGCCCGGTGCCGGGCGGCTCGATAGAGCCAGGTTCGTTTCCGGGCGGCGCGTCGGCCCTCTAAAGCCCGATGCCCAGACTGACAGCGACACGGCCGCCGCGCACGGCATTGGGATTGAGGCTGCCCACCCCTTGCCAGGCCAGGTCCCAGCGCACCTTGCCGGCGAGCAGCCCGAGCCCGAAGGCGCTGCTCCAGCCGGTCTCCGCGGCATGACCGGCGCCGCCGCGCAGCCGCAAGAACCGCCACGGGGCATACTCGCCGCCGAGGGCCAGCTCCGCGCCGCCCAGCGCCGCCGCGCCCTTTTCGCCGCCGCGCCACTCCGCACTGAGGAGCCAGCGCTTGTGCAAATAGCCGGCGCCGATGTGCCAGCGCCGCGGCAGGCGCGTCGAAAAGGCGGGAATCGCGAGCGTGGTGTCGTCATGCGCCACCACCTCCTCGAGATCGAGATCCTCCTCGAGGATGCGGTCGATGTTGGTATCATGCAGGGTAAAACCGGCCCGAACCCGCTCGCAGTCGCGCGTCCAGCGCAACGCGGTGAGCAGATTTTCGGCGTAGAGGCTGAGGCGGAGGCGCGGCGTGACTACGGCGGTCATGCCGAGATCGAGTCCCCAGCCCTGGCCGCCGCGGGAGGTGCGCAAGCGCGCCTGGCCGTCGGCTGCGGCGAGGGTGGCACCGGTCCGCGCCCGTGCCCGCATCGACTCCACCTCGCCATATCCGGAGCCGAGAAAATAGTGGGCATTGAGACCGAACGAGAGGCTCTGCGTGCCACGCAAGGTATAGGGCGGGGAGTAACCGTAGGAGAGAGTGAGATCGCTGAGCAGCATCGCCTGCCCGCTGGCGGGGATGAAATCGTAGGTGCGGTCGAGCTCGTTGCCGCGGAGGAGCAGGCTGAAAAGCTCTTCGGCGAGGGAAAATCGCGTCCAGGCGCGGCTTTGCAGGGAGAGGGCGGCCGGCCCGATGGCGATGCTGAAGGGCCTGGCGGTCACTCCGGCGCGGCCGGTCACGGCATGGCCGCCGACCGCGTCGAGAAGATCGCGCTCGGCCGCTTCATCCAGATAGGCGCCGTTGTAGCGGCGATAGGTCTCCAGACCGAAGGCGTTGTCGTCCAGCCAGCCGGTGACGCCGAGCAGCACCAGGCTCACCTGGCGGCCGGGCGTGAAGGCCAGGTTCGCCGGATTATGAAATGGCGCCTCCGCCCCGGTAGCCAGGGTGGTATAAGCCTCGTGCAGACCCGCACTTCGTCCCTGTCCAAAAGCGGCAGCGGCCACACCCATCCACAACCACATCACCCGCCGGCCCCAACACCACTTCATTTTACTTCAGTCTCCACCATCGTTACGACCTGATCCACCGCCTTATGCTGGTAAATCGTCCGCGCCGCGGGCAGCTCTCCCTGGATGCTGCCGAAATTGGGCTGGTTGACATCCCGGCTCCACGCCCGCAGATAGGCGAGCCAGCGGCAGCCGTCGAGAAAGGCGGCGCGTTCGGCGTTTTGCTGTACCGCCGGCCGGTTGTCCGGATTCTCGGGAATCCGCCCGAACCCGACCGCACGCAGGACCCCCTTTTCTGCATCGGTCGCCAGGGTGAGCAGCTGCGTGCGCAGCTCGACGGCGGTCGGATTTTCGCGGATCTGCTCCTGCAGGCTGAGCAGATCGCCGGCGAGTCGCGCCAGTTGGGCTTCCGTCTCCGGAGCGCTCTGCTTTTCGACCTGCTGGATCTCCTGCTCGGGTTTGTCTTTCCTGCAGCCGCCCACAGCGATCAGCGCGGCGAGGAGTAAAAGAAAACCGGGGAGTTGCCTCCCCGGCCTGAAGGATGATCTGCCCATTATGTTCCCATTTCCCAGGAGGCCAGATACTGTTTTTGTTCGTCCGTGAGTTCATCCATCTCGATGTTCATGCTCTTCAGCTTGAGGCGGGCCACCCAGTCCTCGATCTCATCCGGGACCTCGTAGACCTGGACCTTGAGCTGGCCGGCGTTCTTGGCCACCCATTCGGTGGCCAGGGCCTGGGTCGCAAAGCTCATATCCATCACCGAGGCGGGATGGCCTTCCGCCGCGGCGAGATTGATCAGCCGGCCGTCGGCGAGCAGGCGCACCCGGTTGCCCGAGGGCAGGGTGTACTCGTCGACGAAATTGCGCACGCCGGGCCGGCTCGCGACCGCCAGTTCCTTGAGGGCGGGGATGTCGATCTCGACGTTGAAATGGCCCGAGTTGGCCATGATCGCGCCGTCCTTCATCACCGCAAAATGCTCGGCGCGCAGGACATGGATATCGCCAGTCAGGGTGCAGAAGAGATCGCCGATCCGGGCCGCCTCAGCCATCGGCATGACGCGATAGCCGTCCATGGCCGCCTCGAGGGCGCGGATGGGATCGACCTCGGTGATGATCACGTTGGCGCCCATCCCCTTGCAGCGCATCGCAAAGCCCTTGCCGCACCAGCCAAAGCCGGCGACCACCACGTTCTTGCCCGCCAGCAGGATGTCGGTGGCGCGGATGATGCCGTCGACGGTGGACTGGCCGGTGCCGTAGCGGTTGTCAAAGAGGTTTTTGGTCGTGGCGTCATTGACGGCGATGACCGGGAACTTGAGCGCCCCGTCCTTGGCCATGGCGCGCAGCCGGATCACGCCGGTGGTGGTCTCCTCCATCGAGCCGATGATCGAATTGACCACCTCGGGATAATCGAAGTGGATATTGGAGACCAGATCGGCGCCGTCATCCATGGTGATCACCGGGCCGTGCTCGATCGCCGCGCGGATGTGCTCGTAATAGACCTTTTCATCCTCGCCCTTGATGGCGAACACGGCGATGCCATATTCCTGCACCAGGGCGGCCGCCACATCGTCCTGCGTCGACAGGGGATTGGAGGCGCACAGCACCAGGTCGGCGCCGCCGGCCTTGAGGGTGCGCATCAGATTGGCGGTCTCGGCGGTGACGTGCAGACAGGCCGAGAGCTTTTTCCCGGCCAGGGGTTTTTCTTTCTCGAACCGCTCCCGCACCAGCCGCAGCACCGGCATGTCGTTCTCGGCCCACTCGATACGCTTCTTCCCGCCCCCGGCGAGAGCAATATCCTTGATATCGTATTTCACACTGCCTCCAGTTCTCTGGTCCATGCGATGAAAAGCCCATCGCCGCAGGCGCGGCCGATGGGCTGTCTGTTCAGGATGTGCAGACCGGCCGGCGCGGAATCAGCCGCGCGCCAGCACCGTGGCCTTGTCGATGCGCTCCCAGGGGAAATCCTGGTCGTCGCGGCCGAAATGGCCATAGGATGCGGTCGCCTTGTAGATCGGACGGCGCAGGTCGAGCATCTCGATGATGCCCCGCGGCGTCAGGTTGAAATTCTTGCGGATCAGCGCCACGATCGCCTCGTCCGGCATGCTGCCGGTACCAAAGGCATCCACCATCACCGAAACCGGCTCGGCCACGCCGATGGCATAGGCCAGCTGGATCTCGCACTTTTTCGCCAGCCCGGCGGCCACAACATTCTTGGCGATGTAACGCGCCGCATAGGAGGCGGAACGGTCGACCTTGGTTGGATCTTTGCCCGAGAAGGCGCCGCCGCCATGACGGGCATAACCGCCGTAGGTGTCGACGATGATCTTGCGCCCGGTGAGGCCGGTATCACCCTGCGGCCCGCCGATGACGAAACGGCCGGTGGGATTGACGTGATAAATGACACCGTGCGACGGGATCATCTCCTTGGGCAGGATGGGCTCGATCACCTTTTCAATGACATCGTGGCGGATCTGCTGCTGGCTCACATCGGGATCGTGCTGGCTGGAAATAACCACCGTTTCGATAAAGGCCGGCTTGCCGTCGACGTAATTGACCGTCACCTGGCTCTTGCCGTCCGGCCGCAGATAGGGCAACACGCCCTGCTTGCGCACCTCGGCCAGCCGGCGGGTGAGCTTGTGCGCCAGAACGATCGGCAGCGGCATCAGCTCCGGGGTCTCGTCGATGGCAAAGCCGAACATCATCCCCTGGTCGCCGGCGCCCTCACGGTCCACGCCCATGGCAATGTCAGCCGACTGTTGATCGATGGTCGTGATCACCGCGCAGGTCTTGTAATCAAAGCCGAATTCGGCGTTGGTGTAGCCGATCTCCTTGATGGTGTTGCGTGCGATTGCGGGAATGTCGACGTAGGTATCGGTCGTGATCTCGCCGCCCACCAGGCAGAGGCCGGTGGTGACATAGGTTTCGCAAGCGACACGTCCCTTGGGATCATCCTTGAATACCGCATCCAGAACCGCATCCGAAATCTGATCAGCCACCTTGTCCGGGTGGCCTTCTGTTACTGACTCTGATGTGAAAAGTACTTCCGACATGAACCTATTCTCCTGTGTGTAGAGGGTTATATTGAATTATATGCAAATCAGCAAAGGATGTACGCTAACATACCGTCATAAGGGCCGTATTGCGGAGGATGGATCGCCTCAGCTGCGCCCGCGAGGGTTCCGGATGGCTCCCCTCAACTTTATCCGTTCTTGGCTAAGGCCGGATGCAGGGCGGATCGCCTCAGCTGCGCCCGCGAGGGTTCCGGATGGCTCCCCTTAACTATACCCGTTCCCAGCAAGGGCCGGATGCAGGGCGGATCGCCTCAGCTGCGCCCGCGCCGGGCATAGGCATGATTGGGATCGGCGATGATCAGATCGCGGAACTTGCGCCGGTAGACACTGCCCAGATACTGCTCCACCTCGTCCGCCGTGCCATAGCTCAGCATCCGCTCCGCCAGATTTTCGCACTCGTCGAAATGAACGCGGCGGATGATCTCTTTCACCACCAGCAGGGAGACGGGACTGACGCTGAACTCATCCAGTCCGAGGCCGATCAGGGCCATGGTGGCCAGGGGATCGCTGGCCATCTCACCGCACATGCCGACCCACACGCCCTCCTCATGGCCGAACCGGACCGTCTCCCGGATCAGCCGCAGCACAGCGGGGCTGAAAGCGCGATACATGTCATCCACATAGCGGTTGCTGCGGTCGACCGCCAGGGTATACTGCACCAGATCGTTGGTGCCGATGCTGAGAAAATCGCACTCACGCGCGATGAGATCGGCCGAGATCGCCGCCGAGGGCACCTCGATCATCGCTCCGAACGGGATCTCTTCGTCGAAGGGGATGCCCGCTGCGCGCAGCTCCTCCCTCACCGCATCGAAGACGCGGCGGCAATAGCGGATCTCCGAGACACAGGAGATCATCGGGATGAGGATGCGCACCTTGCCGCGGACGCTGGCGCGCAGGATCGCCCGCAGCTGCCGGCGGAAGACCTCTTCGCTCGCGCTGTAGAGGCGGACGCCGCGGTAGCCGAGAAAGGGATTGGCCTCCTGATGCACATGAAAGTGCTTCTGCGCCTTGTCGCCACCGAGGTCAAAGGTGCGGAAAATGATGGGCTGGCCGTGGAGGGCGTCGAGGATGCGGACGTACTCCGCGTACTGGTCCTCCTCCCCCGGCAGCTCGTCGCGCATCATGAAGAGATATTCGGTGCGGTAGAGCCCGACCCCCATGGCGCCGTCTTCCAGGGCCGGCTGAACCTCCTCGAAAAACTCGATGTTCGCTGCCAGCTCGATGTCCTTGCCATCCTTGGTGCGGGCCGGCAGACGGCAGCTGCGCACCAGCTTTTGTGCAAGGGCCTGGTAGAGATCGTGCGATTTGACGTACTTTTCGCGCGTCTCCGGATCGGGATGGATGATCAGCTCGCCCGAATAGCCATCAAGGATCACCGGATCGCCGGTCGTCAGTTTCTGGCAGACCGGCCCGAGGCCGACCACCGAGGGCACCTTGAGCGAACGCGCCAGGATGGCCGCATGCGAGGTGCGGCTGCCGAGCTCGGTCGCAAAGCCGAGCACATAATCGCGGCGCAGATGGATCGTCTCGGAGGGCATGAGATCGGCGGAAAAGACGACGGCGGGACCCGGCAGCCCATCGCCCGGGGCTTTGGCCGAACCCTGCAGGTGGCGGATCACCCGGCGCTTGACATCCTGGACGTCCGCGATCCGCGCCCGCATATATTCATCATGAAATTGGCTGAAGGTCTGCTCGTACTTCTCCAGCACCTGCAAAAAGATCCAGTCGGCATTGAGCCGCTCGGCGCGGATACGGCGCAGGCACTCGCCGATGAGCTCCGGATCGTCGAGCATCAGCCTGTGGACCTCAAAGATCTCGGCGCTGCGCTCCCCGAGCATCTGCTGGGTTTGTTCGCCGAGCTGGGTCAGCTCGGATTTGGCCTTGTCGATGGCATCGTCGAGCTTGACGATTTCATTCTCGATCTCCGTCTCGGGGATTTCCCGCGGCCGGACATCCTGAAGGCTGCTGCCAAAGACAAAGGCCGAGCCGATGGCGATCCCTTGCGAAACCGCCACACCCTTGATGCGAGTCTCCCCTGATGCTGCCTGATCAGCATTCATACGCTTAGCCTGTCACTAGAGCTTACTCTTCATCGAACTGCCGTTGGTCGATCAATTCCTCGATCGCCGCGAGGGCGGAGAATTCATCCTCGCCGTCGACGCGGATGACGATTTCACTGCCGTGGCCCGCTTCGAGCATCAACACACCCATGATGCTCTTGGCATTGACCTCGGTCCGGTTGCGCGAAATATAAATGGCCGACTTGTAATGGGAGGCCAACTTGACCAGTTGTCCTGCAGGACGGGCGTGAATGCCCAGTTTGTTCTTGATGGTAAGTCGCTTCTCGATCATCTGGTCCTTGCCTGAAATCGGTTCATGCCGCTCCGTTCTGCCCCGATGTTTTATGCTACGGTCCATGCCAGGGAAAGGAGGATCCCCAGGAGCACGGCGCCCAGCAGAGTCCAATGCCTCGATTTATTAAAATGCAGCGCCGCCAGGGTCAGCAGCAGGGCGGCCGAAAATACGGTCAGCGGCACGATGCCGGCCGGGTAGCCGGAGAGCACCGGGTGCGCCCCGCCGCGCCAGATCCAGCGCAGCGCGGCGATCAGACAGGCCCCCGCCACCGCGGCGCCCGCGAGATCGACGCCATCAAACCATTTCTGGTAGCGGCGCATCGAAAGCTCGGAGACGATATCAAATCCCTTGCGGTACCCCGCCCGCAGGCCGTGGATGCGCACCAACAGATGGGGGATATTATAAACGATCAAAAAGATCGGGATCGCGAACCAGCCGGTGGTCAGCGCCAGCAAAATGCCCAGGCCCGCCGCGGCCGGCTTGAGACCGCACCAGAAGAGACGGTCGCCGATCCCGCCGAGCGGCCCGACCAGCCGCTCCTTGAAAATCTCGATCGGCCGGTACTCCTCCCATTTCTTGCGCTGCGCCTCCTCCTCCAGCTTGGCCACCGCGCCGAGACACCAGCTGGCAAAGTACGGATGGCTGTTGAAGAAATCGAGATGGCGCCGCAGACACTCGTCGCGCTGCTTGCGCGTCTTGTAGATGCGCTTGATGAAGGGAATCGCCGAGAAACCGAATCCCAGACCGAGCATCGACATCTGGTTCCATGAGCCCTGGACCAGAAAGCACCGCCAGAACATGTTCCAGAGATCGAAGGCACGCATGCGCGATTTCATCGCCCACCCCCGCCAAGCGCAGCCAGCAGCACCCACAGCATGATCCCGAATCCCGCTCCGGCGGCCAGATGCCACCAGTTGCGGCGGGTGAAAAAGTGATGCAGCAGCACCCCGCAGCCGACGCCCATAAAGGCGTAGAGGATGCTCTGGAGATGGCGGTCCAGGCCGGGCGGCACGAGCGGCGCGGCAAGATGAAAAATATAGCCAAAGCCGGCCACGGCAGCCAGAGTGAGCAGGCACCCCGCCGCAAACATGCACAGCAGCGCCAGCAGATGCGCGCGGGTGACCGCGCCGGGGGTGATCCGCGGCCGTGCCATGAGCCGGGCATAAATGCGCGTATTGAGCTGGCGCAGCAGCACGACGATCTGCCCGCCGGTCTTGCTCATCACCAGACCGGTGAGGGATGCGAGAAAGAGCGCCAGCTCCGGCCGGCCCGTGCTCCGGGCGAGCAGCACCGCCAGCCCTGCGGCGATGGTGGCGCCGACATTGCCTTCGTTAAAGAGCGCCCCACCCACGGGTAGCTCATCGAGATAAAGCAGCTCAAAGACCAGTCCGACGAGAAAGCCGGTGGGAAAACCGCCCAACAGGAGTCCGACAACCGAGCAGGAAACCAGGGGGCGGGAGATCAATATCTGCAGGGCTGCGGTGGTATCGAGGGCCACGACGCCGCCCCACAGGCTGACCACGGCAAGTTCCTGCCACATAGGCGTTCTTTCGCTTGTTAGAGAGAATATTAAAGAGAATTATACAAACTTTTGCCCGCAAATACAACAAAAAATGCTGGCGCCTCTGCGCAGAGGCGGAGGCCGGCGCCTCCCCAGGGCTCTCCCTAAAGCTCTCGTCCCCACCCGATCCACCTCCCGGTCCCGCCCGGTCTGCCTCAGGTGGGACCGAGGGGGCGCGCAGGCCGGCGCCTCCCCAACGCTCTCCCTAAAACTCTCGTCCCCACCCGAACCACTTCCCGGTCCCGCCCGGCTGGCCTCCCCAAGGCTCTCGCCCCCACCCGAACCACTTCTC
>Ga0209098_1004339_pt1 | contig 11136 bp, 7 predicted proteins | sample AD_JPNHW1_MetaG_FD_184429 | JGI IMG/M metagenome (GOLD analysis project Ga0209098, IMG submission 184429) | Active sludge microbial communities of municipal wastewater-treating anaerobic digesters from Japan - AD_JPNHW1_MetaG (SPAdes) (version 2) | ecosystem: Engineered > Bioreactor > Anaerobic >... | reverse complement strand
ACACCTATGCAAAGACCGGCTCGGCTCCGGGCGTCTTTGCTCCTGGTGTTGTCGAGGGTGCATTTGCCCCCTCAAGCGGGCAACAGTTTGGGCCAGGCAATATCTGAACAGGAACCTCACTTTTTTTTATGCGTTAAAAAAAATGGATTGCATCACTTGCGTTTTGTTGTTGTATCCGGTAACCGGCTTTTCCCGGTGACCGCCCGCAGCACGACGACATCACTCTCATGGTGCTCCGTGCTGTATAGAATAAATTGCCAGGTGACAATTCTGTATACCGGTCAACCCTTCAATTAAGCGGCAGAGTTAACCAGAACGGTCGATTCCCATACCTCGCGAACAGATCTTACCTGGTAACGGTATTTTTTTTAAGGGTTAAGAATGTGTTTTTCAAAATGTTCATCAGTATAAACCATAACTGTGATCGGCGATCCTTTCCGGTATTGCCTCATGCGGTCGTCATAGGTTTTCTGGACGTGCCGGAGCCCGTGGCGGGTAAAACAGTCATAAACACATTTAAGAAACGCAATCTGGTGGTCTAAGAATGCATGTTCGTATTCCATGGTTTCTCGGGCAATGGCAAGGCATTCATCATCCGAAATCTTTGCATCATATTCTCCGTGCTGCTCAAGACCGGATATCTGGCGCCAGTCCACTTTCCCCTGTTCATCGGGTTCGCGGTGGAGCATGTACGGATAGATGCGGCAGATGGCAAATCTCCGATCATAAATCCGGCACCTGCCGTTTTCAAGAAACCAGCATGACCCATCCGCATCGTCTTTTACCCGTAGCGCATAACCGGAAACATAGAATGTGCCGTTCTGGTCGCAGAACTCAGGCTCCGGGGCCGGCTCGAGTGCAGAAGGATCGATCTCCTTTATTGCGGCAACATCCCGGTCGAGCAGGAAGACATGGCCGTTGAATGCCCGGGTGCAGCACTTGGCGCAGGCAGTGCAACGGAACCCGACATTCATGATAACACCCGCGAGACGTTCTATCGGGTACTCAAAAAGGGCGTGTTCTTCCTGCGTAAGTGCGGAGATACGGTAGGGGATAGGAATGAGAGAAACAATAATCACCGTTGTGTATAATGGGGTAGGGCGGCACAGGATATTGTTTTTATGACATTCCCTTTATTATAGGTAGTGCCGGTTGATTTTAGCTCAGGTTTTTGTCCACCCCCTCTTTTACAAAAAAGCTGGTTGTATTGTTTTAGTAAATGACGACAATGTAAAATAATCCTTAAAAAAGTACATAGTAGGGTGAGTATATTATTCCCTCCTGATCCTGAAGAAGTCCTCGGGTGAAAGGGTTTTTCCTTCAGTTTGATTATTCTCTTAAATCTCCTTTTTTAGTCAGTTTCATCGTGGAACTTATTTTTGGCCAAACGACAGATGAATGAAAACAGATTGAAGCTTCGTACAACAAAAAACGCGAAACTTCATATTTGAACCAGTTCCCGGATAATAGAAGCGAGAAAACCCCATTAAAAACCAGATTTCGCAAATATTCCATGAAAATTTAAAATAACTCTAAATTTAGCATTTTCTAAAAACAGAAAATATATCTACTATTTGGATTAAATTGATTTTGCTAATCGTATCTGCATATATGTGATATAAAAATGATTTTATTTCCCCCTGTTACCGAAAAAATAAAACAGGCGCTTACAACGGAAGACTGGAACGTACTTGATACTATTGTTACCGATGCATCTCATTTTAAAGGAAAACCTGCCCGCGTACTGATGCAACGTTCCCTGAATTCGGTAATTGTGGAGTGTGCATTTCGGAATAATATGCCGGAATTATTATACGAACTTCATGTTATCCCGCAGGAGGGTGCTGAAGAACTCCTCTCTTTAGTTTTAAGGCGCTATATTACGACGAAAGATATACGATGGTTTACTGCACTTGTCGACCTCCCGGAAAAGCTGGGAAAAAAAAGTCTGCAATCGCAGGTGATCTCCTTTATCGCACAGATGCTCATCTCCACGGGCATCTCCCTGTCAGATCCAACGTATATCGAACAGGGATTAGAAGTACTGGATAAAATTACCTTCAGAATATACCGGTCGGATTCACTTATTGAATGCATCCCCAAAATTACCCGGTGGACTGTAATTAGTGGTAATATTCCTCTCTTGTATCGTGCACGGGATCTCATCGGAGAAATTAATGATGTATCAAAACGTGCAGTACTGCACGCGGAAATAGCACAGGCTCTCGCAACTATTGCTATTCGCAAAAAAGATATGCGCCTCTTTCTGGAAAGTATAAAATTTGCAGCAACAATTCACCAAAAACTCCGCAGGAAAGAGTGCCTCACTACTATCATTAATTCTGGTGTAAGATCAGCATTTGGAAAAGATTTGCTTGAGATCCGTACGTTTATACTCAATTTTAAATCTCTTCCTGATGAGATACAGGGAGATCTGGCGAATGCCCTGGTAAGTCAACTTCTTGATCATGCAAAAAGCAAAGATCTGATAAACAATAACCTGAATTTTCTTTGCAGAAACCTGGCATTCACAAGCGAACTTGTCGTGCAGAATCTTCTGTTTAAGGCTGAAAGATCCGGGGACATGTGGTATCTTTCAAATGCAATTGATTTTCTTCAGTACCTGCCATCAAAAGAAAATTATCCGGTCAGGGAAATCGTTCGTTCCGGGATCGCCATCGCGAGACATTCCCGCTCCTCTCAGGTTCTTGTGAATCTGGTACCGTTTATTGAAAAAACATGTAACTCTGGCGATAAAACCTGGGTTTATCTCCAGTTTTCGCAAATCATGTTATTTTCTGGTGATTTCGATAATGCATCAAAATTATTTGGTCAAATATCATTACCTCCGGACAGTATACCTCAATACTGCAATTGCCTCGCAAAATTAATTGAAGTGGGTGTTTTCCATGATCTGCAAATCTCCCAATTTAAAGAGATTCTTAAAAATTCAGAACCGCCGGTTTCTTCTGAAGCAATAAGCCAGGCAGTTCACCAGATAAGTCATGTTACATCGTTTACGGATATTGTAAAACACGGAGCGTCATTAAAACAGGTTCTGGCCCTGCATTCCGAATCTGATGCCCTTATTCTCGATACTATCACTGTTTTGATAAACCGTGGATTTCTTGATTCCTGTGATTCTTCGAATCTCGTGGATCTTGCAAAATCAATCCAGGATCCCTCCATCAGAGAACAGGCAATTTCAACAGTGGTCATGAAACTTGCAGAAATTGGGGTCCGGACCGGAAACCGCGATCTTCTCCAGCAATCGGTAGGAATTACCTGCCTCATAGAGGGAACAGCAACCCGCGCTGCAACGCTGAGCAGCATTATTGATGATGCTGCCCGTCTCGCAGTATCTCAAGGTGATCTCGACCTTCTTTTACGGATGCGAATCTGGGGCAGTTCCCTTCAGGATCCCGGCCTTGTAGCCTACGCGATGACAAATATTATTGAGGGCGTCATAAAATATGCAACTGGTCGACAGGTTCCAGAAGCACTTGATGAAGCATACCGGATTGCACAGAATCTTGAAGATCCCTCATTACGAATGCAGCTATGCGAGCGGATTGCAGAGTCATTTGTCAGGATCGGGTGTGACCTTATACAAAATAACTCCCCAAAGAATGGACGTTTGAATAAAAGCGCTCCATTAACTCCCTTTGAGCGAGGGTTGCAAATATTAAAAGCAGAGATTAAAAATCCTCAGGTATCCCTGAAAATTGCCGGGATGATAGATATCATTCTTTTCTCTTCAAAAAAGAGCACCAACACAGATTACATCCTGCCTTTGGCATTGTATTCTATCGAGATAGCGAATACCATGGAACGCAATGCCATGATGTCCCGTATCGTTGCAAATCTCAATGAGGACCTCATACATCCGGACTCAGCAGATCCCTATGAAGTAATGGCGTATATCCTCCAGAAGCACTACCAGGCCCATTCAACACCGGAAATTATCGATCTGGTTCACCGTCTCCTTGACCTGACACGCGACCCGTTTATACGACAAAAAGAACTATGTACACTTGCAGAATCTGCGATTCGGATACCTGATGTATCACGTGCCCGGATCATTCTGGATGAGGTTTTTTCAAGCGTCCCAAAACTTCCCGCAGAGTACCAGAAAGTACTGGTCATGGCAGATTTGACACACGGATATCGGCAGATCGATCCGGAAAAAGCATCACAATGTCTTCTTGAAGGGCTGAAAAGACTGAACTCCGTCGAGAATGAGAAAAGTGCGGTTGTGCGTCGCCAGATCGTGCTCGCCATTGTCAGCATGAAAGGTGTCTTACCCGAGGATACACGGATAAATCTTGTAATGGAAGTCATCGCAGAAGTGTCAGATCCCCTAGAGTATGTTAAAGCACTTATCTCTGCATATTCTCTCATACGTGAAGACAAAGAGCAATGTAAAACAGTAATACACCACATTTTTGAGGCAATAGAAAAAATTGACTCCCCCTACGACCAGGCATTGCTTATTTTGGAAGTCGTACCGCTTGCGGTAAAGGATTGTGATGAGGATATGCCTCTGCGTATGTTAGAAAAAGCAGAAACACTATCTAAAACACTGAATATTCAGCATATTGCTGATACAATCCGCGATGAAATAGCAAGAGTACTATCCGAGCTTTCCCGACAACAGGAAAAATCACAGTACCTGAAAAAATCTGCAGACATCCTTACGCTGATTGAGGATGATGAACTACGCCAATATCGCCTGTCCCAGATCGGTTACACTGATGAACCTGAAAAGAGCATGTCCTATGCAAAAATTACGGCTTTCTCTACAAAAATAGTTCAGGATGGATACCCGACGGGCCAGATTGTAGCACTTGAACGCACGGTTCGTTCTGTAAATGACCGACGGAAACGGGCATTTTTATTCTGCAGGCTCTCTATTTTCTTCCGGGATAATGGTGATCTGAAAACCGCAAAACGGATGTTAAACAATGCAATAAAGGAATCCGGAATTATCCGGCCTCTTTCAAAACGGGCATATGTACGGTGCGATATGGCAATGAAGATGTTTGCTGCCGGTTATGAGAACGTTGCTCAGGAGATTCTTGATGATGCGATAGATGCAGCAACAAATATCCGGCAATCCTCCCTTCGGGATGACGTCTTCAATGAACTGGGACTGGCAATCAAAGTGATGCAGGGGATGCAAGAGTGAAAACCCTTGAGATCATTATCACAGGCAAAGTACAGAAAGTGGGATTCCGTGCCTGTGCCAGGAAGATCGCCCTGGATTTAAACGTGACGGGTACGGTAATGAACCTAGCCGATGGCAAAGTGCAGATCTTCGCAACTGCCGATCCGATAATCCTTGAAAAATTCATTTCGATGCTCTATGGTTGTCCACGGGCAATTATACGGGACCTAAGAACAACAGAAATTATAGTACAAACTTATGACGAATTCTCTATTATCAAAAACGATGGGAGAATTAGTACATTACTGTAAAATCGTCCATTTTTTGTATTGCTTTTAAAAAATTATTTACCTGTAGGTCGATTTTCTGATTATCGATGGATTTTTTAAAAGCGCAGATGAGTTTTTTTACAAGAGCATCCGAAAGCATGCATCGTGTAGAGGTCAGCTCAAAGTCATCCGGTTTAAGGGAGTGCTGAGCTATACTGCCGACAATGGGATCGATCATTACGGCTTTAAAAGGTCCGATAAGATCGTGTACAAGTGCGCCCTGTCCTTCATGCAAAAGACCAAGATCAGGATCAAGCCGGGCACCGATTATTGAGACACAGCAATTCCCATACAGCATTGCATAGCCAAAAGAGAGCATGGCATTGATCGGGTCGCACTGTGGCCGCACAGTACGCCTCTTAAAATTGAAACAGTCCGGAACATCCCGTGAAAATATTTCATAATACATATCGGTAGTGAGGTTTGACAACCGGCGAATTTCGTCCAGTTTCACCAGGTACTCCATTTCATTGAGAGCATTATGAAGGACCTGCAATTCCCCTTCATATAAAATATCTGATCCCCGCAGATCCTGAAGTCGTTCAATTGCAATAAGGCGGGATCGAAGGGTGGCCTGTGCAATCATCGTTGCGTACCGGTGACGCGGTAATTCTTCCTGGATATGTTGAATTTTTTTATCATTGCAATTGCCGAAGGGCCGGATGATCCCGACAGGAGTACCATCGGGTTCGAAAAATGAGATGTATGACCCGTTTTTTAACAAGTGAGAAACTGTTGTTGTATTCAGCGAATGGCCCCCCACGATAAGGAGATTTTTGACTTCCTCGAGAGGGTACTCTTCGACAATTCCTTTATTGAGGATGGTTAATTTTTTTTGTGTGGACTTGATATGGGCGCCAAACCCATATACCGCCAACCAAGGGATTGCACTTGACATAAAAGCCCACACGAAAACGCTTGATTTAATCTAATTAGTGCCTTTTTCCTCTTGATTAAGGCATCGTTTTTGCCAGTAAATCCTCGATGCTTAAACGATTGCTCAACATGAAACCAGCCATTTCTCTCAATTGTCCTTCAGGACCTAATAATGATCATATTTGAGGATGTAACCTCTCCAGCCATCAGACACACGGTCTTGTCCTCCTCAATCCGGGGCTAAAACGGGCTTGTTTTCCCACAAGTGTCCGGCAGTGAACACAAAAATGGGACTGTTTTGTCCACCCCATAAATTATCCCTACAATTTGCAGCGAAAAATCCAAACAGGGCAAATCTAAACGGGTTATATTTTCTCTTTAGCGGTGTTCTGCAAGGGGTGTTTTTTAGAGGCCCGACAGGCTACATTGCACCAGATCGGGCTCCTAATGCCACCAGGGGATTAATTCCCTGATGTGGGTACTACTAAAATGAAGGATAATGGGGGGCAATTCAGTTTATCCTATAATAAACACCCATTTTGGGAGTAATTAATCCTCTCTGAAAACAGTGAAGTTATGAATCCCTGTTAAGTTTAAACATGCGACAGACGAACGATGAAATATAAACGATCTGATGTGTCATATATACAATGTCATGCAATAGCATAACAGATGATGCCGATGTTCTGGGATGAAAAAATGGAAACGCTGAATCCTGCTGACCTCCAGGCTCTTCAGCTTAAGCGTCTTAAAACAACCCTTCGTTCGGTACAATCCGTCGAATTTTACCGGAAGCAGTTTGAGAGTGCCGGAATAGCGATATCCGATATCAAAACGCTTGACGATATCCAGAAAGTTCCCTTCACGAAAAAACAGGATCTCCGTGATGGCTATCCATTCGGGTTTTTTGCAGTCCCGATGCGAAAAATTGTGCGGATCCATACAACTTCGGGCACGACCGGAAAACCTACCGTAGTGGGGTATACAAGGAAGGATCTTGATACATGGGCAAATCTCATTGCCCGTAACATGACTATGATTGGGGTTGGTCCGGATGATGTATTCCAGAATATGGTCAATTATGGAATGTTCACCGGAGGCCTTGGATTCCATTACGGGGCAGAAAAAATCGGGATGACAGTAATTCCGAGCGCAACGGGAAATACAAAACGCCAGATCGAAATGATCCGTGATTTTGGCGTTACCGTTATCCACTGTACTCCCAGTTATGCGATGCATCTTTCAGAAGTCGCTGAAGAAATGAATGAACCCCTTGAAAGTCTGAAAACCGGTATTTTCGGTGCCGAACCCTGGTCAGATACCATGAGACATACCCTTGAAAGCCGACTCGGTGTTACAGCATACGACTCGTACGGGATGAGTGAACTTTTCGGTCCGGGTGTTGCATTCGAATGTCCCGAACGAGATGGCCTCCATATCTGGCACGACAGTTACCTTGTTGAAATTATCAACCCGAAAACCGGGGAACGTCTTTCCGATGGGGAACGGGGAGAACTGGTTGTAACGCCACTCGTGAAGGAGGCCATGCCCCTTATCCGCTACCGGACGGGGGATGTCACCATGCTTATGGAAGATGGTTGTCTCTGTAGCCGCGGGAAAAAGATTTCACGGCTGAGCGGAAGAAGTGACGATATGCTGATTATCCGGGGTATCAATGTCTTCCCCTCCCAGATAGAGCATGTGCTCCTCAAAATCCCGGAAGTAGGCAATCAATTTATGGTATATATTGACAGAATCAATCACCTGGATGAGATGACCGTGGAAGTTGAGATTAACAGGAGCCATTTTTCCGGGGAACTAGCCGATCTTGCGAGAATCCAGACCAAAGTCGTAAAAGAACTCCATGATACCCTTGAACTGCGGACGACCGTGAAACTGGTTGAACCGGGTTCGCTACCCCGTTTTGAAGGAAAAGCAAAACGGGTTATCGACAGACGGGGGGACATCTGATGCAGTACTGGGACCCGCGAATTGAAGAAACACCAAAAGTTGAGCTCCAGAAGATGCAATACAGGTTATTAAAAAGTCTGATATGCCGGCTCTACAGTTTCTCGCAATTTTATCATGAACGCATGAAAAAACAGGGAGTCCATCCGGATGATATCCGTGAGTTATCAGATGTCCAAAAACTCCCCTTTATGTTTAAAAAGGACCTTCGCGATAATTATCCCAATAAAATTTTCACATCCACCCCGGAAGAACTTGTCCGTTATCATGTATCCTCCGGGACAACGGGAAAGCCCACCGTTGTAGGATATACCCAAAACGATATTGACAACTGGAGCACTTCGGTTGCCCGGGGACTCACTTCAATTGGCCTGGGAAGAGGCGATGTTATTCAGGTCAGTTACGGGTACGGTTTATTTACCGGTGGACTCGGCCTGCATTACGGGGCTGAGCGTATTGGGGCAACCGTGCTCCCGACAAGTGTCGGAAATACCGAACGCCAGATTGAGTTGATGCAGGATCTCGGGGTAACTGCCATAGCATGTACACCGTCATACCTGCTCCATATCGGGGAAGTTGCAGAAAAAATGGGTGTCGATATCAAAAAGGACACCCGCCTCAAAGCAGGAATTCTCGGAGCGGAACCCTGGACCGAAGGTATGCGTACCCGAATGGAAAACTGGTTGGGCATCAAGGCATATGATATCTACGGGACAAGCGAACTCTCCGGTCCGATGTTTACCGAATGCGCAGAACAAAACGGATTCCATATCTGGTCAGACCTTGCATTAGTTGAGGTAGTCGATCCAAAGACCGGCGAACAACTCGAGCCCGGGGAGAAAGGAGAACTTACCATTACGATGCTCCAGAAAGAAGCCCTGCCGATGATCAGGTACCGTATTGGCGATATTTCTTCGATTGATGAGGAGGTCTGCCCATGCGGCCGAACGAGCCCGCGGATCAAACGGATACAGGGTCGCGTTGACGATATGCTGATTATCCGGGGCATCAATGTCTTCCCATCGCAAGTGGAATACACCTTAATGTCAATTCCCGAAGTCGGTCAGCATTTCCAGATTGTTGTTGAAAGAACGGGCGCGCTTGATGATATGCTCGTAAGGGTTGAACTGACGAAGGAATCCTTCAGCGACAAGATTACCGACTTAATGAAAATCCGACAGAATGTAGAACACCGGCTCAGGAATGCGCTGAACGTTGCCGTAGACGTTGAACTTGTAGAGCCGGGATCATTACCACGGTTTGAAGGTAAATCCAAGAAAGTGATTGATAAGAGGTCGTTATAACATGGACACGAAAAAGTATGTCATTAAACAGATCTCGGTATTTTCGGAAAACAGGCCCGGCAGGCTTGCAGCGGTTGCCCTGGCACTGGGTGAAGAAAATGTCAATATCCTTGCATTCAGCATTGCCGAGGCAAGTGGGTTTGGCGTTATCCGGGCACTGGTTGATCATCCGGAAAAAGCGTATAAGAAATTATCCTCACTGGGATACAATGTTGCTTTTACCGATGTTATCGCCGTGCAGATGAAAGACAAGCCCGGTGGACTCTATGAAATTGCAAAAGTCCTGGGGGATGCTGGAATAAACATTGAATACTCATATGCATATTCGGGGAAAAAGGCCGCGGTACTGATCCTCCGTGTCGATCAGGTAGATGACGCAATCGAAAAAATTCTGTCATCTGGTGCAACACTCCTGGAACACTCGGTTTTCCACTAATTTAAAATACCTACTTTTTTTCCCATTTGAGCAATTCAGAGACTTCAGATAATGTACTGCCACGGCGAATCTCTTCACGGATCCTGGCTTCAGTTTTTTTAACTTCGAGCGCCCTGCGTGCAACTTCATAAGCCCGTTCACGGGGAATCACAACAACTCCGCTTTCATCCCCAACAACCCAGTCTCCCGGGTGAATATACTGCCCGCAACACAAGATTTCTGCATTAATCTCTCCAAAGCCTTTAGGCTCTCCGGCATTGGGTACAATTGCCCGTGCAAAAACCGGAAATTTCATTGCGCGGATGTCATCGATATCCCTGACGGCTCCATCTATAACAACCCCTGCAAGCCCTTTTTTCATACAACTTAATGTCGCCAGTTCTCCCCAGGGTGCAACATGGGTACAACTATCATTATTGATCACAAGAACATCGCCGGTCTTTGCGATATCAATTGCTTCTACCGGTTTTGCCCAGTCCCCGGCAATGGTATGCACAGTCACTGCCTTTCCTGCCATCTTTACATTCCCGCAGACAGAAACCAATCCCGGAAGTGCACCTTTCCTATGCATCGCATCACTGATGTTTGGAGTGGATACCTGCATAAAAAGCGAATGTATTTCTTCATCAAGGCTCTTTTTTTCCGAAGCCTGAACCGATGGTGAATCAATTGACTGGCGAATTAACCGGGTCGATCCAGTTACATCTGCTGAGCGGGTAATTCCTCCCCCAACAATCACGATATCAGCACCATACTTTGCGGCCTCTCCGGCCGTTGCAGCATCAAGTCCACCGGCTACTGCTACCGGGATATTAATTTCACCCTGAATTGATTTCAGGAGATCAAGGGAGTTCTTTCCGATCATCTGTTGGTCGATGCCGACGTGAGCGGCAATGATATCTACCCCGTGGGATTCAAGGACGCGGGCACGGGTGAGTGGCTCTTTGACATTGATGAGATCTGCCATCAACCGGGTCCCGTATAACCGGCTCGCCCGTACTGCTTCTGCAATAACTGTATCATCTGCATCGGCGAGAATACAAATAATATTGGCAC
>Ga0209098_1004337_pt1 | contig 11139 bp, 13 predicted proteins | sample AD_JPNHW1_MetaG_FD_184429 | JGI IMG/M metagenome (GOLD analysis project Ga0209098, IMG submission 184429) | Active sludge microbial communities of municipal wastewater-treating anaerobic digesters from Japan - AD_JPNHW1_MetaG (SPAdes) (version 2) | ecosystem: Engineered > Bioreactor > Anaerobic... | reverse complement strand
GACATTTGCTTGGTTTGATAATGACAGAAGACTATGCAGAGATTATGAATTCCTTGCTGAAACTTCCGAAACTATGGTTAAAATTGCTGCTATAAAAATTCTTTTGAAAAAAATTTAAACAGGCTCTTATTTATTAAAAATTGTTTAATTTTTTAATTTTTCACAAATAACTTATTTTCATTATTATAGAATTTTCTGATGAAAATTATTTGTATAAATATTAATAAGATTTTTTCAGGAATTACTAAGTATATATAAGTATATTTACTTAATATTTTTTCAGAATAAAAGATTATAGAAAGAGCGCTAATGGGTACCTAAAAAAATAACACTATACATTTTGAGACAATTCAGCATTCTTTTTTCGCACTCTTCCGCACTTTAAGAATTTGATTTTATATATATTTCTATACATAAACCTTTAAAAATATCCTTTATTTTTAAACATTTTTATTTATATTTGTACTTGATTATTAAACAAAACCTTTATCATGTTTAACCGGAATATCAATAAAGAGCTTATTGCATGGGCAAAACGTTCAGACAGAAAGCCATTAATGCTAAGAGGTGCAAGGCAGGTAGGAAAAACAACTACAGTTAGAATCTTCGCACAAAAGTTTAAACAATTTCTTTATTTTAATCTTGATATGCCTGAAGACAGAAAAATATTTGACAAAGATCAGTCGTTTGATGAACTGCTTAAGGCAATATTTTTTTATAAAAATGCTATCAGGTCTGAAAAAAAGACCTTGATTTTTATTGATGAAATTCAAAGCTCTCTGTATGCTTTAAAAATGTTGCGATATTTTTATGAATTGGCTCCTGAACTTTTTGTAATTGCAGCAGGTTCAACACTTGAAACCATGCTAGCAACAGATAAAAATATAAGTATTCCTGTAGGCAGAGTGGAATATCTGATGATGCGACCTGTTTCTTTTGCAGAATTCATTATTGCAAATAATGAAAAAAGCAGTGCCGAAATACTTACTGATATTCCTATTCCCAAATTTGCACATGATAAGCTGTTAAAGTTATTTAATACATATACACTTATTGGAGGTATGCCCGAAGTGATTAAGAAATATACCGAAACGCAAGATTTGGCTGCTTTAAGTAGAATTTATGATAGTATTTTAGCTTCTTATACGAATGATATAGAAAAATACGCTCAACGTGAAGGAATTGCAAGAGTAATAAGGTTCATAATTCAAAATGCTTTCAAAGATGCCGGAAATAGAATTAAGCTGGAAGGTTATGGCAATTCCGGTTATAAATACAGAGAAGTAAACGAAGCATTTACCGTTCTTGAAAAAGCATTATTGTTAAGTCGTATTTGGCCATCAGTAGAAACATCAGTCCCTTTAAAAACAGTTCATAATAAAGCGCCCAAATTGCAGCTTCTTGATACCGGACTGGTAAATCATTTCTCAGGATTAAAGCAGGAAGTTTTCGGTGCTGATGATATATCTTCTGTTTATAAAGGAAAAATAGCAGAGCATATAATAGGACAAGAATTACTAACAATATCTTCATCTGTATTATATAATCTGAACTTCTGGTTACGTGAGAAACCACAATCCAGTGCTGAAATTGATTTTGTTTATGAATACAAGGGTTTGATTATTCCTATTGAAGTTAAATCAGGTGCAACTGGAAAACTTCGTTCGCTTCATTTATTTATGGATATGGCACCACACCCATTTGCCGTTCGATTTTACAACAACGAATTGCAAATAAATGAAGCAAAAACTATAGCAGGTAAAAAATTTTTCTTGCTCAATTTACCATATTATTTAGCCGGTAATATTGAAAAATATATAAATTGGTTCATTGAAAAATATAAATAGTTATAAAAGTCGGGTCAAGCTGAAAAGTTGGGGATAAGATTTAAAATAATTTTATGATTGGGAGGAAATAAAAAAGCAGTAGTATCCTACTGCTTTCTGTACCCGGGGCGGGAATTGAACCCGCACGACCTTGAGGGCCACAGGATTTTAAGTCCTGACCACCACTATTGATTTACTGATACTTAGCGTTTTACAACCCTGCATTTCTATGCATTTTCCTACATTTCTGCACCTTTTTTCCGCACCTTACAGCTGGATTTCCGCACCTTGAAAAATTTCCAGCAAATTATATTCAAAAATAACATTTAAACACAAGCAAACCCAATTTTATTAGTTTTTATATTTTCATAAGATTGGCTTTCTGCATTATATATATTGGAAAGCAAGGTTGGCTTGTCAATTACAATATTTTTTTCTAATTTGTCTGCAAGATATTGGGCTTTAGTTATTTCAAGCTCCCTGAACTTATATCGGGCGATAATCCTGCCTTTTCGCAAAAGAGCATCATCAATTTTGGTAAGATTAGCGTTAAAAGTACAAATTATATTTAACGACAGTGCATCCGACAGCAAGCCATCGCTGAGATTTAAAAGGTTTGACAGTGCATTGGCATTGGGATTTCCATCTTCACGATGCATCAGAATATTTTCGCAGTCTTCAATTATTAAAACTGAATTTTCGTGTTTTGTTATGAAAGGTAAAAATTCAGGATCAGCAAGACAATGAAGCATGTGTAATGGAAGATAAATAAATTTTTTATTGACAGACCTTATCAAATGCCTTATATAATAAGTCTTTCCGGAACCATAACTGCCGTGTAAAAGAATAAGCCCGTTTTTATTATTATCAGTAAGAGAATGTGTAATTATTTCGTTAATACCTGCAAAATCATTATTGTAATTTTCTTCGATATTTATTTCAAAAGGTTTAACTACATAATTATAAAGTTTCAATCTCTCGTCGCTCCTGACAATCATTGAAAATTCTTTTGTGGGATCTTTTTCAATAATTTTACATTCATCAGCAATTGCAGCAATTTCAAACACCTCTGTTATTGAAATATTTATATTATAAAGAATATTAATTTTTTCAGGAACCATCCAGATGGCAAGAAAAGGCTTAATAACAATAAAAACCTCAGATGAATATGAATCAGTTGATTTTTTATTATTAAATACCGTATCAGTTCGTATAATCTGTTTTTTATGAAAATTATATTTTTCATTTAGTTTTTCGATAAATTTTTCTCTTTCTATTGTAGTTGCCATTACAATTTCATACACAGAGCAGATATCCTGAAAATAGTACAAATAAAGGTTTGCCCAATGTAGCTGCATATTATCATAACCACTGAACATATCGGCAATAGCGATTGAAGGCATTACTTTTATTAATTCCCCTTTATTTTCTATGCCTTTATCTTTTTTCATTGCTTTAATTTTATAAATGAAGAAGTAATACACTAATACATTTCTGATTAAAATTGGCAAACTTTACATTCCATTTTTATTTTCCTCAAGTGTATATATTTGGCGTTGGAGTTCGTCTTTTGTAAGATACGGCTCAATATTCTGCCACAAAATCATCTTGTTTTTCGCAAAACTGCATAGCTCTTTCTGAATCCTTTTCTGTTCTTCTGAAAGTTCAGTAACATCTTTGCTTCCTTTCATATTTACCATATTCTCAAGTTCATTGCAGAAATAATCCCAATTCTGATAATTAAAAAGTAATGAATCATCACAATTATCAATATTTTTAGATTTTAGTTTCATAAAACGCAAGCATGAAATTACATCTTGTTCTTCGTATCCTGTAATCGCAGAATACAAGCTGTATCGCTCAGTCTGATGATACATAATAAACCATTTAAAAAAGATAAGCATTGGTTGAAAGTCTTTAATTATCGACCATGTAAATAATTGTGCAATACTTTCATGAAAATCTTTTTCGCTTTTTTGCGTATAATTGAATTTTGAATAATTCTGAAATTCCGAATCTGGCAGCCAATGTACAAGCCAATGGGCTGTATTGTGTAATAAAACATACGTTGTAGTAACAGAAATGAAAAAGGCTATTTTATGTTTTAAAACATCTTGTTCTTCCCAATCTTCAAATCCATAAGGGAAGAATTCATTTTCATACTCTTTAGAAATATCGCTATTGGCAAACTCTTCTGCACATTCTTCAATAGTGTTAGTATAGAGAATTATTCTGCGCATATTGTTATCATAATAACCTAAATAATCAGAATTTTTATCTGCTACATAAAAGGAAGTGCCCTGTTCAGAAAAAGTAATATCAGGACAACAATATTGTTTTAAATTGCTATTGCTTCTGGCAGGTATAAAGCACCAGCGTTCATGATATTTTTTATGAGTAGGCGGAATCCATGATTTGTCATCAAACTTCTCAATAAGATTCTCAACAAGCTCTTTTACTACTTGATTTTGCATATACTTTCCAAATGAAAAGTACATATTACAAATATTCTGGTCTTTTATACAGAGTTTTGCGTGAATTTTAAATATTGGACAATGCTCTATATTTGCAGCTATAGGTTTCATGAATTTTTTATAAAAAAATACAACTATAACAAATATAGGAAAGCCTAAATGATTAATAAAATGTGAGCGGACAAGCGTATGGCTGAAATGTCAGATTAATAAATCATAACGTATAAATAAAATTAACTGAATTAATTTATAGAATGTCGAGCTTCTTGCTTAAGGCTCTTCCTCTATTTGGATCTATAAGTTTAGCAATCTCAGTATAATTATCATTGGTGCCATTATAATCTTTAAGATTTGATATTATTTCAATATATCTTCTGTGTATTAATGAATACATAACATCGTTATTTTTCGTAAAATCCTCTGTGTAAACTTTCTTTCCTGGCAACTTCAAGTACTCTTCCCAAAGTGTTTTAGTGTTCAGATATATTGTTATACCACAAAATAAAGTGGATTGGTTGGGATAAAGATTAAAAAAATAACCTAATTGAAACCTTTGATCTGTTTCGAATTCGCGTTTACATTCTAATTTGCAATTAGTGTCTGAAAGTGTCTTTGCAATAATAAAGATATCTTTAATACTTGCAATAAGATTTGAGTGATTCATCTTTTTTATTTTAATATCCATTAAATTGATTAGAGGGGTTAATTAAATTGGTATTTGTGTGTTTTTTAAAAATATTTGTGTTTGTATTATCAATTATAGTTATGCTTGGGCTTGGTAAAGGGCAACATCCTGTTTGACTAACGGTCAAACCCTTTAAAGACCAAAATGTATAAGTCTCTAATTCCTCTAATGAAATTTGAGAATTATAAGGTTTTATAGCATAGCAAAACCAAAAATTATTCTTAAGGTTTATTAGATTTGATAAAGTATCTGGCAAATCAGTTGTACCAATCATTTGTTCTGTTATAAGGCAATCTGTCTGTTTTTTGCCACTGAGCTTGATGGAGATATTTGGATAAATTTGAAGAAGACAATTCTTATCATTAAAATATTCTATTTTACCCGATGATTGTTTAATTAAATTAGAAACATCTTGATTATTATGTTTTCTTTTAATTTTTAATGGAAAGGAAGGGTCTTTGAAAAATACTTTCATATAGTTTTCCGACAATCTAATATATTTTCTAGCATGTCCTTTTCTGATGTTGTAATGAACATTTAACCGATTATAAATATTATCTATACGCATTCCGACATAATACGGTATAAACTTCATTTTGTTTTCATTAAACCTAATATCATCTTTTTTAAAATCAACAGGTTCTGTGAGACCATCATAATTATAATAATACATAAACCCCCAAATATAAATTCCAGGTTTATCAGGGGCAGGTGAATTATTAGGGTTTCTGTCGTTTTTTATTTGACCATTTTTATTAATATCATTAAAATGAAAAGGTCCGTGAAAATCAAGTGTTGCCATAATTTTTAATACTTTACAAATTTCACAAATGAGTTACTTTTACCTTCTATTCTTACAATGTAAACACCTGTTGGGTATATATTCATATCTATAAAACATTTAGATAAACCTATGGTTTTTTCCAAAAGTCTTCCATGAATGTCGAAAACCTCAGCAGTGAACGTTCCGGATGATTCCAGCTGTAGCTGGTCACCGGTGATGAACACTTTTGGTTTTGTGATGGGTGTCTCTGCTATACCTGTGGTGATGAGTGCCTCAAGGGTGAAATATAAAGTTGTCAGTACACCCTGTACATACACCTGTGCTTCCACTTGTCGTGGAAACGGTCCCTTTTTGAGGCATGATAACTTACAAAATTCTAATCCAGTGATACCGTGTATCATGCACATGTTCCAAGTGCTGTCAACTCCTGACCAATTGCCAAGGACCGCAGTGCTGATGTTGTTCTGTGTTGACGCAAAAAGAATGACAGTCACTGAATCGCTCCAGTTGACTCGCCATATCTGCATCTGTGAAAATGACGATATACTGATCGTCAAAAATAAGAAAATTGCTAAGATTTTTTTCATGGTTATGTTTATGTTTATCAAAAATACAAAATTATTTTCTGATAGCGTTTTATTTATCAATTAACTTCATTAAATATCATCAATGCCTGTTTTGCTTCTTCGCAAAGAATAAGATGATTTGTTTCGAGTAATTCTTTCGAATACTCAGCAAGAAAATATAAAACAACAGTATCGAAATCACTAGAATCTTCCCATTCAGGTACAAATTTATCAGTATCCTTTATTGAAGGTATAGTATTATTAAACCAATCTGTCTCAAATGTTACAACATAATCAGCTTTTGATTTTTTTGAAATTTTGTTTTTTTTGTAATCATGATAATAGCTGAGAATATCAATTTTCATATTTTTTTGATTTTCAGGTTTATTAATAATCTGCTTTTTCAAGTTATCTGTAAAGGATTTTTATTAAATGAATTATAATTTTAATCTTTTTCATTATTCAATTTTTACGGTTAGCTCATTATCCAATAATATATTGCAAATAGGTTGAAGTTCCTCCAATGAACCACTTTTAATTACACAATTGCCATTATTATGTGCAATAAACACACATTGTTCAGCTTGTTTTGCTTCATGCTTGCAATAATGAATAAGGCACATGATTATATGTTCAAATGAATTAATATCGTCATTATAAAGAACCAAATGTTTTTCATCAGTCCGTTGGTATATCATATCCAACCATTCATCTTTTTTGGGTAATATTTTTTTGTTCATCGTTTTATGATTTTTTTCAATCTTCATTTTTATTAATTTCTTTAATAGTTTTATTCCTATCAACTGGAAACTCTCTCAAATATAGGTTTAGAAGTAATTCTCTAATAAGGTTAATAATAAAAACACATACAAAAAAAAATAAAAATATTTTCAAAACGCTTGTAAAATATATTAAAGCAATAATAGCAAATGAATAAATATTTACAATTCTCATTATAATTAATTTTCTATGTAAAGTTAATTTAAACATTTATAAATTATTTTAAGAATAAACAACATTACTAAATTCATTTAAATCTTTATTTCGAGCAGCCCATTCGGGATAAAGCCAATCAATAAAAAATTTCTCATGAGTATAATCAATAAACTTATGTTTAACCCCAAAATATGCTAAACCGTCATTCAAATCTGAATTTGAAGGCAAAATATAATTAAATGCAAGAATCTGATATACAACCAAGTAATTGAAACATGGGAGAAATATAGAAAAAACAATACATAAAACAAAACTAAATAATGGAGCCAGACTAATAATGAAATAAGAAAAACTCGGAATTTTGAATTTCTTTAAATCAATATAAACCGCACCCGTTAAAGGTTTATTAAATTTTAATGGAAACCGAAACTCAATACTATCGGGTATTTTAAAAAACAATAACATCATAATTACATGGCTTAATTCATGAATTATCAGAGCCGGATACCAAAATATGGTAAGAACAATCCGTAATATCATTTTTACTTTTTCCATAAATTTTATTTTACGAATAGATATAATAACCTCTATCTTTTTTAAAATTTATTTCTTCATCACAAGAATCTCTTAAAACTCTAATATCGCGTCGCAAAGTACGGGAGCTGATTTCATAAAAGATACAAGCATCTTCAATTTTAATATCTCCTTCATCGAGTTTTTTATACATATGAATAATCCTGTTAATTCTTTTTTTAAAGATTTCTTGTTTTATGGCTTTTTTTGGATTCATTGCTTTAAAAATTAATTTCCTAATATATTCTTTTGTTAAAGGTTTATTTATGTATGCAATAAGCAGTTTAACATAAAACGGAACATTTAAAAGCCTTTTTCCAAAAACTAAAATTGAGTATTCTGCTGTATCCAAAAATTTTGCATATTGGTTAAACCCTTTAAGAAAATTATCATTAAGCTTTTCAGAATCAATAATGTTTATAAATCCAGGAATAGCAATAATGTCACTTTCACATTCTGCATTATATATTTCCAATTTATATTCTTCGGCAATTTCTTTTGAAAATTTAATAATATCAGGATTTTTTGTCCAGAGAAGTATAGTCTTATTAACTGATTTTTTATCCATTATTACAATTTTTATCATTAATATTAGCAAAGATAATATCAAGATAAAAGAATTGCAACTTTTGGAGGACAAAGGTGTGTCAAAAAATAATATTTTGAAATGAAAAACATTTTATTCAGCTTTAAAAATAAAGGTTCTAAGAAAAAGAGCTTTCTAATTCAGACGCGTAGGATTCAGTGTCCTGTGTCCAAGATTATTTCGAATAACATACTTCATTGATTTTTAAAGGTTTTCAAAGAAATTCCGCACCCATAGTCCTGCGTGTCAATAAAAAAGTGCGGAAATAAGGTGCGGAATTTTTTAAAAAAAATCAACAAATACTTATAAAATTAAAAAAGCCGAACCCCTTGTTATTCTAAGGTTTTCGGCTTTGTACCCGGGGCGGGAATTGAACCCGCACGGCCTTGAGGGCCACAGGATTTTAAGTCCTGCGTGTCTACCAATTCCACCACCTGGGCATTACTAAAAAACCTCCCGGACTGAGAGGATTTTTGAGCGGGAAACGGGACTCGAACCCGCGACCCCGACCTTGGCAAGGTCGTGCTCTACCAACTGAGCTATTCCCGCTTGAATTGGAGTGCAAATATACATTTTTTTTATAAAATTGTACTAATTTTTTTTAATGATTATTTTTTTTTAAATTTGTTCACTAAATATATTGAAAAACACTTAAATATATATATAATATGAAACATTTCATAAAATATTTTTTTATTGGAACATTCTTTATGTTCTTTATTAATTTCTCCAATGCTCAAACTAACAGCCCCGTTACAACAGTTGAGCAAAAAACAACTAATTTAATGAATGAAATAAAAAGTGTGATTACACTCACTGATGAGCAATCAGTTAAAATTACTCAGTTTGTAACCGACTTTTTTACTCAAAAAGATGTTGATGATGCTAAATATAAAAATAGCGGGGAAGAACAAATTTCAAATGCAGCAAAACTCAGAAGACAAACTTTAATTTCTAATCTTAAAAGTGTGCTCACTGAACAACAGTTCACATTAGTAGATGAACACTGGAAAAATAAAAAACCATCAGGAAATAATACCGAAACTCATTAAAATAAATTGTAATAAATAAAAGAGAGGGGCGCCCAAAGGCGCCCCTCTCTTCTTTTATACCGACAGAAAAGAGTTTTGCAAAAATATTTTTTGTTTTCTTTACGGTATAACTCGTTCTAAACAGTTTTGCCTTTGCAAACCTGATAAGAACGAGTATAAAACAAGCAACTTTTTAGTTTACACAATTTATGAGATAGTGTCCTTTTATTTTCGTTGGGTTTAATAGATATTGATCAAATAAGGCATTCTAGCTTGAACACCTTTCATATTTTTTACATCCTTAACAAATTGATAGTATTCATAGGTCTCTCCGAGTTCTTTTTTTAATAAAGTAGAATTTTCTGAATCACCCGATAATTCTTCTATTATTTTAGTGAAAGGATCTTTTTGTTCGGGATAGGATACCATTTTGTAATTATCAATTTTTGCAAGCTGTGCAGCAGTTTCAATTGCTTTGTTCAACCCGCCGAAATCATCAACCAATCCTATTTCTTTTGCATCGACACCACTCCATACTCTTCCTTGCCCGATGGAATCAACCTGTTCAGTTGTTAATCCTCTGCCTTCAGAAACATGAGTAATAAAAGTTTGATAAACATTTTCAACATTCGTTTGATGAATATTTTTTTCCGATTCATTTAAAGGACGGTATACTGTTCCAAAATCAGCGTATTTATTGGTTTTTACATTGTCGAATGTGATACCAAGTTGATTATTGAATAATCCTTTAAAATCAGGAACAAGTCCAAAAACTCCAATAGAACCTGTAATTGTATTAGGACTGGCAATAATTTTTCTGGCTGCACATGAAATATAATATCCACCCGATGCTGCTATATCGCCCATAGATGCTACAACAGGTTTAATTTTATTGGTAAGTACAACTTCGCGCCAAATTACATCTGATGCTAAAGCACTACCTCCCGGTGAATTTACACGAAGTACAACTGCTTTAATAGTTGAGTCGAGACGAACTTTACGAATTGCTTCTGAAATGGTTTCTGAACCAATAGTTTCATCGCTGCCTTTTCCACTTTCAATTTGACCGATAGCATAGACAATAGCAATTTTATCTTTAGTAAATGGTTTATCTTTCTTTGAGTTATCAGGAGCATCAATATATTTGTTTATGCTCATCATGCTTATTTTATCTTTTTCTCCAATGCTTAGTTTTGTTCTTATCTCAGCAAGAAGTTCATCTTTATATAGAAGCTTGTCGATGAGTTTGTAAGTAACAGCATCCTTTGCAGTTTGAATTTTGAAACTATCGGCAATAGCATTTAGCTCATCAATTGTCATATTGCGCGATTTTGAAATTCCTTCAAGAAGATAATTCCATATTGAAGAAAGATATTTTAAAGTTTGTTCTTTATTAGCATCGCTCATTTTATCAAGAATAAAAGGCTCAACAGCACTTTTAAATTTCCCATGACGAATTACTTGCACTTTTACATCTAGTTTCTCGAGAAGACCTTTATAGAACATTATTTCTCCGCTTAATCCTTTGAATACCAAAGCTCCTTCAGGATTTATACTAATGCTGAACAAAAATAGAAAAAATAATTAACAACCCAATGGTTAAAAAAATATTTTAAAATGACACAAGGAAAGAATATTTGATATTCCTTTGTCCTGTAATGAAAGACTTTTTAACAAC
>Ga0209098_1004335_pt1 | contig 11143 bp, 15 predicted proteins | sample AD_JPNHW1_MetaG_FD_184429 | JGI IMG/M metagenome (GOLD analysis project Ga0209098, IMG submission 184429) | Active sludge microbial communities of municipal wastewater-treating anaerobic digesters from Japan - AD_JPNHW1_MetaG (SPAdes) (version 2) | ecosystem: Engineered > Bioreactor > Anaerobic... | reverse complement strand
GAACTAATCTGATTTAATAAATTATGACCCTGTCGGGGTCACATAAAATAAAAAAGCGCTGAAAACTACTGGTTTTCAGCGCTTTTTTATTTTATCAACTTTTTTATTTGAATAATTAACTCACAAAACCGGGAACATTCAATCAATAAAATGTCTGAATTTTTAATCTCTTTCAGATTATCAGAGTGGATCAATTCAATGATTTCAGATTCTCAAGGGCATCAGGTACAATTTTCAGGACATTGCCCACGATGGAGCAGGTTTGAAGTTCACTGCATTCGCCGCAGGTTGCATATCCTTTCGCCTTTACACAATTGCGTATTTCGCAGAACTCGCAGTACGAAAACTTTGCTCTGGCTTCGCGACAACCCGTACAGTTAATCGTTTGGGGAGTGATATCCGCCGAATTGAATTCAGAACTCCATTTTTCGGCAGTTCGGGCACGCAGTTCGTCATCGTTTGTGATGGTGGCTATCCGGGCATCGCAGGTGGCACAGTTGATACCGCAACAGGCAATTAGTTTTTCCATGGTCACTTATTTTAAGTTTGAAGTTGAATTTCTACCTGCACCAAAGATAGGATATTTTTTTCAGAAATAACGGGATGGTTGACAGTGAATTTTATGATTATTAAAACACAAAATACAAAATAAATTTTTACATTTGTAGATTAACTCACTAAATTACAACGTAATTATGGAAACTCATCAAACCAGGGAAAACACAGAACCTGAATGCTGTCCGAAATTTGAACCAGAACTCTGGGATGAAAAAATTCTGGAATGGGACAACAAGAAATTTATCAAGGGAAGTATCTGCACCTTTATGTACATGCCTTTGAATTTTGGCGCAGTTATGCGTAAACTGGATGCAAAAATCCGCAACTCAGGCGCCTCAATGCAAAAGGACGGCTTATGCCTCTCCGACCACACTTCGGGCTGGAACATGGACATCTTTCTGGCGGTGGATCGCGAAGTGGAAGGACTGAATAACGTCACCATCTCGGGGAAATACCTTTGCAAGGTATATGAAGGAGACTTTCGTGAAACCGGGAAATGGTGTAAAGATTATGACAGTTTTGCCAAAAGCAAGAACATGAAAATCGAAAAAATGTATATGTGGTACACCACCTGCCCCAAATGCGCCAAAAAATACGGTAAAAACTTTGTGGCTATTATTGGTAAAATCAGCTGAAACAAGCACACATAAGCTTTTTCATGATGCCGGACATAAACCCTCCGGCTTTTTTTATGACTGCATGAGTTAAAAGTGTTTAATAATGAGTACTTAAAAATCCAAATTCTATTTTTGAAACGTCTTATTAATAAACGCAGTAATTCAAGGTTTTATTTCCTGAAAGAAGTAAATACTAGTCAACTCTTCACTCCGGAAAAAAACGCTGAATTCATTTTCAAATTAACTCATAAAATTAATATTCAACGATCATGAAATCTATCAGAAAATATCAGATTATACGTGCAGGATTTATCGCTTTCCTGTTGTTTGCCGCCACACAGGTGTTTGCTACCGAATACAACGTTAACGGTTGTGTGATTAACACCCAGGACGAACCCATTAAAAATGCTGTTGTAACAATAACAGATGCCAAAACACATACTCCGGTTGCCACTGCTCTGTGTAATGCTAAAGGAAATTTCAGTCTGTCGGATGTGCCTAAAGGTGAATATATTATTACCGTTTACAAGGGAAGAGTATCGAGAGCAAAAGCAAAGAACCTGAAGATTAACAGCGACGGTTCCATTATGTACAACAACATTGAAAACGCCCAAAACTCCGAAAACGATCTGTTAGCCATCAAGTAACGGATATCCTACATACGGATTTAATAAATTTTCCCCGCTTTCACAATCTTATTCTTCTATACTCAAAGGTTTACGGTTCCAGGCAACGTAAACCTTTTTTTCGGTAACCGGAAATCTGTTTTTTCAGCCTGACCTATTCTATTAATTTTCCCAATAATTCAATTACACAGTGTTAAATTCGCCCATAAACACAATTAATATTATATATTTGTAGTTTAAATAGCAAATTTGCTTCTGTTTATTAATTCACTTTATTCAAATATAGTATTAATTTTAAGGTCATTCGTTATGAAAAAAGTATTTTTTTCTTTGATAGCTTTCGCCGTTATGCTCACTGCCTGCAACAGCAACGACATGGATGAAGCAGCTAGCGGCAAACGCAATGTATCGTTCTTTCTGACTGACGCACCCGGCAACGCCGATCATTTCGGAAAAGGGCACAACCCCTGGACAAGGTTTTCAGGAGTTGGTTTAATCGTTAATCGTGTGAAACAAGGATAAATTAGCTACATTTGTTAGAACAATATTCTTTGAATTATGGAAGAAAGCAGTTACAAATTGTATGAGCGTCTTTTGCGTTTGGGTTCAGACTGGCAAGTTGTAAACATTTCGGTTGATGATCCCCACGATGTAATTCACGTAACAATTTCCTATCGTCACAAAGAGTGGATTGACAAGTCCACAGGGGAGATTTTCCCCATCTATGATTACCGTCAGGAACGTGTTTGGCGGCATTTAGATAGTATGGAACATGCCACTTTTATTCATTGTCGTTTGCCTCGCATTCAAACTTCTGATGGGAAAATACATACTGTTGAAGTTGTGTGGGCTGATAGTGGCATCTCACATACCAAGAAGTTTGAGAACAAGAGTATCAGCGTTTTGCAAGCAACTCATTGTCAAAAATCGGCAGCCGTGTTGATGCAAATCAGCGATGATAAAATGTGTGGCATCATGCATCGTTCTGTCATTCGAGGATTGGAGCAGAGAGATTTATCTTCCATAAAACAAATTTCGTTGGACGAAAAGAGCTATGGAAAAGGTCATCAATATATCAGTGTTCTCACTGACAGCCGTACAGGAACTGTTTTAGATGTTTCTAAAGACAGAACCGAGCAATCGGCTGATAATCTGATAAGAAACACTTTAAATCCTGACCGGTTGACGTGTGTTACCACTACCTGTTGCGACATGTGGGATGCTTTTATAAACGCTTTAAAAAAAACTGTCCGAATGCCCGACTGGTACACGATAAATTTCACGTTGTCAAATACTTGACAAATGCCATCGACTTAACACGCAGAGAAGAGGTAAAAATAGAACCATTATTGAAAAAAACTCGTTTCGTTTTTCTAAAACGCTTAGATACAATGACTAATAAGCAAAGACTTACATTTGAGTTGGAAAATATATCCAATACTAAAACTGCATCTGTCTGGCGAATGAGGGAAAACTTCATCGCAATGTATGACTGCCAGAGTTCAGAGCAAGCTCTTGATTATTTCAACGCTTGGTACAAATCGGTGATTCATTCTTCAAATAAACATATCAAAAAAGCAGCTAAAACTATCAAAGAACACATCGAGAATATCGTTTCGCAAATCGGCTCAACCATCTCGAACGGTAGAGCTGAACAAACAAATAGCAAAATTGCAAAAATACAACGCATGGCTCAAGGCTACCATAACTTTGATAATCTCAGAGCTGCTATTCTCTTTTTCAATGGAAATTTATCCTTGTTTCACACGATTAACGATTAAACCTAAATATTTAAGCAGATAAAAACACTTAATGATTAATTTGAAACTTAATGCTTATCTTTGATTGTGGAAAGCCTGGAAATTAATCAATAATAAAAAACAGCCTGTCATGAGGAATAATGAGATATCCGAAACAGCCGAAAGTAAGTCTCTTTCGATTGAAATAAAAAAACTCAGCGCGGAATACCTCGAATTGTACACTCAGTTCAAAGATATGACCGATAATGAGCCGCTTCTTTATTCGGTGTACCTGAATAAACTCGGATATCTGCTCTTCGAACTTTTTGAAAAGAAAACGGAATGTTCGCGACTGAAAATGAAGATGGAGCTGATACAGACCGCTCTTAACCGCGACGAGAAACCGGACATCCCCGTTATCGAAGTTAAGCTAAACACGTTGCTTTCCAATTATTATCAACAAATAAATAAAAATGCTGAAACCCTCGAAACAGCCAAACAGGTACTGAGAGATCTGCTTCCACCCGAATTTGTGGCAGAACTGAAAGAAATATTCCACCTTCTTTGCAAAAAACTACATCCAGATCTAAATCCGCATCAAACTGAAAACGACAAAGATTTATTTCTGAAAGTAAAAGCTGCCTACGATCTGAACGACCTGACAGAACTGAAGAAAATACTTCTCAATCTGGACAGCAAACAGGAACCTGCTGAACAGACAACTCAGCAAACCACGGGGGAGAAACGCAAAAAGCTGGATTTCATTAGTAAAAATATAGCTGTCCTGAAAGAGAAAATAGAGAAACTGAACGAAACTTTTCCTTACAATATGAAAGATGTCCTTAACGACGATGATAAAGTGACTGCTGAACAGGACGCTGTCAAAGTTCAGATTAATTTTTACGAACAGGAAGCAAATAAATACGAAGCCTTCATTGAATTAATGCTCAGCTGACTATGAATCAATCAATTATTCCGATTTCACCCAGTCTGCTTGCAATGCTCAGCAAAGGAACATCGGGTGTACTGCCGTTTCAACGGGAAATATTCCTGCTGGAAATAACAATCGCGGGTACCAGTTTTAGTACCGGACTTCAGACTGTGGAGCAGGAAATTGTACCGGAAAAAGTGCTCACCATGAAACGGGAGCCGGATAACAAGCACGACAAGTTTGCCATTGCCATTTTTGTACAGGATGTACGCGTCGGGTATGTGCCTGCTGAACTCAACGAAGTATGTTCGCGACTGATGGATGCCGGTAAAATGTTCTTCTGCAGGGTAATATCCAGGGAATGGAAAGGGAACTGGCTTCGAATCAAAGCCAATATTTACATGGTAGAATAATCAGTCTTACGGATGCGCGGCACCGGCAGGTAATGCTGCCGCATTGCTATTTTCGTCGGGAACAACAAGCAATCCTTTCAGCGTTGCCCGGAAACTGTATTTGGTCATCGACTGGTTCGATTGAAATCCATAACCGGAAACAACACGTGTCAGCTGTGTAATTTTCACCAGCGTATCCGAATATATGAGTTCCTGAGCCCTGTCCCAGTACAGTCGTTCACTTTCAAACATTTCACCCATCATGTTGATGGCTTTAACTTTACCCTTAAATTCCCATAATTGTCTGGCTTCGTAGTAGCGGGCATAGTTGCTGTGAAAGTTGGCATCGATTACCAAATTTTCATCAAAACGCTCGAAATGCAGCCCTTTTGGAAATTCCCAGTATTTTTCCTTCGCTTTATCGAAAACATCCCACTGATCAGTATAAATCCGGTAACGTGTGATACCCGAGTCGGATATTACAGTTGTTATTTTGGTCGCGTGAAGACCGGGCATTGCCTGCCTGTCTTTTACGGCTGCAATCTTCTCTGTTTTTTTATTCTGACACGCAACCGCACCAAATAACACGACAACCACCCAAAAGGCGGCTGTCATATTGATGATTATTTGCTTTGAAAACTTCATTCTTTTTTGGAAAAGGATCTCTACAATTTTGGCTTCACAAACCAGAATTCATTTATCGAAGCGCTGAAAGTGAGCTTCAGATAGTTCTCCTTCAACAGCGACGAACCCATTTTACCGTACTCGAGCGAAGCGTTCAGGATAGATTTTGAGGTTTTTGTCGGGAAACCAACTCCAAAGCTGACGGTGTAATTATTAGGTAATTTGGTGGTTCCTGCTGTATAGTAAGGATTTACCGTATTGAAACCAACGCGATAACGTATTCTGTCTGTATATCTTCTTCCAACCGGATTAGGAACATATTCAGCTCCGAGAGCTATTTTGGTTGTATTCACCAGCGAATCGGTTTTGTTCATAAACGAGGCTTTCGCCCATGCCTGCTGTGTTACGTCAATACCTACAGTCAGTTGCTTGTTGTACGTGTAGTTTAATCCAATTCCCAGCGTTTGTGGCAGTTCAAATCCGTTGGCAGAATTAAGAACCGAATCATTGGCTATTGCCGAGAACCTGGCATTGAACTTGGTTTTCCCTTCATAAATCGCTCCTAACACCACATCGTGCTTTTCTGCAAATGTATTATACAGCTGAATACCATAGCGAAACCGAAAATCATTAGCACTGATGCTATTGGCATAAGCTACTGACTGATAGGCAGTTGTTGAAGAAAAAACCAGGTTTCGGTTATTATTTACCTCCCCAAACATATAGTAAGCATTTACACCTAACGAAATGTGGTTCAGAATGTTGGCCGACAACCCTCCGTAAACCTGGGTAAATCCGCCGGCGCCGTTGAAAAGAGTATAATAATTGATATATTTAGCATCCTGTGTCTGACTGACAGGCATTTGCAGGGAGTCAACCTGGTTAAAGTTATATCCTACGAAAGAATATGGTGTCAGACCCGCGCTAAACCCAAGCCATTTCGCCAGGGGAAAACGCATCGTCAGGTACTCCAGGTTGGAGTTAAAAGTTTTATTCGAGCCATCATCATCCGAGAAAATCGAATATCTGGCGCTACCGGCAATATCAAACATGAATGTAAGTGAATCCACACTGCTGTATGAAGCCGGATTTACGGTATTGATTGTATTTTTGGATCTGTTACCGAGCGAAACGCCCCCCATCCCCCGCAGCTCTGTAGCTGTGCTTTGCGTTACGTCTCCGTATCCGAAACGTGTATAGGGCGAATTTGTATTATTCTGACCTACAGTCAACTGAATGGCTGAAAAAAACAAGGCGATTGCAAAAACTACTTTTTTGTTATACATTCAATTTATTTTTCCGGTTTACCCGTTTTAACTTAATTTTTATTGGTAATGCAAAGATGGTGTAATTAATTTTCCTGTCAAAGTAAATAAAGTTGTACCCCGTTAAAAAAACTGAAACAGAGGGTTATTATTCTATTTTCAGGTGTTTTATAAAATCATTTTTTCGATTGGAATAACCAGAATTCCTTCGGCTCCCAGATTTTTCAGTTTTCCGATTATATCCCAGAATTCCTTTTCACCAATTACCGCATGCAACGAACTCCATCCGTCCTTTGCCAGTGGCATGATTGTCGGACTACGCATACCGGGAATGACCTGTACAATTTGACTTAGATTAGCCGTGGGAATGTTCATCAGCACATATTTTTTGTCTTCAGCCACCTGAACAGCTTCAAGACGAAATAACAAATCATCCAGAACTTCTCTTTTTACGGGGGACAAATCAGGATTTGAAATCAGCAGTGCTTCCGATTTCATGACAACTTCCACTTCCTGCAATTGATTGGTCAGCAGCGTACTTCCGGAACTGACAATATCGAAAATGGCGTCGGCCAGTCCAATTCCGGTTGCTATCTCGACCGAACCGGTGATAACGTGTATATCGGCAGAGATATTATTTTGTTTCAGGAAATTGTCAAGTATTACCGGATAAGAAGTGGCAATCACTTTCCCGTTAAACCAGCTCAATCCCTGGTAATCGGCAGATTTCGGAATAGCCAGAGACAGTCGGCATTTACTAAATCCAAGTCTTTTCTCGATGTTTACCTTTTTATTTTTCTCTGCAAATTCATTTTCTCCGACGATACCGATATCTGCAACTCCATCGGCTACAGTTTGTGGTATGTCATCATCGCGAAGAAAAAGCACTTCAACAGGAAAGTTCTTTGCCGGAACAAGGAGCAGTCGTTTGCCCCATTCGAGTTTAATGCCTGCTTCATTCAATAAAGTCATGCATTCTTCATTCAAACGTCCTTTGGATTGTATTGCTATTCGTAACATGGTTCGATCTTGTATTTGTTGGATTTTCCATAAAACAAGCCGTGCATTCAATGAAATAATACACTGCGACTTCTAAGCCAACAAAAGTACTACAATTCTGACAAAAAAAAAAGTCCGTTAGAAACTAACGGACTTGCAGATGTCTTAATAAATTTTTTGCGATAGCTAAAATTATTTAACAACAGCAGTAGCAGCTGAATCAACAACAGCAGTAGCAGCTGTATCAACAGCAGCAGCAGTAGTATCAACAACTTCAGTAGCAACTGAATCGATGTTTTGTTCAGTTTGTTCAGCTTGTTTAGGAGTACATGCAGCAAATACTGCAGCTACAGCAAAAAATAAAATTACTTTTTTCATTTTGTTTTAATTCTTAAAAATTTAACATGTTAGATATTTTGTTCAATTCAAAATCGTGACAAAGGTATATCTTTATTTTGATATACAATTAATATTTCTGACTTTTTTTTATTTTTTTTTCACTTTTCGGTGATTTTCTTTGAAAAAAGCCTAATAAGCGGGTAAAAAACAAACATTTACAGTTTCAAATTCAAATTCTGTTTCTTTAAAACAGAAAAACTAACAGCAAGCAGGAATTATCCTTTTTTACATCTGAGGTGCTACGCTGTCAACGCTTGCGATAGCAGTATCGGCCGGAGCAGCAACGGTATCAACTACCACAACTGAATCTTCCTGTACTTTTTTCTCTTCTGCCTGTTTAGGGGCACAAGCTGCAATAGCGAAAGCGACAGCAATAAATAAAAATACTTTTTTCATCTTTCTAATAAATTGTAACTATTTTATCTTTGAGTATCAAAAACGGTGCAAAGTTACTACAATTTTATAATCTCTGACAAATAATTTTTCGCTTTTTTTATAAATATTTTCACTTTAACTTTTCGGAACGATCAATTAAATGAATATCAACCACTTACGAAGTTTAAAATCCGGTAGTATAAAGGTAACGCTTAATGCTTTTTTTAGGTGTTTTTTCGAACTCATGCGGATATAGTTGGATTTTTGAAACACTCTCGTAGGATGCACCAAGCGAATTTAACAACTTTCTGTTTTCTTCCATTACATCTTCCAGCCCTTTCTGATCCAAACCTTCGGCATCAACAGCATCATAATCAGGACAAACCAGAGCAATCAGTTTTCCGTTGCTGTCAATTACCAGACTTTCCATAACAAAGGGCATGTTGTTCAGTTTCGATTCGAGTTCTTCGGGATATATATTCTGGCCGTTAGCACTCAGGATCATGGTTTTGTTACGCCCGCGGATAAACACATTGCCATCAGCATCCACAGTACCCAGATCGCCGGTATGAAGCCAGCCGTCAGCATCCAGTATCTGCTCGGTTGCTTCAGGGTTTTTGTAATAACCGGACATAACATTCTCTCCGCGTACGAATATCTCTCCAACTCCTGTATTTGGATCGGGACGGTCAATTTTCACCTCCATAATGCCATCAAGTACCTTTCCCGATGATTTGGAGATAAAATCCTTAGCCTCAGTATAGCTGATCAACGGAGCACATTCGGTCATGCCATAGCCAACCGTAAACGGAAATTTTATTTTTGTGAAAAATTCTTCCACTTCGGCATTCAGAGGAGCTCCTCCAACCACAATCTGTGAAAAATTACCTCCGAATGCATCCACCAGTTTTTTACGTATCTGGGCAAGCACCGGCTGATCAAGAAACGGAATACTTAACACCCAGCGTACTGAAGGACGAGCCAGAAGGGGTTGAATTTGTTTTTTATAAATTTTTTCGATGATCAGCGGCACACAAAATATCACATTCGGACGTACCTCGGCAAAAGCTTTCAGTAATATTTTTGGTGAAGGCGTACGACCAATGAAATGAATGTGACATCCGGCACATGTTGACGCCAGAAAATCAAAAGCGCAGCCATAAGCGTGAGCAAGCGGTAAAAAAGCAACAATATTAAATCCGGGTGCAATGAGTTTGGTGTTGACGGCAAAAGTGACATTTCCTGCCAATGCATTCCCCGAAGTCATAACTCCCTTACTAAACCCGGTGGTTCCGGATGTATAATTAATAGAAACAATTTCCGAATTCGATTTATCGACATAACGAACCGAGTCCTTATTGAAACCGTAGGGATATTTATGAGCAAACAATTCATCGATATGACGTTTGGACAATTTTGCCTTACTGAGGGGAGCAATAATACTTTCTTTGCTTTCATTTTCTTCGAGCAATGTGGGGACTGGCTGATTGAGTAAAACCAGTGTCCTGTAATCATTCAGCGAAAATACAGCCTGTAACGAAATGAAATTTTCTTCTTCAAGATTTTCCCAGATGTAATCGCTGACAAATAATAATTTCGATTCAGAATGATTAACAACGTGATGAATATCATTCGGATTAAAATCCTGCAGTATCGGTACAACGATTGCTCCGTATGTTACGGCACCCAGATATACGACTGCCCAATGTGAATTATTCTTACCGCACAATGCAATTTTATCATTCTGTTTCACATCACATTGCTCGAAAAGCAAATGTAATTTTGCAATGCTGACGGCAATCTGTTCATACGTCATGGTATGATTTTCGCCATAATCGGTAAAGCCGGGCAATTCCCAGTTCCGGCGAAAAGCATCTTCGTACAAACGGATAAAATTTTCTTTAATCATAACTGAACTACTATAAAATAAAATAATTGTTGCTAATGTTTTTCATGAATCTGAAACTCAATAAAAAAGTGATTTCATGAGTTTCATCTCATTTTCTCGACCTGCAAAAGTAACTAAAACACACAAAACAACCAAAAGTGTGCATTTTTTTAATGATAATTCGCAATTAGAATATTATTCATTTTTCAAAAAAGTAAAAAAACAGTATCTTTGCAGTTTATATAACCGTATATCAAAACAAATTTAAGTTTATCCATTATCCTCTCTGATAAACTGATACAATATTATATAGTATGAATATTTCTTATAACTGGCTTAAAAATTACATTAATATTAATGTATCGCCTGAACAGATTTCGAAAATACTAACCTCAATCGGGCTGGAAGTTGGTAGTGTAGAGCAAATTCAGACCGTAAAAGGCGGACTGGAAGGTCTTGTGGTGGGCGAAGTGTTTAGCTGTGCCAAACACGAAAATTCGGATCATCTGCATGTAACAACAGTTAACGTAGGTCAGACCGAACCGCTCCAGATTGTATGTGGTGCTCCAAATGTTGATGCCGGTCAGAAAGTGATTGTGGCAATGGTTGGTACAAAATTATATTCCGGCGATGATTGCTTTACCATCAAAAGGTCGAAAATCCGCGGTGTCGAATCATTTGGAATGATATGCGCTGAAGATGAAATCGGCATAGGAACAGATCACAACGG
>Ga0209098_1004334_pt1 | contig 11143 bp, 11 predicted proteins | sample AD_JPNHW1_MetaG_FD_184429 | JGI IMG/M metagenome (GOLD analysis project Ga0209098, IMG submission 184429) | Active sludge microbial communities of municipal wastewater-treating anaerobic digesters from Japan - AD_JPNHW1_MetaG (SPAdes) (version 2) | ecosystem: Engineered > Bioreactor > Anaerobic... | reverse complement strand
TATTGTTCTTCAAAACTATTTCCAACGCCTTACCCGCCAACTCTTTCTCATCGTCCAATACTTCAGTTACTTTGTCTGCCAGCCAAAGGGTAAGCAGTTCGGTTTCGTCAGTAGAGAGCAATTTTGCAAGAGCAATTACCTGCGTTCGTTTTGCCGGACGGTCGCCACGTTCAATTTTGCTATACATAGGTGTGTCAATCTCTAAAGCTGCTGCCAATTGACGTTGGAGCAGTTGTTGATCTTCTCTTAATCGTCTGATTTTATTTGCGAATAGCATAATCATTCCAATTTGGGCTTTTATTATTTTGAATTGTCAGAATTTGAACAAAGATAGACAATTATTCACAAACAAAACAGGTGAAAGAGAAAAGATTTCAACATAAAATAATGCAAAGAGAATATTTCTTCTTGACAGCTTGTGTCAAAAAGAAAATAAGCGAAAAAATACAGCTATTTTGACCAAGTTCCGACATTCGTTATTTACGGTATTTATCATGTGCAAAGTGGTTGATTAAGCCTGTTTTGGCGAAACGGGCAATTTGTTTTTCGGCTGTTTTCGGCTGAATATTTAGCTTCTGAGCGACTGCCAGATAAGTCTGGCGGTCGAACTCAGCGGGAAGCATGTTCAAGAACTGTTGTTTTTGATTAGGTTGTGCTTTGGCAGCTGTATCGGTTGGGAGTTGTTGGAAAACATGCGCAGCATGTTGAACCAGCACTTTAACCATTTCCATTGCGATATTGAAATCAGTATCGATACAAACCAATGGAGAGCGCAATTTGCTTCGCAGAATGTTGGCTGCGCTCGGCAGAGGTTCAAACGAGTTTGACCTCTGCTCTCGCTGGCACAACATTTCACCATTATCCATAATCCGTATAGCGGTGAGTATCATAGCCATTCGGAATGTAATAAGACCGAGCCGCCGAACGGTGGCGAGGTAATCAGCCCCATACAAACAAAGGTACTGGTTTTGTGTCTGGGCAAAATAGGCATTAAATGCCTGTTGTTGCCCCGAAGTCAAACAAAAGCGTATTGGTTCAGCCTGATATTCTAAATGCTTGTACAGGTCAAAGAATTGCATACCAAGGTGATTAAAATAGCTATCGAGTGTTTGGTCTGAAGAGTTGGCAAAAACATCATTCCACACAGGACGGACATTCATAAAATAGAAAATGAAACGGCTGAATAAGCCGTTTTCGGCACTCGGAATGAGTGTTGAAACTTGTTTGGGCGTACCCGATAAAAGGGCAGACAAACGAGGATTTTGGATTTCAACAAATTCCCTGTCTTTTCGGCGGTTATAAGAAATTGTTTCGTGGTGGAACGCTTTGCGGAAACCATCGGAATAATTACCGTGTTCGGATTTGAAAGTAAGTGCCAGCGCGTCGCCTTCCGTTTCAAACATTAGTCCAGAGCCGTTGTTGTTTATTAATCACTAACACTCATATTATGAAGCTGTACATTGGGATAGAACTACCTGACGAAGTGAAGGATACACTTTTCAACGTTCTGGTGTCTTTAAAACAGTTGGATGTGAAAGGAAAATGGAAGGCTCCTGAATTCCTTCATATTACACTCGAGTTTTTGGGTGAATTGCCCGATGATGTTCTTCCTTTGCTTTCGCAGGTGCTAAAGACTGTTGCCGGCAGTAATAAAGCTTTTAAATTGCAGCTCGAAGCTATGGGGTCCTTTCCTTCATGGTCACGGGCACATACGCTCTGGGTTGGTGTTGACGGCAATCTCAAGCAGTTGAATTCGCTTTGGTCGGGTTTGCATTCCGAACTCAAAATAAATGGATTTAACTTGCAAAGTTCAAAATTTATCCCCCATATCACCCTTTTATCGCGTCCACAATTACCGCTTCCAGACCCCGATAAACTGTCATTGGTGAAATCTCTCCGTTTTAAAGTTACTGAGCTGATATTATTTGAAAGTAAAGCAGTTGACGGCAGGAGGGTTTACCCGCATATCATTACTGAAAAATTGAACGGATAGCTATTTATTCTGAAATTCAAACGGTTTACTTGCCAGGTGTCAAATTACAGACAACCATCGGGACAACAGGAACCCACACCATAATTATTGCCCGTATCACACACCAGAATTAAAACTAATTGTATTTTTGAAATATTTTTTAGTGGAAATTTAAACTAAAATATGTATGTTTGTAAAATTATGCTTCGCATCGGGCATCGACGTACTAACTGAATATCAAAGATATTGAAGTAAAAATCATATACATGCCTGATAAATTTCCACCATCAAACAGAAAGAAATCACTATCTCATTTATAATTGCCTTTTTTTGTGCTTTCCAGACAACTGTCTGAAAACATTTATCACAGGTTGTAATGATTAGAATAACAAGAAAAAATGTCATATTTACGCTTGGCCTGGTCTTATTGACAATAATTGGCTGTACCGAACAAACAGCAAACCGTCAGTTCGGGAATATCGCTTTAGCTGATGGTGATCTGATATTCCGGAAAGGTATCGGAGCAAAATCACGCGCCGTGTTAAACGTTGATACAGGGGGCATTTACAGCCATTCGGGAATTATTGTCAGAAATGATTCTGGTTTCAGGGTTGTACACATCACACCCGGCGAACGAAAACATGGCGAACGCTACGACAAAATCAAAGCTGAACCGATTGAGGAATTCTGGAGCAGGGATAAAGCGCAAAATGGAGCCATCTATCGGCTGAAGAACAATGTCCCGTGCACTCAGGCTGGTCGTCAGGCGCTCAGGCTTCTCCGAAAGGGAATCTTGTTTGACCACGATTATGAGTTGGGTGATACCACTCAGATGTACTGCACCGAGCTGATATGGTATGTTTACCGGCAGGCTGGTATTGATATTACACACGGCAAGCGGAGCCGGTTAAACGTACCCTTGTATTCGGGAACTTATATATTCCCTTCGGATATTTACAGGAATAAGGATTTTCAACTAATTTATAAATTCTGATTAACTAATGTTTAATTTTAAAATTTATCACCATGAAAAAACTATTTCAACTAATGGCTGCTATTGCCATTGCATTGTTTGTTACCAATTGTGGCGGCAAGGAAGCCAACACTCCGTCTGCCATCGAGAAAACACTGTACACTCAGTTACAAAAAGGCGATTATCAGAAAGCTGCTGAATTGATTATCAAAAACCTCAGTACCGAAAAGGAAATGACGGCTGAAGAAAGCGCGACACTCATTAAATCGTTCACAGAAAAGGCAAAACAAAGTACCGAAGCAAAAGGTGGTGTGAAAAGTTTTGAAATACTGGAGGAAAAGATCTCAGAAGACGGACTGACCGCTACCGTTACCACGAAAGTTGTCTATGGGGATGGTACTGATAAAACCGAAACGACAAAATACGAGAAAAAGGACAATGACTGGAAATTGTCGATGGGCAAATAAGTCCGGAATGTAAATAAAAAAACTCCTTCAGGATTTCTCTTGAAGGAGTTTGTTTTCGTGCGGCTGAAGGGACTCGAACCCCCACGGCTTACGCCACCAGATCCTAAGTCTGGCGCGGCTACCAATTACGCCACAACCGCATGTGCCTTTTTGCGGGTACAAAGATATATTTTTTTTTGTAATCTCACAACGAAACATTACAAAACCCGCAAATTTCATTACTTCACCAGAATTATCTGACGTCCGATCGTCCCATTGCCCAGCACACGTACAACGTATGCACCGGCCGGCAAACCAAGCTGCCGCACATCAAACTCTGCAACCGAAGATGAAATCTGTGTTTCATACATCTTCAAACCATTAGCCGAAAATATCTGCAAATAAAAATTCTCAGCATCTTTTATCGTAAAGGTGTATTTAACAATGGTAGGATAAATCTTCACATTTTTACCCGAAGGAAGGGTATCTATATCCGCACCGGACGACAGGGAAATACCCACTACAACCGGATCGTGATCTGAACAGCGATACATATTGCCCTGATAATTTGAACCCGAGTACTCAAACATGGCCGGTTCGTCGGCATTGATATGGAAAGCAGAGACAAACGTTATTTGATTGGCAAGCGATGGACTTGCCAGGGCATGATCCAGATAACCTGCTTCCCCACGGTACACATAGCTGTAGGCACTGTCGCCATGAAGCTCGCGGTGCATATCTTTATAACCGGCCTGAATAAATACCTGAATGGGATCTTCGAAGGCATAGGCATTCATATCACCCATTACCAGCACATCTTCATCACTGTATTTTGATGTTTTATTTATATTAATTGAATTGATGATCGCGTTTGCTTCTTTCACGCGGGTGGCATTGAAGCAACTTTGTCCGTCTCTCTGGTCGGCATCTTCTCCCGAAGATGGGCAGCCGCTTTTGGCTTTCAGGTGGTTGAGACTGAAGATAAACCGTTCATTATTCTCATTCAACTGAAAAGCCTGCATCTTTTTGCGGTTTGCCGGAGAAGGACTATTGATATTGACCAAACCCGAATAAGGGGAAACCCTGTCGGAACGGTACAGATAACCTACTTTCGTATAAGAACCGCTTGTAGCGCCTCCATCATTGATGAATGAATATCTTGAGCTTCCGGCAATATTATTCAGGGCATTGGCCAGTTTGGTTAAGGCTGCCTGTCCCTGCTCAATTTCTATAAGTCCGTAAATATCGGCATCAATAGCTTTGAGAGCTTCTACTATTTTGGTATGCTGTTTATTCGATTCTACCTGATCATTGGGACCATAACCTGTACCGAAGGATTGTGTGAGATAATACTCGAGGTTGAAGGCACAGACTTTCAGGTTGTAATCGCCCGATTCGTCGGGAGCCGTTTTACGGGGATTGCCATGAAAAGTAACGGGAAACTTTGCCGGATAGATAACATATTTTCCGTTGGTATAATCCACTATTGCCTGAAAATTTATGACCCGTTCACCGGTGCGGCGAGTTCCGTCAGCATCTGCCAACACGATAGGCGTGACATAATTGTCTGTTCTGGCATCGTCCATATATAGCGGTTGCAGTGAATTTTCGCTTACCATTGCCTGATAAGCTGAACTTCCAGGAAAGGCGAGATTGGTGGGCGAAGGTTTACGCTTCACGCCAAGTTCCAGTTCTCCATAAGCCTCCAGCCGGCTGTTATTATTCACCCACAGCGTTTGATTGAATTCAACCAGCATTCCTTCATATTCCTCCAAATCCCAGTTGTAAATATCATACACAATTTTCACAACCGGTAACGGATTGTTTTTACTGATTACAGTCATGTTGGCAGGACTGTTCAACTGCGTTCTTCCCGAGTTTTCACTTACAGTCGCGGTTAGCTGTATCTTATCTCCGATTGTCACATTATCGGTGACTGTATAAACAAATATGCCATCTGAACTGTTTGGATTTCCATCACCGGTTTCATCCTGAAGAAAAAAACCGTTAATCATATTGGCACCAATATATTTTGCAGTTACTATACCGGTTGTACGAACCAATTGTCCACTATAGGTACTGCTGCTGCCCGCACCCTGGATCTGTGGTATAGTCAGTGAGGTTTGAGCAAAAAGACTAACAGCTGATATCAGGAAGAAGAAGGAGAATATATGTTTCATTTATGAATAACTCTATGTTGAAAAAACAGGATTGCAAAGATAAATATTTTTGTGTAAGATTATACATTTTAGCAAACTTCTATTTTTTCGTAACTTTGTACCGTTTAAGTGTCAGTGAAGATTTCTCACGGACAAATACAATTTCCATTATAAAGAAATGATTGACAACACGATATTCAACAATAAAAAGGTCGTATTTCATACGCTGGGTTGCAAACTGAACTTTGCCGAAACATCGGCTATCGGGAAGCAACTGGAGGAAGAAGGATTTATGAAAGTACGCCACGGCGAACAAGCCGATATCTGCATCATAAATACCTGTTCGGTAACCGATACAGCCGACCACAAATGCCGTCAGGCTATCAGCAGACTGCACCGCCAGCATCCCAACGCTAAAATGATAGTTACGGGTTGCTATGCACAGCTTAAACCGGAAGAAATCGCCACGATAGAAGGAGTGGATCTGGTACTGGGAGCCAACGAAAAATTTTCGATACAGAATTACCTGAACAACAATCATCCGGAATCCAAAGGTGAAATTCTACGGGCTGATATCCTGAAAGTGAAGGATTTCAAACCTTCCGTTTCGTACGATGACCGAACCCGTTACTTTCTGAAGGTTCAAGACGGATGCGACTACTATTGCACCTACTGCACCATACCGCTGGCACGCGGTCACAGCCGGAGCGGAACTATCGCTGAAACAGTGGAAACAGCTATGATAGCTATCCGTGCAGGTGCAAAGGAAATTGTACTGACAGGCGTCAATACCGGAGAGTTCGGCAAACACACCGGCGAAACATTCATCGGATTACTCCAGGCGCTGGACAACATCGAAGCGGATGTCCGCTACCGGATTTCATCGGTGGAACCTAATCTGCTGACTGATGAAATTATTCAGTTTGTTGCCGACAGCCGCCACATCATGCCTCATTTCCATATTCCGTTGCAGAGTGGCACAAACGAGATACTTAAACTGATGAAACGCCGCTATACGCGTGAATTGTTTGCAGAAAAGATTGCCACTATCAAACGCATTCTCCCGGATGCTTTTATCGGTGTGGATGTGATTGTGGGAGTGAGGGGAGAAACGGATGAATTGTTCGAACAGTCGTTTGAATTTATTCAAAGTCTGGATTTTTCACAACTCCACGTATTCACCTATTCCGAGCGGGCAAATACCAAAATGCTTGAGATAGAACATATCGTTCCCGTAAAGGAACGCAAACGACGCAGTGAAAGCCTTCATCATTTATCCGCCGGGAAAACGGAAGCTTTTTACAACTCACAGTCGGGAAAAACAGTTCAGGTACTCTGGGAAGCCAAAAAGGAAGGAGAAAAGATGCATGGATTTACCGAAAACTACATTCGTGCGGAAAGAAACTATGACAAAAAACTGGTGAATACAGTGGAAACTGTTATTTTGGGTGACTGGAACGAAGATAAAACAGCGCTGAATGCTACACCCCTCTCCTAACCCCGAGTTAGAACATCCGGAAAGAGTATATAAATTTATAAAATAAGTCCCTGTAAGCCCAGCAGGCAATTTGGGCGAATTAAATGTTAGCAAAAAGAATTATTCCCTGCCTGGATATAAAGGACGGAAAAACCGTTAAAGGCATTAATTTTCTGAACATAACCGATGTGGGCGATCCGGTGGAACTCGGTAAGCGATACGCCGAAATGGGTGCCGACGAACTGGTATTCCTGGATATCACGGCAACCAACGAGAAACGTAAAACACTATCGGAACTGGTTACACGCATTGCCGGACAGATTAATATTCCATTTACCGTGGGCGGCGGCATTTCATCGGTTGAGGATGTATCAGTACTGCTTTCATGTGGCGCTGATAAGATTTCGGTGAACACGGCAGCCGTACGTAATCCCCAACTCATCAAAGACCTGGCTGATAATTTTGGCAGTCAGTGTGTGGTGCTTGCCGTTGATACCAAGTGCATCGAAGGCGAATGGTATGTGTTTCTGAATGGCGGACGGGTTTCCACAGACATCAGGACACTGGACTGGGTTAAACAGGCAGTGGCACTGGGAGCTGGGGAAATTCTCCTTACCTCCATGAACCACGACGGCACAAAGGATGGTTTTGCGCTCGACATAACCCAGGCTGTATCCGAATCGGTGAATGTACCGGTCATTGCCAGCGGAGGAGCGGGAACCATGCAGCATTTTGTGGATGTTTTCGAAGCCGGAAAAGCAGACGCTGCGCTTGCAGCCAGCATTTTTCACTATCAGGAAATAGGCATACAGGAACTGAAACATTTCCTGAAAGACAAAGGTGTGGAAGTGAGAATATAAATAAACAAACGGGGAGCCCAAATAAACGCTCCCCGCTCTTTTTATTTAAATGCAGATTAAATTGCATTTAGCATTCTACTGCAACCTGAAAACCACCGGCAGATAATACTTCACTTTTACGGCGTTACCGCCCTGCCTGCCCGGTATCCATCTTGGCATGGAACTGATTACCCGAACCGCTTCCTTATCGATACTTCGATCCACACCTCGTTCCACTTTTACATCCTGAATAGAACCATCTTTTCCAACCACAAAGGAACAGGTTACCTTTCCCTGAATTTCCAATTCCTGAGCAATAGTCGGGTAACTGATATTTCCATTAAGATAATCCATCAGCGCTGCATCTCCGCCCGGAAACGAAGGTGGCTGTTCTACGTATTCAAATACTTTTTCGGGTTCCGTATCAGCTACAATCACGTGATGCTCATTTAATATAGCAATATCAATACCTGTATCTTCATTGGTACCCTTTACATCAGCTACTGAAATGGCAACTTTTGATTCTGTAATTTCATCCTGAGATTTTACCTCATTTTCTTCTTTTACCAACTCATCTTTCTTGATTACCGGTGCTGTAAACTTCATGGTACTTTTCAGTTCAACCGGAGGCGGAGCCTGATATTGCTTCTTTATATGTTCTTCAGGCACTTCCGGTTTTGTCATATTGTTAGCGTCGATTAACTGAATGACTTCCCTATTCCTCTCTCTGCCTCCTATCCCGAGCTCTTTGGATATCCCGGGCACTGTAATAGCCAGAACTGTCAGAACTGCGACTGAGATAAAAGCAATCAGATGCCGTCTGGATGAATCCTGACGAAGCCTGTATGCGCCGTAATCTTTGTTCTTTCCTTCAAAAATGATGTTTAACCATTCCTGAGAAGTTAAATTAATGTCGTGTGCCATGTCGATTAAATTTTTAATTGTTAAGTAACCCGATTTTACCTGAACAGGCAGTTCTTTTTTCCTGTCGTAAAATGCAGTTATTTATTCTGCATTTTATTAGGAACTGTAACTGCTTTGTTTTGCGTATGACAAAGTTAAAGCCCGTACAGAGGTTTTGTACGGGCCTGTCCTGAAGTTAACGCCCAAACGGCGTTATCAAATTACTTTACAGGCATTTACACAAATTTAATTAACGGAAAGGAAATGATAATCAGACTGTTTTTCGTACCGGCATTACATGTCAGCCTCCAGTTTTTTGGGAATTTTCACCTTATTCTCCTGCATTTTTTTCTTCAGTTTCGATTTGCGAACCCGTATACTTTCCACCGAAGTATTCATCAGGGTAGCCATCTGCTGATTGTCGGATCCGGTAGCCATAAAGGCCAGCATCATCTTTTCACTTTCGTTGAAGAGGCCGCTGTCTTCTGTACTTATTCCGGTAAGCCCGGAGAAAAGTTCGTCAGTCAGGAATTGTGGTTCGGTAACTCGGGTGGTTTGCACAAAGTCGCGGTATTCGTTTTCAATCTTTTGCAGTATCTGAGGATTTTTGGTGATGTAGCTGTTGCTTTGCAAATCGAGCAGAAAATTTTTTATCGCGTTATTGCGCTGCGATATCTGCCGGTAAATGGGTATCACAAATTGTTTCTCTATCAGTTTTCTTTCCGTAAGCTGCTTGTCGAGCATCATCTGCTTTTCATTGGCTTCCGCTATCAGCTGCTTCTGTTCGAGTATCTTTTTTTCCTGCAATAACGATTTTTGCTGTTCCATCTGCAGCCGCGACCGGTTTCTGAAAATCAGCAGGGTGATTATCAGCCCCATGGTCAGGATTATAAGCACCAACCGGAGGACTATATTGTTGTTTTTAAGTTTAATGGCCCTGTTCTCTGCCGAAGCGACATCATACTTACGTTCCAACTCCATTATCTGCGTATTGAGCTGATTGTTGATGGTTTTATTCATCAAGCGGTAAACCTGCTGATAGGCAGCGGTGCTTTTATCCCACATCTTCAACTGCGATGCCAATTCTGCCACATTCAGGTAGTAGTAATAGTTGAGGTAGAAGGTGGTGTCGCGGATATTACGGGTTGCCAGTTCGCCGTAATGCAATGCGCTGTCGGGTTGGTTCATGAATTTGTAGTTGTCCGAAATGCGATAATAATCGGCAAGCAGCGCGCTGCTATCCTTGTTTTGTATATCGGTACGAAGCAGGTTGTAATCTATTTTAAGTGCCGTTCGGTATCGCTTCAGGCTGTTGTAATATATTGCTTCCGCATTCCGGATATCACGGATTTGATCCGGGGAAACATTCGAAAAAGATTGCAGGGTTTCGAGCAGCGTTCGGGCAGTGAGGAAATCTAGCGCTTTCATGCGGTTCCAGTACATTTCGCGGCAGGTTTTGAATAGCACCACGCTGTCTTTCAAATTCTCTGCAATGACAAAGGCCTTTTTGAAGTATTCGTGCGCCTGGTTCACGTTGTTGTTTTTGGTGTGAATGACGCCCAGGTAATAACAGGCAATCTGCAAAGTTTTCTGGTCAGTCGGAGTGGTTTCTGAAAGAATTAAAGCTTCTTTAATCGGAAGATATGCCCTGTTGTCCGCAATGCCGGTATGAAACCGGGTAATTCCCTGGTATATCAGAGCCCTCAGGTAATTACCGGGATTATATTCAGGACGCATGGAAAAAGCATTGACCGTTGCCGTAATCATACTATCCGAAGGCAAGGATCTGCCCATGTTTTCAGCAGCTACCGACAGGATCAGACCTGTATAGGCACGGTCATAACCGGTCTGTTGATTCTGTTTAATCAGATTGTTGACGACATTATACACATACCTGGGATACCGGTAAGCCATACTATCCAGTTCAACAAGATTTTCGGCCGGTTGCTGCTCATCAACCGGTCGACAGGCAGCCTGACCGATCAGTATGAATAAAAACCACAAACAAAATACGGATTTCGGCAGTCTTCGGGTTCTCGGCATATCTGATGGATTTTTTTAGAAAAAAGGAATTACATTACCAACTCGGCGAATAATTCGTCCAGCTTCTTTTCCGGATTATCGGTAAATCCATTGTGGGGTCGTGAAGTCTGTATGCAGGTACTGCGGACAGCTGTAAGCCAGCGAAAACGCTCTGCTATGTCCATCTCAGCTATTTTACCACCCGACTGGTCACCGTTACAAATCTTTGAGAAAGATTTCAGGGTATTGCCAAGCAAGTCAAAATCTAGTTCGGTCGCAGTCCGGCAAATCTGTTCAATATCTGGTCTGTATTTCATGCCAATATATTTTGCCTCTTTTGAAAACAAAATAA
>Ga0209098_1004330_pt1 | contig 11150 bp, 10 predicted proteins | sample AD_JPNHW1_MetaG_FD_184429 | JGI IMG/M metagenome (GOLD analysis project Ga0209098, IMG submission 184429) | Active sludge microbial communities of municipal wastewater-treating anaerobic digesters from Japan - AD_JPNHW1_MetaG (SPAdes) (version 2) | ecosystem: Engineered > Bioreactor > Anaerobic... | reverse complement strand
ACTATTTTACAGAGTAAATCGTAAATTTATAGTCAATTTTACCTCTATTAAAGGAATGTATAGCTACTCCAAATCGAGGGTGAAAATTGATTTGTCACCCAACCCAGAAACCGAAGTAATTGTAAGCTCCGAAAGAGCCTCATGTTTTAAAGATTGGTTAAATCAATAATAAAATGAGAACAGCAGCAGTTTTTGGCACAACCGGACTAATTGGGAATGAACTTACTCAACTTCTGTCACAAAACTCTGAGTATGGAAAAGTTTACGCTTATGCACGAAAACAACCAAACTCATTACCAAGTAAAATTGAACATGTTGCTTTTGATGTATCCCTGATTAAAATACCTTTAGGTGTTGATGACGTGTTTGTATGCCTTGGAACAACTATGAAGAAGGCTGGAACAAAAGATGCATTTCGCAAAGTTGACTATGAAATGGTTGTCGAAATTGCCAAACAAGCAAAAGATTCATCAGTTAAGCACTTTATTGTTATTAGTTCTATAGGGGCCGATCCATCATCAAACAATTTCTATCTTAAAACAAAAGGAGAGATGGAAGAAGCTGTTAAACAATTTGATTTTGATTATTGCGGTATTCTCCGGCCGTCACTCCTAATTGGCACTAGAAATGAGTTCCGTTTCGGAGAAAAACTAGCAATCGTATTTTTCAAAATTTTTAGTTTTATATTTGTCGGCCCGTTAAGAAAATACAGAGGGATAAAAGCTGAAGATGTTGCCAAGGGAATGATAATGCTTACCCAAAGCGGTATCGGGAAGGTAACTGTAGAATCAAATATCATTAAAAGGATTGCAGATGAATACAAATAAAAGTGAAGTTTTTCAATGGCTAGTAAATAATAGACAAAGTGTTCGTGGCTATAAACCTGATTTGGTTGAAAAAGAAAAAATTGAAAGAATTCTTGAAGCCGGACGACTCTCACCATCTGCATGCAACGCACAACCATGGAAATTTATAGTGGTTGATAATCCTGAACTAAAAAATAAAATAGCAGATGCAACATCAAATAGAGTTATAGGAATTAACCATTTTACAAAACAAGCACCTGTTCACATTGTTGTTGTTATGGAACCTGCAAATTTTAACTCAAACTTTGGTAGCATTGTAAAAGATAAAAATTTACCTCTTATTGATATTGGTATTGCTGCAGCCCACTTATGTTTGCAAGCGACAGCAGAAGGCCTTGGAACTTGCATCCTTGGTTGGTTTAACGAACGAACCATTCGAAAACTACTTGATATACCAAAGAGTAAACGTGTAATACTCGTTATTACTCTTGGTTATGCTGCTAATGATGAGATTAGAGAAAAGAAAAGAAAAACAGCTGGCGAGGTTGTAAGTATTAATAAGTACTAACTTTCTAACGCTTTTTTATAGAGTTCAATCAATTTAGGCTTTTCATTCTCCCAAATTAATGCATTATAAGCAACGTTAAGATTATTAACTGTAGCCTCACGTTTATCTTTATTCTCAAAGAAATCCTGAACTTGATCTGCTAATTCCTTCGGATTCCTTGAGTTTGCAATTATACCAACACCCCAATCATTTACAACTTTTGCCATTTCAGGTAAATCGCTAACCAATACAGCGATTTGAGCTTGTATATAATCAAAAAGTTTATTGGGTAATGCATATCTGTAATTTAAGCCTAAATCCTCCTCTAGCGATATACCTAGCCAAGCTTTGGATGTAAGATCATGAAGCTTTTCATACGATAATCTTCCTCTAAACTCTATTCTATCTGATAAATTTAATTCCAATACTTTTTTCCTTAACTTCACCTCAATATCACCCTTACCAACAATAATCATATAGTAGCACGATAAGTATTGCATCATCTCAATTGCTAATTCAAGTCCTCTCCCCTTATTTAAACAACCCTGGTAAATTATGGTAGGGCGAGTGCTCTTATGTCCAAAATTTTCATTTCTTAATGGAAGATTCCGAATTACAACCATATCAATCCCATACCTTTTCTTATACTCAGCAGCAATACTATCAGAAACTGTACTTGAGAACTTGATACCCTTTAAGCAAAGCTTCTCAATAATTAACCATATCTTTTTAGCGATTGGCCTACCAACTAACTCTGGAACCTCTGTAAAAAACTCATGACTATCATAAACAATTGGTTTTCCTTTAAAAAAACAACCTAACCGGCACCCCAAAAGGGTGTCCAAATCATTTGAACAGACCAAATCGGATTTATGGAAAAGTATATAGAAGAAAATTCGAACATTAAAAAAAAGGTAAAATAGAAAGCCCTTCCTAAAAAACATATTAAAGTGCTTAATCCTATATTTTCGATCAACTTTTTTAGGTGTTCCTTTTAGCTTTCGCCCTATTGTTAGAACATTATATCCCTGCTGATGTAGGGTTAAAGATGTGCGGTGCACACGTTGATCGGAAACTAAATCGGAAGATGCAAAAACGATAACTCTAGCCATGAATTTAAAAAATAATATACGAATATAGAAATAAAACCGTAAGCGAGGCGAATTGTTCAGCATTGCTTATCTTTGTTTAAAAAAATAGATGATTGAGATTAAAAAGGATTTTCCGCTAAAATCAAGAAATACCTTTGGTCTTGATGTCAGTGCTCGTTATTTTGTAGAAGCGAATACTCCTGACAAGATATCATTCTCTATCAACTATGCTTCATACTACAATCTTCCAGTTTTAATACTAGGAGGAGGGAGTAATACTCTCTTTACCAAAAATTATGAAGGGCTAATTATTCACCCTTCAATTCAAGGAATTGAAGTTATTGAAGATCAATCTGATTATACTGTTATTCAGGTTGGTGCAGGTGTAAATTGGGACTATCTTGTTGATTGGTGCGTAACAAGGAATCTTGGTGGTATAGAGAACCTATCGCTCATCCCTGGCGATGTTGGCGCAAGCCCTATTCAAAATATTGGAGCATATGGCGTTGAAGCAAAGGGTACGATCCTAAAGGTTGAAGGTATTAATGTAATCACTAAAAAGTTGTTTGAACTTAGCAACGCAGAATGTAAGTTCGATTACAGGTATAGTATTTTCAAGGACGAATTGAAGCATCGTGTAGTTATTACAAATGTTCAATTTAAACTTTCGAAAAACCCTCAATTAATTACACACTACGGGAATTTAGAAGAGGAAATTGAAAAACTTGGAGAAAAATCTATCTCAACGGTTCGTCAAGCAGTAATAAATATAAGAAAACGTAAACTTCCCGATCCCTTAGAACTTGGCAATGCTGGCAGCTTCTTTAAAAACCCGTTGGTTAGCTTAACTGCTTTTGAAGAAATCAAGAAGCGTTTTGACAAGGCTCCATCCTACCCTGCTTCAGAAAATAGTGTTAAAGTTCCTGCTGGTTGGTTAATCGAGCAATGCGGCTGGAAAGGAAAACAGGTTGGCAATTGTGGGGTTCACAAGGACCAAGCACTTGTGCTTGTAAACTATGGTAATGCTACTGGAACCGAAATATTAAATCTCGCTAAACAAATCCAAAAATCAGTTCACGAGCATTTTGGGATTGATCTTGAAATGGAAGTTAATGTAGTTTAAATACAGTGACAAAAGTTACAAGTGAGGAGTTACTTTGTAAACTCAATACTTTTAATGATAAATAACTTATCAACTTACCTATAAATCTTCTCTTTATTCAATGCTCGCTGGTAAGCGTCAGCATTTCTATTATGTTCAGCCAGTGTTTTGGCAAAAACGTGATACCCGGAAAAATCATCCTTTGCGCAGAAGTATAAATATTGATGATTTTCGTAATTTAGAACAGCATCAATTGATGAAATAGAAGGACAACAGATTGGACCTGGAGGTAAACCAATATTTTTATAAGTATTATAGGGTGATTTTACTTCTAGATGTTTAGTCCAAATCCTTTTAATTGTAAAATCATTTAATGCAAATTTAATCGTTGGATCTGCTTGTAAGGGCATACTTTTCTTCAATCTATTAATGTATACACCTGCAATTTTTGACCGCTCATCAATTTTATTGGTCTCTTCTTCTACAATCGAAGCTAAGGTTGAAACCTCTTCACGCTTTAAATCTAACCACTTTAGTTTATCCTCCCTTTCCTTATTCCAAAACTTATCATACTCCCTCTTCATCCTATCAAAAAACTCTTTTGAATCGGTATTCCAATAAAGTTGATATGTATTTGGTATAAACATCGATATTAATGTTTTGTCTGTGAATCCATATGATTCTGGGGTATCCTCTTTCTTATAGAATCTAATCAGCGATAAAGAATCTGCTTCAATCTGCTTAGATATTTTTTCAATAAGTTGTTCAGGAGTTCTTACATTGTTAAAAGTGACCTTTATGGGAGTTTGCGAAGCAGTAATAAGCATTCGAACTAAAGTTCTATTACTCATTCCACGTTTAATCCTATAACAACCGGGTTTTACCCTATTTATATACCCTAATGAATTTGCAGTGCTAATAAATGATTCCAAGTTGATAACTAAGTTATTCTTCTTAATGCTATCAACTACAACATTAAAATCCGATCCTGTTTTAATAAATAGATATTTATCTTTTGTTAAATCAACATTAGAACGAAACATTATGTTGTAGTAAAATACACCTAGAATAAACACAATTGCTAGAAAAAGTGTACTAATTAAAATAATCCACTTTTTATATCTTACGTTTAAGTTTATCATGCAACTACCTATGAATTGTAACAACGGATACAGTATTGCAGTAACACTGCAATACTACATAACTAATTTAGCTTTTTTTCTTTGAATAATAAAGATTTACAAATAATTACTTCAGCAGTCCAGCCGCTTTTGCTATCCGTTCAATTGCGTCTTTAAGCTTATCATCCGAAGTTGCATACGATAACCTCAAGTAGTTTGGTGCTCCAAAGGCAGAACCGGGCACAACAGCAACATGAGCCACGTTGAGTAGAAACATTGCAAAGTCATCTGCATTTTTTATGCTTTCGCCATTATACTGTTTCCCGAAGAAGTATGATACCTCAGGGAATATATAGAAAGCTCCACCAGGCATATTTGTTCTAAAACCTTTGATTTTAGATATAGCATCAACAATAAAATTCCGACGGCGAAGGAAAGCTTCACGCATCACTTTAGTGGTTTCCCCATTGGAGTTAAAAGCAGCAGTGGCTGCTTTCTGCGCTATAGAGCAAACACCTGAAGTTTGCTGTCCTTGTAACTTAATGCTTGCTTTTGCAATCCACTTAGCCGATGCTGAGAAACCAATTCGCCAACCAGTCATAGCATACCCTTTAGATACCCCGTTAATAATAATAACTCGTTCGCGAATATTCTCGAATTGGGCAATACTTTCGTGTTTCCCAGTAAAATTGATATGTTCATAAATCTCATCAGAAATAACCAATAGATTTGGATGCTTAGCCACAATTTCAGCAATTGCCTTTAACTCATCGTGAGTATAAATACTTCCGGTTGGATTAGATGGAGAGCAAAGCATCAATACTCTTGATTTTGAAGTAATAGCCGATTCAAGCTGCTTTGGGGTTATTTTAAAATCACTTTCTAACCCTGTCTCAATAACAACGCTCTTCCCTTCTGCTAATTTAACCAGCTCAACATAGCTAACCCAGTATGGTGCAGGAACAATAACTTCATCTCCTTTATCAACAACGCAAAGAAGCACATTAGCTAGGCTATGCTTTGCACCTCCTGAAACCACAATTTGGTCAGGTGTAAAAGTTAGATTGTTCTCTCTTTTAAGTTTTCCGCAAATTGCTTCTAATAAATCCTTATAGCCAGCCACAGGTGTATAAAAAGAATAATTCTCATCAATGGCTTTTTTTGCTGCTTCTTTAATAAAATCAGGGGTAAAGAAATCGGGTTCCCCAACACTTAGGTTGATAACATCGATACCCTGACATGCCAATTCTCTAGATTTTTGAGACATGGCAATTGTTTGTGATTCTTCAAGTGCAGCTATTCGGGCAGATACTTTTTCCATTGTTTAAAACGTTAATTATGATTGTTATTCCAATTAATATCTTTTTGTAACTTTAAAACGCTAAAATTACATTTTCTTAGGTTTCGAAAAACACAATACTTTAAAAAATATGCTAGTAGCTGATATTCTTAAAATTGTATTACCCTCGTTGCTGGTTTTCTTGGCTGGTTACTTGGCCGTTGCACGACTTCTCCGCGAAGAAGCCGATCGTCGAAAGGCCGAACGTACCTTTACCAATCAACGTATATCTACACCAATTCGCTTGCAAGCCTATGAAAGACTCGTACTTTTTTTAGAGCGAATATCGCCAGAGTCGATGATAGTACGAGTAAACCAACCAGGCATGACAGTTCAAAAGCTACAAACAGCATTACTGAGCAACATCCGTGCAGAGTGGGAGCATAATCTTTCTCAACAGCTGTACGTTAGTAATGAGGCTTGGGAGCTAACACGTAATGCAAAAGGGAATGTAATAAAACTGATTAATGTTTGTGCCGAAAAGATAGAACCAGATTCACCATCAATTGTTTTTAGCCAAAAAATTCTTGAGTTATTAGTTGACCTTGAGCAGCATCCAACATCAGTTGCTATTGAGCATTTAAAAAAAGAAGTTGGTGAATTCTTTTAAATATTATAGGAACGAATAAAAAAGCCTCGGGTATTCGAGGCTTTTTCATTTTCAATACATAAGCATTATTTAATCATCTCAATGCTTCGCTTTACGAAACGGTTAAGATCTTCACCTTTAAGCATATTGTTAGCAAGCAAGGCTAAATCAATCATTTGCTTAACCAGGTTTTCATCCTTCCCAAAGTTCTTTAGTAAAACTCTTTTTTCATCGTTAAGTTTATCGAGTTGTTTTTCGGTTTCTTGTAGTAAATCCTTATCTTCATGAGGAATTTCCTCCTCTTTCTTATCCTTGCTCTTCTTCTTTAGTTCCTCTGATTTTTCCTCAGCAGGTTTAATCTTTTTATTTAACTTTTCAATTTTAGAACCAAGCGATTTACTCTTATTTTCAATTACAGTTTGAACTAAAGGATGGGAAACATTAACAACAAGGTTTAAACTATCGGGCATATTACCATAGAAACCCGCAGTTGGACTCATGGCTGCCATATCTTTCATGCGACGCATAAACTCTGAGCGAGTAATAACAACGGGTGCAGCATTTTCACCTAACTCTTCAAATGATACCCAATAGTGAGAGTTCTCAGGTAGTGCTCCTTCGAATACAGAACGCAAATCGTTTTGTTCATCTATAGGCAAACTTACCTCTTTACGATCTTCTTTTACAATTAGCTTTTCAACCACATCGGAATCAACCCTAACAAATCGTGAATCCTTTAACTTTTGCTCCAAACTATTGATTAAATGTGGGTCAAGCTGACCATCCATCATCAACACGTCATAACCCTTGTTTTGGGCAGCCTCAATATAGCTGAATTGCTCTTCCTTATTATTGGAGTATAGGTAAATAAGCGTTTTGTTCTTATCTGTCTGATTCTCTTTAATCAACTTCTCATACTCCTCAAAGGTGAAATACTTTCCGTCAACATTTTTGAAGAGTGCAAACTTCTCAGCTCTCTCATAGAATTTCTCATCGGTAATCATACCGTAGGTAATAAAGAGCTTTAGATCATCCCATTTCTTCTCAAACTGAGGTCTGTCTGTTTTAAAAATATCCTGTAACCTATCAGCCACTTTTTTAGTAATATGACTTGATATTTTTTTAACGTTAGAATCACTTTGCAAATAGCTGCGCGATACGTTTAATGGGATATCTGGAGAATCGATTACACCATGAAGAAGGGTTAAAAACTCGGGCACAATTCCCTCTACCGAGTCGGTTACATAAACCTGATTACAGTATAGCTGAATCTTATTCTTTTGAATATCAAAATTCGTTTTAATGCGAGGAAAATAAAGAATACCCGTTAGGTTAAATGGATAATCAACGTTAAGGTGGATATTAAATAATGGTTCTTCAGCAACAGGATAGAGATCGTGATAGAATTTTTGGTAATCCTCATCCTTTAAGTCTACAGGTTTACGAGTCCATAAGGGATTAACATCATTAATCACCATTGGTTTCTTTGTATCAACCTCTTTACCATCTTTCCACTCTTTTTCAGTACCAAAAGCTATAGGAATAGGTAGAAATCTACAGTACTTCTTTAGTAACTCATTAATCTTAAACTCTTCGAGAAACTCTTTTGACTCTTCATTAATATGTAGAACTATATCGGTACCTCTTTCGGCTTTTTCAGTATCCTCAATATTATAATCAGGCGTACCGCTACAACTCCAACGAACAGCTTTTGTATTATCCTTAAATGATTTAGTAATTATCTCGACTTGTTCGCTTACCATAAACGATGAGTAAAAACCTAACCCGAAATGACCGATAATTCCATTCGTTTGGTTCTTATATTTCTCGAGAAATTCTTCAGCTCCAGAAAAGGCGATCTGGTTAATGTATTTTTCAATTTCCTCATCAGTCATACCAATCCCTTTATCGGAAATGGTAATTGTTCCAGCCTTTTTATCAACACTAACATTAATAGTTAAATCTCCTAATTCACCCTTATACTCACCTACTGAAGCAAGCGTTTTAAGTTTTTGGGTTGCATCAACGGCATTTGAAATCAACTCGCGAAGAAAAATTTCATGATCGGAGTAAAGAAATTTTTTAATAATTGGGAAAATGTTCTCGGTGGTTACACCAATCTTACCTTTTTGCATTTTATATTGATTTAATGGTTAAACAAAAAATTTCAAAGCATCATTTTCAAACAAGATGCCATTTATTAAAGGCTGACAAATAGTCACTGGAATTGAAAAGATGACGCTACTTAATAGTTGTAATAGAATATTCGGTAAAGCATCCAGAAAATCATGACAACTACTATAAATCCAAGGGTAATTCTTACGGATATATTAAAACTTTTACGACTTCTTACAAGACGTTTTTGGCTTATAATTCCCATTATTATATTGTTGATCCGAAGATGAATGTTCTCATTCTTTGGTATTATGCCATAAGCTCCACACTTCTTTACGTATGAGCCAAATGAACCTTCATCTTCACCAGTAAGCATAACCACTTCAATATCCTTATTTATATTTTTAGTGGTTTCAAGAATTTCAACCCCATTCATTAAGGTATTGTTTCCTTCATCAAAATACTTATACCCTAAGAAAACAATATAAATATCCTCTTTTTTAAACTTGACATTTGATAAGTATGCTATAAACTTTTCTCCTGATGAGAAAGAGTTGATATTGTATCGCTCAGGATTATCAATACTTTTATGAATTGCGTTTGTAAGCTCAAGGTTATGATCAACCAAAAAAATATTTGTGTCAATTTTCTGTTTAAGCATCACTTTAACAATAAAAAAACAAAAAGCAATATACGTTTAAATGTAAATCTGGGCAAATATCAATATTGGGAACGGTTGATGATTTTTTCAAAAAAAAATCTATTTACTTTTCATCATTGGTATACCACCTTTACCTTTATAAAGAAATCCTGGGTCGGGCTCTTTTTTAGGGCTTTCCCTTAACGTTACAGGTCCCCTTTTGGGATTTCTCATGTCGAGATTTCTTACATAAACCCAGATTCCCTTTTCAAGCATAAAACCATCATAAGTAAAATCGGGACCATAAAATTGGTAATTCTGAGTGTATTCAGGTTTTGATGGTGACAGGTGATCAAAAGCAATTGTACTTGCCTCTGGAATATACCTTAACGTCATTGAGGCTCTAGAAGAGTATTCAAAAACAACTCTATTTAAGGTAGTTTCGCCCACCTTAAAAATTCCTGCCCCAAAAACAGGCTGAGAATCTTTTCCAAACGACAATACCTCAATTATTTTCTTAGATGAGAAAAGATTATTAAAGTCAAGTCCTAATAGTATGTAATATGGTTTTCCTTTATCCTTTTTTTCGACGATTGAGTAGTATAATGCACCCATCCACTTTTTTGATGATAAGATATCATTTATCGGTTCATTTATCAACTTCCGATTATCTTGAAGCTCAAAAACTGTAAATGAACCGTTTTTCTTCTCTTTATATAAAATAAAGCCAAAGTATTTTTGGGTTCCATCTGTTTGGGGTGCATTCCAAGTAAATACCCTTAATCTTTTATCTTCCGATTTAATTTTCCCAAGATGTTTAAGTGAGTCGAATGGGTAATCAAATGATTCCTTTATTTTAAGTGTTCTCTGAAATGTGGTTAAGAAATTTTGATTTGCAGCCTCAATCTCCGATGTTGATCCATCACAATATATCTTACTCATCATTAACGACAAACTATCCTCATATTGCTTAAGCAACACATGGTTTTTTTCCTGTGAAGTAGATATTAGTGAGACAAATATTAATGCTAAAAGACAAAAAAACTTACTAGTTTGTATCATACATGAAATCCTAAATTGCATCTAACGATTTTATTAGTAAATCAGCCGCAACCTCGCACTCCTTTGCTGTAATACATAGCGGAGGTGCTATTCTAAATGCAGTATTACAAAAAAGAAACCAATCCAAAACTACACCATTATTTAATGCCGATTTCATCAACTGTAAAATTTTTTCAAAAGATTCAATCTCAACAGCCATAAATAGGCCATCTGCTCTTATTGATTTTACTTGTGGATGTTTTGACAGTTTATTAATAAAAATCTGTGCCTTTGATTCAACTGAATCAATTAACTTCTCGTCAATAAGAACATCTAATGAAGCTAAAGCAGCTGCACAAGAAACGGGGTGACCTCCAAATGTTGTAATATGTCCTAAAGGTGGATCATAACTTAAGCAGCTCATTATCTCTTTTGATGATATAAATGCGCCTAATGGCATCCCCCCACCCATTGCTTTTGCAAGTAATAAAATATCTGGAACAACCTCATATTTCTGAAATGCAAACATTTTTCCGGTTCTACCAAAACCAGTTTGTATCTCATCGAAGATTAAAAGGGTTTTTGTTTGATTACATTTGTCTCTTAACTTTTTCAGGTAGTTATTTTTAGGGGATATAATTCCAGCTTCTCCCTGTATTGGTTCAATTATAACACATGCTGTTTTATTTGATATTAACTCCAAATCTGGGATTGAGTTAAATCTGATCTGCTTAATATCTGGCAATAATGGCCTAAATG
>Ga0209098_1004329_pt1 | contig 11154 bp, 9 predicted proteins | sample AD_JPNHW1_MetaG_FD_184429 | JGI IMG/M metagenome (GOLD analysis project Ga0209098, IMG submission 184429) | Active sludge microbial communities of municipal wastewater-treating anaerobic digesters from Japan - AD_JPNHW1_MetaG (SPAdes) (version 2) | ecosystem: Engineered > Bioreactor > Anaerobic >... | reverse complement strand
TTGGAAACACCAATGGCATTCATCATGTAGGGACTATTGGAGCTCTTGGCATAAACCCAAATCTTGCAATATTTCTGGTTGGGCACAGTCCAATTAATAGATTGCACTCCAGCCGGAGTATTGCCAATAGGGAAATTATAAGTAGATATGCTATTAGCGGGGTCATCGGCGTCACTGCAACCAGAATAAACTTCGTAATGGTTTATTTGGTTGATAGCGCCAGAAACATTGGACCAAGAAATGGTGACATTACTTCCCGGGGCAATATAACCTAATCCCTCTTTAGTGTTAGCATTATCTGTATAATTACCAACAGTAATACTGCCAATTTTTACCGTGCAGGGAACTTTGGTGGTAGTACCATTGTAGCAATCGTTGGTGCTAGTGGTTAAAGCATGGGCTTGTAACCCAAAAAGGCCTACAAAAGCGAGGCTTAAGGTTAAAACTAAGAGAATTTTTGTAATAGATTTTCTCATAAATAACATTTAAAGTTAAAGACTGTTTAAAGTTTATACACTATTATATTAACATTGATATTTATTATTGTCAATAGGCAAGAAGTGAATAATTGAAAATGCCCATTTATACCCAATAGCAGTTATTTAAAACCAATTTTTGCTAATACCTTATGCTATAATAAAAAGGCTTGACTTTTATAAATATCTATTATACTATAAAGCATATTAAGTGATTTGTCAATAGAAGCTTAAAAACCCTATTTTTAATTACTTTATTATGTTGTTAAAAGAAATCAGCGCCAAATACATTCGTTTAACAAAGAAATTTCTCTCAGACAAGGCTATTTCAACCTACGTTTTAATTTTCTTATTTACCGGCATTTTTCTTAATCTCAGCTGGTTTTATATTACCCAAACGAAGCTATTTGCCGATATTTCTGGCAACCTCATAGTAGAGATGACCAATCAAACTAGAATTAAGGAGGGCTTAAAACCACTTGCTGTGAACTCAGAACTCACTGCTGCCGCTGCGGCTAAAGCAGCCGACATGATTAAAGGCGGTTATTTTGCTCATTTCAGCCCTACCAACGTTTCCCCTTGGTTTTGGATAAAACAAAATGGTTATAATTACAAATATGCAGGAGAAAATCTCGCTATGAATTTTAGCGAGACGGACCAAGTTATGGACGGTTGGCTAAATTCTCCTTCTCACAAGGCCAATCTTCTCAACGCGCATTATGAAGATATTGGAGTGGCAGTCTTGAGCGGGCAAGTGAATGGCATGAACAGGGTAGTAGTAGTTCAGATGTTTGGCTCTCCTAAATCTGAATCTAGTAGTCTTGTTCCCAAAGCCTCTGCTGCCGAAACCACCACTACTACTAAAATTTCCTCTGCTAAAGTAACTACCACCATTGCTAAGCCGGTACCGACAACCAAAATCATCTCCACAAGCACGACTATTCTTGTGACTACCACCCAGCCTACGCTTGAAGCAACAACTACTGCAGGTCGTATTATCGGTCTAGAAACACCCCCTGAAAATACCCCTTCTTATTTATCAGAAGCGGCCTTAGCCAGTACTCTCAAATTTGGCATAATCCATAAAATTAATGCCACATTAATGGTTGCATTTTGGGCCCTTCTGGGGATGCTAGTTATTGGGATTTTGATGGAAAACTTTAATAACAAACAAAATGCTTTGGCTTTGCTTGGACGTCTGGTAACTATATTGGCTATTGCTTTAGCCTATACTTTTGTTAACCATGGCTTTTTATTTGAAACGCCAGCTATTATGAATATTTAGCATGGGTACACACAATAAGTTCATTGGGTTCAAATATATTTTATATTTTTTTTGCATTTTTTTCATTGGCGCTTTTCTCATCTTAAGCGGGCGTTCATTTTTCAGTTTGGTTGCTTATCAAATAAAAGACGTCTATCATTATTTTTTATTTGAAATCAACCGCCCCGTTAATTTGGCCCTCATTAATCCTAACAACTTAAACTCTTGGCAACTTTATAAAGCCGAGAACCGCGCTACTATTTTAAAAACTTACCTTACTCCATTAGAATCGCTTCCAAAGATGAGCCCTTCATTACCATCAGTCTCAAATCCTATTCAACTCGTGCAAACCTTTCTCCCGGAAATTTTTTCTTTGTCGACCACGTCCACTTCTCGTTTTACTACTAAAACAAGCATAGCCGTTACTACCACTCCCGCGTCTGGGCAGCAAAATCAGACTTCCTGGCAATCCTTAATTGCTAGGTATCCGAATAAAAATTTTGTCTTTATTCCCCAGTTTAATGTGCAAGCCCCCTTACTAACTCCCTCGTCTAAAAACCTCAGTCTAATTTACGATAATTTAAGAAAAGGAGTAGTTCTTTTTCCTGGCTCTGATAATCCCGGCAGCGGTTATTCTATTATTCTCGGGCACAGTTCTGCCTATCCTTGGGACCCGGGCGATTACCGCTCTGTCTTTTCTCTTCTCAATGAATTAAATTATGGCGACCCCTTCTTTGTTTATTATGAAGGGCATATTTATGCTTTCAAGGTTGTAGCTAAAAAAACGTTTATTCCTTTAAACAAAAACAATGGGCTAACGACCGAACAAGCCTTGCCGAAGAGGAATAAACCTACTGTGATTTTACAAAGTTGCTGGCCTTTAGGAGCCAGCACCAAAAGAATGGCAGTGCAAGGAGAATTAATTACCGAAGATTAAAAAATACTCCTCACGGAGTATTTTTTTATTTGGTATATTATTATTCAGTTAAAGAAAGTGTAGCGGTTATTTTTAATATTTGTCCTTGCCTCATAACGGTAAAAATTAATCTATCGCCAACGTCAAGGTGCTCCATCACTGATTCGGGAAGATTGTTTAAAGTTATTTTTTGGTTGTTTATAGCCAATATAATATCCCCCCTCTCTATACCGGCTCTGTCTGCCAAGCTGCCCTTCTCTAAATTATCTTCTTGGCTGTCACACTCGAAGGGAATGTAGGCGCCTACGCTTGTTTTAAAATTATGTTTTTTTTGCAGCTCCTCGTCAAGAAGGATGTATTTAAAACCCAGGGAACGTTTTATAAGCTTACCGTATTTTTGAAAATCGTGCCAGGCTCGGATAGCTTTATTGGAAGGAATAGCAAAGCCAATATTCTCTACGCCCATAATCGCTACTGCATTTATGCCAATAACATTGCCTTGCAAATCTATAAGCGGTCCGCCTGAATTTCCAGGGTTAATGGCGGCATCGGTTTGAATCAGCCCCTTAATTTTCTGAGTTTCATTCTTGCCCAAGGTGTTGATGGTGTCCGCAGTAATATAGCGCGAGAGGCCGGAGATGATACCGCGAGAAACTGTGTTTTGAAATTCTCCCAAGGCGTTGCCTATTGCTACCACTGTCTGTCCTAACCGGACTCGGCTAGAATCGCCCAGCCACAGATAAGGAGTTTTTTGGGCATCTATTTTTAAAAAAGCCAAGTCATTTATTTCATCTATAGCTAGAATCTTAGCCGGATATTCACGGTTATTCCAAATAATAGTATATTCTGAGCTAGAATCGGAGACTACATGCCGATTAGTTAATACCGTTCCTCTTTGATCTATAAAAAATCCGGAGCAACCAGCTAATTTTACCATGCCATGTTCATCTATCTTTTCTTGTTTGCCTAAATAATTAAAAACAGGGGAATTGTATTGCAAAGCATTTTCACCCCACTCTTTTTCTATTAAAGAGATATGTTTGGTTACTAAAACTCCAACTACCGATGGGATAGATTTTTCCGCAGCCCTTATGGTTAACGAATATTCACTTCTCATAATTTATTCTTTGCAACAATCGATGGCTTTGGCTAATACCCTTCCCAAAGTCTCAAGAAAGTTTATTTTTTTAGGGCTATCTTTTTGGGAGGAGGGGATACTTTCTTGGGGAGTATCTTTAATAGCAGCGGCATTAAAATTACCGTCAGCTTGGGCTTTGACATCCTCGACACTAACTAATTGAAGATTCAGTCCCCAAAAAAGGGAATATAATTGATAGGCTTTTTTAAATAAATCTTGAGCTTGCCCCTTATCACCCTTGCCCAGAGCTTTGGTACCCACTTCTTCCAGACGCATAGTTCCAGCCAAGAGATGCTTGGAAATACACCAAATTTCTCCCTCTGGATTTTTGACGATTTTTTGCAATAACTCTTTGCGCATTTCACGCACTTGGTTAAGCAAATCTAAATATTTGGGATTTTCTGTCTTTTCGGCCGTGAAAAAAAGATGCTCTTCTATACTAATCAAATTCATGATGGCAATGCTCAAATCTTCATCAGACGATAAATCAAATTTTTGGTTATTTTGCACTTCGGAAATTTTTTTAACCAACTCTTTTATTTTTATATCTTCTTCCATAGTCCTAAAAATAAATTAAATTAGCGAGCGATTTTTAAAGCACCACAAAGAGGTGAACAATAAAGCAAGTAGCTAGTAATTAAAAGTAGCGTGAGAGGGATAATAACCTTTTGATAGGGGAATAAAGCCTTACCAGCCTTTTTAATCCTCAGAAGCTTATCTATAATTTGCGCCAAACCAAAAACAGCCAATCCCACAACCATGCCAACTAATAACTTGTCTACTCCCCAAATTTTCCTTAAGGGGTCGCCGATTATTTTAAAATAGTAAAGTGGCCAAATACCAAAGAGACCAACTAGCGCGAGACCGATGACATCTCTAATCAGTATTTGATTGGCAGTCTTATTTTTGCGAATTAAGGAGTTGTTATACCAAAGCAATCCTGCTAAAACCAAAGCGCCTAACCAGGTGCCAGTAATAAGGTCATCTATGCCTAACCAGCGAGATAGCCCTAAACCGGCCGCGATGGCGATAGTGCAAACAGGACACACGGCTTGGGCTGTGAGAGCAGTTAATGGTAACACAATGGCGACCAAAACTAAGGCTTGTGTAATTTTCTTGTTCATAATAGACAGATATAATGGACAAATAATAAACTAAGTGCCCAGGGAGGGACTCGAACCCTCAAGTCTTACGACATACGCACCTCAAACGTACGCGTATACCAATTCCGCCACCTGGGCAAAGATTCACTGTATCATTATTAACATAATCCTGCCTTTTATTCAACTTAAAAAGTCCCTTGCGGGACTCTTTTTTATTCTGTTTTAACCTCTTCTTTAACTTTATCCTCTTCAGTTGCTTGCTTAGGGCTCGTATCGTTATGCGCCACATTTAGAGTATTTTTAAGAGCAGCCCTAATTTGCTTCTGGGACCTTTCTCTAATGTAATATAACTTAGCGCGCCTTACTTTAGATTTTTGCAAGACCTCTATTTTTTCAATATTAGGAGTCATTAAGGGAATTATCCATTCTATACCCACACCCTCTACTACTCTTCGAATAGTTATAGAGCCGCCTGGTTCATGACCGTGTTTTACTGCAATAACCAGTCCTTCCACTCTCTGTAAGCGGTCCTTTTTGCCCTCTTTAATGCGTTGAGTGATTCTTACCATCATTCCAGTTTGTATTTCTGGCCAGCGAGAAGAGTCAAACTTTTTTTTGATATCTTCAATAGAAATTTTTTTTACCATAAAATCTAATAAAATAAGGAAAACAGTTCAAAAACTTCCGTATCTTAGCATAAACAGTAGACTTTGCCAAGTCCTGCCTAGCCGCCTTTTTAATTATTTAGTTTTTGTAATAGGGTGATTAGGTCGGCGGGAAGAGGGGAAAAAAATGAATAACGTGTTTGCTTTAAGGTAAAACTTAACCGCGAGGCATGTAAAAATTGTCTTTGGGGGTGGAGTTTGTCCAAACTAGAACCATAAATTTTGTCTCCCACAATGGGCCTTCCGATAGTAGCAAAATGCACTCTAATTTGATGGGTTCTGCCGGTCAAAGGAGTAACCTCTACTAAGCTATAGTTATTTTGGTATTCATGCAAGACCCTGTATTGGGTGTGGGCCTCCCTACTTTTTAAACCGTCAGCAATTTCTTCTTGCTTGGCGCGCCTAAATTTTCCAAAGGTTTTAGAACGAGCAATAGGGTAGTGAATACAACCGCTTTTATCCCTAAAAATGCCCACCGTTAACGCTAAATACGTTTTTTGCAAAAGATGTCTCTTGAATATGTCTTTAAGTTTTAAAAATGTTTCCTGATTTTTAGCTACCACGATTACTCCCGAAGTTTCTTTGTCTAGACGATGGACTATGCCTGGACGTAACGGGTCTTCGCCAACGGTCTTAATATCGGGGTAATAAGCCAAGAGGTAATTAACTAAAGTAATCTCATCCTTATTCTGTTCGGCTGGGTGCACACTAAGACCAGCGGGCTTATTTAGGGCCATTAGGTTTTCATCCTCATAGATAATGTCTAATTTGCCCTCTACTGGTTTGAGTGTAACTGAAGCGGAGGAAGTTTCTAAACCGCTAATCTTTACAAGATCATTATTTCTTACTAGATATTTAGGTTTGGCTGTTTTGCCGTTCACCGTTATCAAGCCATCGTTAATAGCGGCTATAATTTGATTCCGGCTAAATTCGCCCTCTAGTTTTTTGGTTAAATAAACATCTAACCGCTTATTCATGCTTTCTCCCTCTACTTTTATTTCCTTGTCCATGCGCTGTTAGTTTATCAAGTTTTTAAAGTTCTTAAAGTTTGTCAAGTGTGCGGAATCTAACAATATCACAAAAATGACAAAATTCTGTAATTCATCCTTACTTTGTAAACTTTCTTAACTTTTATCTTTATAAACTTATTAGTGGGCGGTAGAGGACTCGAACCTCTGACCTTCGCAATGTCAATGCGACGCTCTAACCAGCTGAGCTAATCGCCCATAATCACAAGCTTTTGTAGTATAAACTAAACCCCTTCCTAAATCAATCTGTGGGCGTGATAGGATTCGGACCTATGATTCCTACTTTATAAAAAACAATTAACCTTTCATGTGCTTAGTGGGCGTGATAGGATTCGGACCTATGACCCCTACTTTATAAGAGTAATGCTCTAACCAGCTGAGCTACACGCCCACTAAGCACATATAATTTGTAATTGTTTGTAAACCGTATATTCTTATGAATATACATTATAAGAGTAATGCTCTAATCCGTTAGCTAACGGACTACACGCCCACTAAGTTAATAATTTTAATGTAGTCGTTCATATGTTGGTTATTAAAAATAACCAATTTAAGAGTGATGTCACAATTCGTTAACTAACGAATACATGCTCACATTTAGCTGAGAGGTATCTTACTATTTTAAACTTTTTTTGGCAAGATATTTTTTACGATTTCTTCAAACTCTTCTTTCTCCAAAGTTTCTTTCTTAATCAATTCCTTGGCCAAAGTATCTAGGGTAGTGACATTATCCTTCAGCAATTTAGTCGCCTGAGCATGAGCTTCATCTACCAATTTTTTGGTTTCGCTATCTATAATCTGGGCTGTAGCTTCTGAATAAGCCTTCTCGGTTGATAGGTCTCTCCCTAAAAATATCATAGTTTCTGGTTTACCCAAAGATACTGGTCCTAATTTATCACTCATACCGTAACGAGTTACCAAATTTCTAGCTAAAGTGGTAGCCACTTCAAGGTCATTAGCAGCGCCAGTAGAAACTTCTTTAAAAATAATTTCTTCAGCCGTATAACCCCCTAATAAAGTAATTAGTTCAGCCTTAAATTCAGATTTTGTTTTAAAATGTTTATCTTCATTGGGCATTTTTAAGGTATAACCGGCAGCCTCGCCACGGCTAATAATAGAGATTTTTCTTACGGTATCAAATTGTGGATAAAAAGCCGTTACTAAAGCATGTCCAGCTTCGTGATAAGCGGTAATTTTCTTCTCTTCTTCTGTAAAAACAGCGCTTCTTCTTTCGGGACCTAAAATAACTTTTTCGATAGACTCCAGAATATCTGTTTCCGCGATAGATTTTTGATTTCTTTTGGCGGCTAAAATTGCGGCCTCGTTCATTAAATTAGCTAGCTCGGCTCCCGAAAAACCAGGTGTTCTTTCGGCCACTTGTCTGAGATTAACATCTTTGTCTAAGGTTTTGTCCTTGGAATGAATTTTTAAAATTTCCTCTCTATCATTAATGCTAGGTAAATCCAAAACTACCCTTCTATCGAATCTTCCCGGACGCAAAAGAGCCTGGTCTAGAACATCTGGTCTATTAGTAGCCGCAATCACGATGACATTAGTTGACCTGTCAAAGCCATCCATTTCTACTAATATTTGGTTAAGAGTTTGTTCTCTTTCATCATGTCCGCCGCCTAGTCCAGAGCCCCTTTCTCTCCCCACAGCATCAATTTCATCTATGAAGATAATAGAAGGAGACATTTTTTTGGCCAAGGCGAAGAGGTCCCTGACGCGAGAGGCGCCTACGCCGACAAACATCTCTACGAATTCAGAGGCGGATACGTGGAAAAAGGGTACTTGGGCTTCGCCTGCCACTGCTCGAGCTAACAAAGTTTTGCCAGAGCCGGGCGCGCCAACCATTAATACCCCTCGCGGAATTTTGGCGCCTAAATCTTGAAATTTTTTAGGGTTTTTTAAGAATTCAACTACCTCAGCTAATTCTTCTTTGGCTTCCTTTACTCCCGCGACATCTTTAAAAGTAATGCTGTCTTTATCGGGAGTAAAAAACTTTATGTTAGCTTTACCGAAAGAAAAGGCCTGAATAGCCCCTTTTTCTGTTTGCTTCGTTAAGCTTCTAAACAAGAAAAACATTAGCCCCAAGGGTAAAATAATTTGCAGTAAAGTGGAGACTATTTCCCAGAAGTTGGAATTATTAACATTAATATCGACTGATTGCAGAGCTTGTTCAGTAACACCAAAATTTTTGAGAGTTTCTACGACAGAGACGTTCGGTTCCTTAGAAACGAAAAATACAGTTTTCTTGTCTGCAGCTGTGGCGATAATATCGGTGGCGGTAGTATCAATTTTAGCGATCTCATTGTTATTAATTTTTTGGGCTAGCTGAGAAATAGTGAGAATATTCTTTTTACTTTTAGCGGTAAAGCTGTTGATTACAAAAATAACAACCAAAATAAGGAAAAGAATCTGGCTGCTTTGTTTGAGAAAATTAGCCCACTTTTGACTGTTTTTAATTTTGGGCACATCAATTTTGTCCATGCTGTATATGTTTTATTTAGCTTAAACTACGATTACTATAGTAGAAAAACTTTAAAATAGCAACCACATTAAAACCCCCGCAGAGCAGGGGTTTTAGAGGCTTATTAGCGATTGGCCAGATTACTTACAATGGCGTTTAGATTACCCTTAGCGGTGGTAATGATAAGGTAATTATTATAGATAATATAATTTAACTCCGTGTTAGCAGTTTTATACGTAATGTAACGAGCTGTGCCTCCAATAGGCAATACCCTATCTTTGAAAGCAATAGTAGAGGGTTTCACTACTGGTTTGATAAACATATTAGCTGCGCCGTCTAGCATACCTTTCTTTTCCCAGTTTGCCATTAATGTTTTCATGGTATCGGGCGAATTAGTTTCTATTACTACGCCTAAACTGGGTTGGATATCACCATAGAAAACATAGACTGCATATTTATCGGTAATGATATCAGTGAATCCTGCCGGCAGGCTTTTAAAGAGGACCGCGAGTATTTCTTTGGCGCCCAGAAACTGCCCTTTATAATCTATACGAATAGGTTTTAAGGTATTCACGGGAGTGGCTTTATTTACTTCAGTCTTAATTAAAGAAAGAACTGTAGCTGCCAGACTCTTATTAGTAAAGTCTAAGGGTAGGGGAGAAACAGCGATGGGCACATCAGCTGTACTAGGGATTTCAATGAAAGGAGTAGGTGGCAAGGTGACGACAGTGGTGGTGGTTACTTGAGCGCAAGTGCAATCGCCGGCGTTAGAACAGCTAGCGCCAGTACCGGTTACGGTACAGATAGGTTGATTTTCTAAATCACAACCGCACTTGAAATTGCTTACAGATACTACTGGGGTTTTAGGCTGAACAAACTTTGGCCAAATAAATTTATAGGCCGCAAAACCTCCTCCTCCCAATATGATAAGTCCCAAGACCACCAGCAGCCAAACGGGTAATTTCTTTTTCTTTGGCGGAGTGGGAATATTTTCAGCCGGTATGCCATCTACTTGATTATTAAAAGTCGGGGTTATAGGCGGGGGCACCGCAGTTTGATTGGCAAAAGGATTGTTGGGTGGCTCATCAACAGTAGAATTATTTACTGTAGGCGGGACCATATTAGGAACTGATGATACTGTTTGATTAAAGCTAGCGTTAGGGGATTCAAACGAGGGAAGCGACCCGCCATTATTTTTTAAAGTTTCCATATCGCTATTCATGGTGCGAATAAAAATATTATTCGGGGGCGGGGCAAACTGATTATTTTGATCATTGTCCGCCGTTGGCGACGAATTAGAATTAAACTGCGCGCCAAAAGTATTATTATCCATATTGAGACAAAAACAAATTAATTGTTTCTAGTTTTACTTGCTATCATAACATTATAAGTTGATAAATATTAAAAGTCAAAATAAAAAACAGCCCATAATAATAACGAGCTGTTTTTAGAATTAATTTAGTAATTTCTTCTCGGTGGACGCCTATCAGTCCTGCCGAAATCTCTACGCGGTCGCGCAGAATAAGAAGAGGGCGCGGTTCCATTGTTAGCCGGTTCTGGCATAGTATTGAATTCCTTCATAGAAAGGGAGAGCTTGCCATTTTCTACTTTCTTAATTCTTACCTTAATAACATCTCCTAGATTAACAACATCAGTGACATTATTGACGTGCCAAGGAGCCATCTCGGAAATATGCAGGAGCCCGTCATGATTGGAATCTAAGTCAACAATCGCTCCGAAATCTTTTATTTGGCTAACCTTGCCCTCAACGACATCACCTTCATTATAGGTTTTGGTGGAATTGGTAATCATAAGAATAGCTTTATCGGCGCCGGCCTTATCTAGAGCGGTAATATAAATTGTGCCATCTTCCTCTATGTCAATGGTGGTTTCAGTTTCTTTAATTATTTGGTTAATGTTTTTGCCGCCGGGCCCAATTAATCCGCCAATCAATTCAGGGTTGATGTGCAGGGTATAAATTCTCGGAGCCAGAGGAGATAATTCTTTTCGCGGCTCAGTAATGACTTGGTGCATCTTGTCTAATACTTCTAATCTAGCCCTGCAAGAATTAGCAAAGGCTTCTTTGAGTATGGC
>Ga0209098_1004327_pt1 | contig 11161 bp, 5 predicted proteins | sample AD_JPNHW1_MetaG_FD_184429 | JGI IMG/M metagenome (GOLD analysis project Ga0209098, IMG submission 184429) | Active sludge microbial communities of municipal wastewater-treating anaerobic digesters from Japan - AD_JPNHW1_MetaG (SPAdes) (version 2) | ecosystem: Engineered > Bioreactor > Anaerobic >... | reverse complement strand
GCACAGGCAAATAACGGAGCTCGCTGTTGATCTGCCGCAAGCTATGTACGCTGGCAAGAGCGTAACCATTGATTTTTAATCCGTTTCTATATTTTTAACCAAAGGAAACCTAATTTTGATACAAATACCTAAACCTTAGAGCTATGCTTTTTTACCGACTATTTCTGATTTTATTTGCCTTTGCAGCAATTACTGCTACGGCACAATCCGTTTCCATAGAAACGGTTACCGACAGGCAACACCCGCGTATCCTGCTTTTTGGCGACGAAAAACAACAAATTGAGCAAACGGTTGCTCAGAGCGCCGTGTGGAAAAAAATGCACGAAGCCATTCTGAAAGAAAGCGACCGCATCGTTGGTCTGCCACCGGTTGAACGCATCCAGATTGGCCGCCGCCTGCTCGACAAATCGAGAGAAGCGCTACGTCGGATTTTTCAGCTTTCGTATGCCTGGCGAATGACCGGAGAACAAAAGTATTTCGACCGTTGCGAACAAGAAATGTTAGCCATTTCCAACTTCTCCGATTGGAATCCATCGCATTTTCTGGATGTAGCCGAAATGACTATGGCCGTTTCCATTGGATACGACTGGCTGTATCCGGCATTGTCCGAAAAATCGAAACAAATTATTCGCGAAGCCATTGTCAACAAAGGACTGAAACCATCATTCGACGATAAATACAACAACTGGCTAAAGGTGGTGAACAACTGGAACCAGGTGTGCAATGCCGGAATGACTTATGGAGCGCTGGCTGTTGCCGAAAATGAGCCTGAATTAGCCAAAACGATCATCGACCGCGCTCTTAATTCCATACACCTGCCCATGGACGAGTACAAACCCGATGGCGCTTACCCCGAAGGATACGGCTACTGGGGATACGGCACTTCGTTCAATGTGATGTTCCTGAGCGCCGTTGAGAAAGTTTTCGGCACCGATTTCGGCTTGTCAAAAGCACCTGGCTTTTTGCTCACTTCGGGCTTTTTACAAAACATGACAGGCGTAACCGGCCAATGCTACAACTGGGGCGACAGTGGTTTAGGCGGAAATTTGAGCCCGGCCATGTTCTGGTTTGCACAGCGTAACAACGATCCGTCGCAGCTGTGGGTCGAAAAAAACTATTTGCAACGCGACGATTATTCGGGATTTACCCGCGACCGACTGCTACCCGCGGTGATGATCTGGGGCAAAGGAACAGTTCTCGAAAAAATTGCTGAACCAAAAATAAAAGCATGGAAAGGGCAGGGGGCCAATCCGGTTGCTTTGATGCGTACCTCGTGGACCGATCCGAACGCCATTTATGTAGGCTTCAAAACCGGCTCGCCATCGGTTAACCATGCCCACATGGACATTGGTTCGTTTGTGATGGAAGCCAACGGCGTGCGCTGGGCGTCGGACTTTGGAATGCAGGATTACGAGTCGCTCGAATCGAAAGGCATTGCTTTGTGGGGGCGCGAGCAAAACGCGCAGCGCTGGACCATTTTCAGGCTAAATAACCGCGCACACAACACGCTCACCATCAACGATCAGCTTCAGAATGTGAAAGGATACGCCAAAATAGAAGAATTTTCTGACGAACCTGATTTCATGTTTGCCAAAACCGATCTGTCGTCGATTTACAACGGCGAATTAAAATCGGCAAAACGAGGGATAGCCATAGTCGATCAGAAATACGTGGTGGTGCGCGACGAACTGGAAGCCGAAAGCAAACCAACAGTTGTTCGCTGGACCATGATGACAACAGCAACTCCTGAATTGGCTGAAAAATCGATTCTCCTGACAAAAGACGGCAAAAAGTTACTTCTGAAGATAGAATCTGATGTGCCGGTTACGACAAAAACATGGTCAACCACTCCGGCCACTACTTACGATGCACAAAATCCGGGAACTACTTTAGTTGGTTTTGAGATGAATCTGAAGGCCAATGAAAAAAAATCTATTCAGGTTCTACTGATTACTGAAACAGCCAACGAAAAAAATACTGAATTTAACAAGAAATTAGCTGATTGGAGATAATTTTACCTTTTCAGTTAACCTTCAAAATAAACTAAAAATGAATAAACTAAAAGCTAAAGCCTTATTGTTGACTTTAATTGTCAGTTCAATTTCCGTAGTTGGGCAGGTATCAAAGTCAGATATCGATAAAGCAATTGATATTCAATCACTCAGACATCCTTATCTATATTTTAACGATCAGGATAAACCAGAGATTTTGAATCGGATAAAAACCGACAAGGAAAGCAACGATATATTTCGCCGGATGGAAGCCGAAGCCAAAATGTGGCTGGCCATGCCGGTAGATTACCAGGCACCGGAGCCTGGTAAAAATCCGCGAGCCGGTTGGTCGGAAGCAGACCGTGATTTAAAATATGAAAACTACTACCTGACTTATCGCGGATACGCATTTAATCTGGCTTTTTTGTATCAAATGACCGGAGATAAAAAGTATGCAGAAAAGGCTTTTGAGTTTGCCGACGCATTTTGCGACTTGCCAAGTTGGACAATGCGCCCACATGAATTTCCAATCATATATTCGCGCATTATGCCCTGGAATGTGTCCAATGATCAGGTTTGCTTCAATTTTGATCACCATAACGGCGACACCGCACGTATGATGGCTGCAGTTTACGACTGGCTGTATTCAGCACTCACTCCGGCTCAACGCGACAGAATACGTGGTGCGCTTATTGAAAAAGTTGTTACCCGTGTTCGCGGAAATTACGAATTTCATTGGTGGGCATCTGCCTATCGTTGCAACTGGTGTGGAGTAAATAATTCTGGAGTTGGACTCACAGGTTTAACCTTGTTAACCGAGAATCCTCAACTGACCGACATAGTAGCCGAATCGTACAACCGAATCAATAACATGCTCAGCCAGCTTGGAGTTGACGGCGAATGGCAGGAAGGAAGTGTTTACTGGACTTATGGAATTCATACATCTACATTTTTTGCTGATGCTCTGAATCGTTTGAGTAAGGGTAAATACAACCTGTTTCAAAACGAACGACTGAAAAACAACCCAGCCACTTTCCCGATATATATTTCACTTCCCGGAGTTAATTCGGCCAATTTTGAAGATTCAAGACCTGAAAGAACCGGTTTCGCCCATTTAATTAACAAACTGGCGACCGAAACCAACAGTGGTGCCGCTGCATGGTACCGTAACGAATTTTTTAATGAAGGAACCGACATTTTCGATATTCTTTGGCCTCGTCCGGCGATAACGGCAGTTGAACCTAAACCAGCTTCGATACATTTCAGAACTACCGATTGGTGGGTAATGCGGTCCGACTTTAAAGACCCTGACAAATTTGCTGTTGTTGGTAAAGCCGGGATGAACGACGACCCGCACCACGGCCACCTCGATGTTGGGCATTTCATTATAAACTGGAAAAAGGAAAATTACATTCGGGATATAGGCAGCGGTGGTTACGATCAAAAATATTTCGACGAAGCCCGCTGGGATTATCCACAAGCTTCGAGCGAAGGACACAATGTGGTTTTTGTGAATGGCGAAAAACAAATTCCGGGTAAACATTACAAGCAAGCATACAATTACGAAATAGGGGGTAAGGTTCTCGATTTCAGAACCACCTCGTCGCGCGACTATGTTTTAATGGATGCTTCAAATGCCTATCCTAAAATCGAACTGAAAGAATGGCGACGCCATGTAAGCCTCGATAAACCAGTTGTTGCCGTTGTTCTCGACGAGATTAAAGCTAAACCAGAGTCGAAAATTCAGGTTAGGTTTCATCCTGGAGTAAATTATGAGATTGTAAATGACTTAGTGATGTTAAATGGAGCTGAAGGAAAGATGGTCATGATTCCAATATCTCCGGATAAATTTCAGGTCGAGGGAGGGCGCCAGCCATCTATGTTTGTAAATGCAACCGCAAAATTTACCTGGATCGACTATTTCGACACTGTTATCAAGTCTTCTTCAGAAAAAACCATTGTTGCGTTCATTTTTACCCCTGTAAACACAGCCGAAGAAGCTCGAAAGATTGCCCAGTCCACTAACTTCAACAAGGATGAAGCTGGAAATGTTAGCTTTTCGTTTGTGAAAGGAGGAAAGAGATATGTATTCGAGTACCTGAATACCAGCGATGGTCTGGTATTAAAGAAATAATTAAACCAAACTAATGATAACCTATAAACCACTTGTTGCATTTTTTTGTCTTTTTTCAATTGTAACTCAAGCGCAGACCAACTGGAGAAAAATACAAACCGTTGATGAAGTCTGTATCGTTTACCCTGAACAGATGAAATACATCTTTCAAAACCTGGATTTGGATTATCCCGGTTTAAAGGAGGCAAAAAAAGCATACACAGCTGGGAACCTGAAGTTGGCTTGCAAAAACCTGCTTAACTACTATGCCAGATCGCCCAAAATAAAACAGAACCTACCTGAAGAATCATGGAAAACAACTAGTGAGGCCGATTCTATTCTTCGAGATGTTTACACGTTTCAAAACGTTTCGGGAAAGGTTCCCCGGCTCAACAACGGGCATTTAACCTGGGCGCATAACGGGCCTGAAAACGATATAGAATGGGCGTGGGCGTTAAACCGGCATTATCCTACCCGCGATTTGATTGATGCTTACATGCAATCTGGCAACATTAAATATGCAAAGTACATCGACGAGTTTACCAAAGACTGGATTATTTGCAGTTGGCCCTATCCGGCAGTAAAAAGCACCACAGCCATGTGGCGTGGGCTCGAAGTTAGTTTCAGGGTAAAGACCTGGGCCCGCATCTTTTACGATTTGTGGAATACAAATCAGATTTCGCCTGCCACCAAACTTTTAATTCTGAGCAGCTTACCCGATCATGCGCATTATGCCCGTAATTATCATGCACAGGGAAACTGGTTAACCATGGAAATTTCGGGGCTGGCAACGGTTGCATCTTCCTGGCCCGAATTTAAAGAATCGAAAGCCTGGATGGATTATGCCATTTCGACCATGACGGCCAGCTTGGAAGAACAGGTTTACCCCGATGGTGTGCAAACGGAGCTGACTTCGAGCTACCATTATGTGGCGCTGAGCAACTTCAAACTGTTTGCCGACATTTGTAAGAAAAGCAATGTTTCACTTCCTGAATATTACACCAAAACACTGGAAGCCATGTACAACTATCTGGCTTTGACGGTGCGGCCAGATGGAAACGGATTGCTAAACAACGATGCCGACCAGGTTTATAACCGCGAAACAATACTTAAGTCATCGACCGAATATCAACGCTCCGATTGGCAATACATTGCTGACAATGGGAAAAGCGGCTTGAAACCCGACAACGGCCCTTCCTACGTTTTTCCTTATGCCGGGCAGCTGATTTCGCGCAGCGATTTTGGTACCGATGCTCAATATTCGTTTTTCGACATGGGGCCGTGGGGAACCGGGCACCAGCACAACGACAAGTTACACCTCTCGGTTTTTGCTTATGGACGCGATCTACTGGTTGATGGCGGACGTTTTGCCTATCGTGGCGAAGTGGCAGACAAATTCAGAAAATATGCAACCGGAAGCGCCAGCCACAATGTAATCCTGGTGGATGGGAGAGGACAGGCCGCCGGAATACCGAAAACAGATGCTCCGCTTAACGAATCGACATATTCCATTACTTCTGAGTATGATTACGGTTCGGGAACTTTCGATAAGTTTTCAGGAGTAGAAGGGCAGTTCAGCCACACTCGTTCCATGATTTATGTCCGTGGAAAATTTTGGGTAGTTGCTGATCATTTAACAACCGATCGGCCCCGGCAGATAGAAACCCTTTGGCACTGGCACCCGCTGAATAAGGTTAAATTAAACATGCAGTCGGGTGTAGTTAGTACCAGTAATGAAAAAGGAAACTTGCAAATAATACCGGTAAGTATTCCTGAACTGAAATTAACAGTGGTGAAAGGACAGGAAAAGCCTGAAATACAGGGTTGGTACAGCAAAGAATACAACACCTACGAACCCAACACCACTTCAATTTATTCTTCACACCTGAAATCAGACGACACATTTGTCTGGATATTGTGGCCTTCGGAAGGTAAAACACCTGAAATAAAAACGGAAATCCTGGCGAAAGACGCCCAGTCTGTAAAACTTAGAGTAAATCAAGTTGGTGCCGGTTTCTGGGAAATCGTATTGCCATTTAACAACAGTCAGCTCGTTGAAATCCTAAAAAAATGAAGTGGATATTACCCATAAGCTTTGTCGTTTTGTTTGGCATGGAAATTAGCTCATGCAAAGAATCACCGTCGGTTGAGCCAGAAGTTGAAAAAACAGTTGAACTAACCGGAATCCTGAAAACCTTAAAAACCAGCCACCCGCGGCTCCTGCTCACCGACGCAAGGCTTCAGGAATTAAAAACGTTGAGTTTAACCGACACCCGTCTGAAAAAATACGCCGATGCGGTGATCGCCCAGGCCGATAAAGACATTTTTAAAGCGCCGATTCAACATGTATTAATCGGACCACGCCTGCTCGACAAAAGCCGTGAATGCCTTTCGCGGGTGTACAACACTGCATTTGCCTACCGCTGGACCGACAATCCGAAATACCTGGCAGGAGCCATTTCAAATATGAAGAATGTATGTTCGTTCGCTGACTGGAATCCCTCTCATTTTCTGGATGTTGCCGAAATGACCCATGCCGTGGCTATTGGCTACGATTGGTTGTACAACCGAATGAACCAGTCGTCGCGCGTCGCAATAAAGGCCGGGTTAATCAGGCTTGGACTCAACGAAGGGACGAAAGCCTACACGTCAAATGCCTGGTGGTGGAAATCGGAATTTAACTGGAACCAGGTTTGCAACAGCGGACTGGCGATTGGCGCGCTGGCCGTAGCCGAAACCAACCCCGAGGTCGCGCTGAGCATTCTGCCAAAAGCTATTGAAGGTTTGCCTTATGCGCTAAAAAGTTATGGACCCGACGGTGTTTGGAGCGAGGGTCCGGGCTATTGGGAATATGCTACCGACTACACCGTTTACGGGCTTTCGGCACTCCAAACGGCCCTCGGCGACGATTTTGGCTTGACTGCCTACCAGGGAATGAACATTACCGGATATTTTCCAATCTATTCGGCAGGCCCAACCGGCTATATGCTCAATTATGCCGATGCAGGTGAAAAATCGAAACTAGGCGCACCGCACCCCGAATTCTGGCTGGCCGAAAATTATGGCAATAACCATTTTTCAGATTTTGTAATCGACCAGCTTGAAACAGCTACGGCCAATGTTTTCGACGTGATTTGGTACCGAAACTATGCCAATTCGGCTGCACAACGTGCGTTGGATAAATTTTTCGACGGAAAAGTTGCGCTGTATTTTTCACGCAGTTCGTGGACCGACTCCAAAGCCCTCTGGATAGGCATAAAAGCCGGTTACAACAAGGTGAATCACGCACATCTCGATCTTGGAAATTTTGAGCTGGATGCCCTTGGAGTTCGCTGGGCACGCGATTTAGGTTCCGACGATTACAACCTCCCGGATTATTTTGGCAGCAAACGCTATACGTATTACCGGCTACGGTCGGTGAGCCACAATGTGCCGCTCGTTAATGGTCTCGACCAGCGCGAAGATGCAACTTCCCGCTTTTTAAAACACGCAGAAGGAGTCGCCGAGCCGTTCTCGGTTATCGACCTCACCGAAGCTTATAAAGATTACGCTTCGAAAGTTTGGCGCGGCATGAAAGTGGTTGACGACCGAAAAGCTGTGTTCATCCAGGACGAGTTCACGTTAACCAAATCGGCCGAAGTTACCTGGGGAATGACTACCGATGCGACCATCCAAATTGTCAATTCCAAACAGGCAGAACTGACATTGAACGGTCAAAAGTTGACGGCCAGAATTCTGTCACCTGACGATGCAGTTTTTACAGTAGAATCAGCAGTACAAGCCGCTCCCCAGAAGTTAAACACCGGAGTTAACCGGTTGCTGGCTAAAGTTTCGTCAACAGCCGGCAATGTAACTGTATCTGTGTTATTGGCACCGCAATGGCCGGGAAGTACAAGTAATTATTCAGGTGAAATAACACCATTGACAAAATGGTAAAAGAACCTAATGATGAATTTTTTACGCAACCAACATTAAAGTCGGAAATTTTTTAACTATAAACGCAAATACCTAATAAACAGAAATATATGAAATAGCCATAATAGCAAAAGTTCATGTAGCCCCAAAATGAATATTTATGGCTATTCCATGCGTTGGTTACTCAATTGAAAAACAATGAAAATTATACGATCAACATTGAAAAATAAACACATGAAATAGCCATAAGAGCCAATGCTCATACTAACCGAAAATGTACAGATGGCTATTCCATGAGTACGTGCTAAAGATTAAAAAACAAAAACAAAAACAATATATACGAATGAAATCAATCTCAATAATTGTCAGTCTCATTTTCCTGAATTCCGTTTTGTCATTCGGACAAACGAAGAAAATTGTCAAGGATGCGGCCAAACAAACTCAGATGATGCTGAAAGAAATTGAAGCCGCCAAAACCGAATGGGATATAAAAAAAGGCACTCCGGTTTCGCCCCGAACCCTTTCGTCTGAAGGTAAACTGGTTCTCGTTCCGTCGAAAGACTGGACAAGTGGATTCTTTCCAGGGGTAATGTGGTTTTTGTATGAGTTTACCGGCGATAAAAAATGGGAAGAGCAAGCCCGAGCCTTCACCACACAGCTTGAAAAAGAAAAACTGAATGGCGGAACACATGACATGGGCTTCAAGATTTATTGCAGCTATGGAAACGGCTACCGTTTAACAAATGACTCGGCTTATAGAGACGTTATTATCCAGTCGGCCAAAACCTTATCCACCCGGTTCAACCCCAAAGTGGGCTGCATTCGTTCGTGGGACCACAATGCCGACAAATGGCAATTCCCGGTAATCATCGACAACATGATGAACCTCGAACTATTGTTCGCCGCCACCCGTTTGACAGGCGATTCCTCGTTCTACAAAATTGCAGTGAGCCACGCAAACACAACCATGAAAAACCATTTCAGACCCGATTACAGCAGTTACCACGTGATTGATTACGATCCGGAAACGGGCAACGTGCTTCACAAACATACTCATCAGGGATATGCGCACGAATCGGCCTGGGCGAGGGGACAGGCCTGGGGCGTTTATGGCTACACCATGTGCTACCGCGAAACGAAAAATCCTAAATATTTGGAGCAAGCCGAAAAAATCGCAGCTTTTATCCTGAATAATCCACGTTTGCCTGGGGATTTAATACCTTACTGGGATTTCGACGCACCCAATATTCCGAACGAGCCACGCGATGCTTCAGCAGCAGCAGTGATTGCCTCTGCATTCTATGAATTGAGCCATTATTCGGCCATCGGTAAATTTTACATCAAAAAAGCCGACCAGATTATGAGCAATCTAACCAAAGATTATCGGTCACCAATCGGACAAAACCGGGGATTTATCCTGCTGCATAGCACCGGTTCGAAACCTATGAATAGCGAAGTTGATGTGCCTCTGAACTACGCCGACTACTATTATCTGGAAGCTTTGCTAAGGGCAAAGAAACTGAGCAAAAAACCGGCCGTTACGGAAAAAAAAAGCCCTTTTGAGTCGATAATTACCCAAAAGGTAATCGACAACATCAGAAAAAGTACACTTGAAAAGGCTAGTCAGTTTCTGAAAGAGGAACCTGTAACCGTAACTGCATCAACCTGTAAACGCAGCGCTGGCGGAAAAAACGACTTTTATTCCGAAGGTGATTACTGGTGGCCAGATCCGACAAATCCATCGGGTCCGTATATCCAAAAAGACGGGAAAACCAATCCTGAGAATTTTGTCGATCACCGGCTGGCAATGATCCAATTGAGTGAAATTACTGCCACGTTAACCTCGGCCTGGCTGCTAACAGGCGAACAAAAATATGCCGATCAGGTGATGAAACATCTCCAGGCATGGTTTGTCGATTCAAACAGCATGATGTCCCCCAATATGTTGTATGCACAAGCCATCTGGGGTCGTTTCACCGGTCGGGGAATCGGATTGATTGACGCTTATCATTTGGTTGAAGTTGCCCGCTCGGTGAAAGTGCTGGAAACTAAAAACGGACTTTCAGCAGAGCAGTTAAAACCGGTAAAAGCCTGGTTTGCCGAATTCTTGAAATGGATGACCACCCATCAGTATGGGATTGACGAAATGAATGCCAAAAACAACCACGGAACGTGCTGGGCTGTAACTGCTGCTGCCATTGCCGATTTAACCGAAAACGAAGAAGTAAAAAAGTTGTGTCGCGAGCGTTTTAAAACCATTTTCCTGCCAACACAAATGGCCGATGATGGTAGCTTTCCCCTCGAATTGAAGCGCACCAAACCGTATGGCTATTCGTTATTCAACATCGATGCCATGTGCAATCTGGCTCAAATTTTATCCACGGACGACGACAATTTGTGGAATTTCTCCACGCCGGATGGCAAAAGTCTGAAAAAAGGAATGGAGTTCATTTTTCCATTCATCGCCGATAAATCGAAGTGGCCGTTTGACAAAGACATCTACATTTGGGAAGAATGGCCGGTACGCCAATCATCGCTTTTATTTGCCGGAATGGCCTACAATAATCAGGAATATATCGACACTTTTTTACGATTATCCGCCAATTTTTCTCATCCCGAAGTTATTCGCAATGTTCCTGTAAGACATCCACTAATCTGGATAATAAAATAAATTTCAGACACTTAAAAACTAAATACCTAAACCCATGAAGTCAAAAATTCGTTCAATTGCTATTTTGCTTTGTGTCTTTCTTACAAATCAAGCTTTCGGACAAAATCCACACATTCTGGTAACCGACAACGACAAACCGGAGGTACTTGGTAAGATACAAAAACAGCCTTGGGCTAAGTCAATCTTCGCCGAAATGCAGAACAAAGTAATGCCTTATGCCGATCGCCATCAAACCAATCCGCAATGGATTTTAAGTCGCTACCTCATGAACCGTGTTCCAGGGAAACGATACACCCGGTTTTTCTCCGACAATTCAGGGCAGTCACTCATTAAATATGCAGGTGATGCCCCGGTGCCTACCATTCGTATCAACACTTATTTAAGAACTCCCGTTACTGAAAAAGGAACATCCTACCGAAAGCCAACCATAGAAGAATTAGTTCCAAATGATACGGCACGCCTGATGAACCT
>Ga0209098_1004324_pt1 | contig 11169 bp, 8 predicted proteins | sample AD_JPNHW1_MetaG_FD_184429 | JGI IMG/M metagenome (GOLD analysis project Ga0209098, IMG submission 184429) | Active sludge microbial communities of municipal wastewater-treating anaerobic digesters from Japan - AD_JPNHW1_MetaG (SPAdes) (version 2) | ecosystem: Engineered > Bioreactor > Anaerobic >... | reverse complement strand
GACCGTCCACCACGCTCCGACGGCACACGCCGCCGCCGCCATCTTGAACATCCGCTCCATGTGCGCCGACCCTTTCTGCTCCTAAAACCGGAAACCGCCGCCCAGCATGATGACCGTGTATTCGTTTTCGATGCCCGCGACGTCGTCGTCCCCGCCGGATTCGCCGGTTTTGGAATTGTACACTTCCATGTCGCCGACCATCAGGTCGATCGACTGGTATTCGAGGCCGGCCGAGAGGAACACGCCGTCCATGAAGCCCTGCGTGAACTGGTAGCGGGCTTCCACGCCGAGGCCCAGCATGTCGCCGTCCTCGAACGTCTCGTGGAAATGCAGCGAACGCGCCACGTGCTCGTCCCAATCTTCCGCTTCCACGATGGGGCTCCAGGTCAGGTGGCCCGAAACCGTGAAGTCGTTCCACTGCCAATCCGCGCTGGCGCCCAGGTAGGGCATCCGGAATTCCTGCTCGTAGTTGATCATGTTTTCGCCGTAGAGGTCCTGCGGCACGTAGCCGTATTCGGGATAGAGCAGATAGACGCCGCTGTCTTCCCAGGTCCAGCCGTCCTGCTTGTAGCCGGCCAGCGCGCGCGCCGTCAGGCCGTTCCAGTCGCTGACCAGATCCCACGCCACGTTCAGGTCGAAGGCATAGCCTTCCGTCACGTCCACGTCCGACAGCGAATAATGGGTCCAATCCGTCGAACCCGTGTCCAGCCAGTCGTAGTCGTCCATTTCGCCGCCGCCTTCCGACAGCGCGGCCCAGTAGCCGCCGTTGATCGTCAGCTTGTCAAACAAACGAACCGAGCCGTTGGCGCCGCCCATGGCGACGTTGTCCAGATCCCAGTCCAGACGGCTCAATTGCCGCCGGCTGCCGTCCGCCGTCTCGTAATCGTACACGTGTTCCTTCGCCTCGCCGTTCAGCACGCCCAGCGAAAGTTGTCCGGCCAGCGGCACGCCGCTGGCGCTCTGCGGCGCCGCGATCACGCCCGCATGAAACGCCCACCCCGCAACGGGAACCGACATCGCCGCCAACAGAGCCAAGGACAATTTCTTCATCGCTCGTTTCCTCCACGTGACCACCCCCGTTTCAACCCGACGGCGAGGGGGCTTGCGCCGCATTCGATTGCCGGACAGTCTGATATTCCGCCCCCGGACCGTAAAGCCAAAAATCGGCGCGGAGCGTCGCCGGCGAAACCGCGGTTTTCTTTTGCTTGTCCCCGAACGCCCTCCAAGGCAGAATCATGCGTCCATGGATTCGACGTTCCACATGCCGATCCTGCTGCAACCCGTGTACAAGGAATACATATGGGGCGGCGATCGGCTCATTCACGAATTTCACCGGCGCCTCAACGCCGGCATCTACGCCGAATCGTGGGAAATCGCCGATCATCCCGACGGCCGCACGCGCATCATCAACGGCCCCGACGCCGGCGCCACCCTGTCCGAAGCCATCGCCCGCCGCGGGCCGGAAATCCTCGGGACGGGCCGCACAGACAAGTCGTTTCCCCTGTTGGTCAAGCTGATCGACGCCCGCGAGACCTTGTCCGTGCAGGTGCATCCCGACGATGCCGCCGCCGCCCGTTTCGGCGGCGAAGCCAAAAGCGAGATGTGGTACGTCTTGTCCGCAACGCCCGATGCGCACATCTACTCCGGCTTCAAGCCCGGCGTCGGTCCCGCCGAATTCGAACAAGCCCGCACGACCAGCGCGATTCCCTCTCTTTTGCAGCGCTTCCCCGCGCGGCCCGGCATGATTTTCAACACGCCCGGCGGCCGCGTCCACGCCATCGGCGCCGGTTGCCTGCTTCTGGAGGTCCAGCAAGACGCCAACACCACCTATCGGCTCTACGATTGGGATCGCCGCGACAAGGACGGCAAATCCCGCCCGCTGCACGTCGAGCAAGCCCTGCAGGTCGTCAATTGGGAGCTCACCGCCAGTCCCGTCGCGCCCATCTTGCCCGAAATCCAGCAGCCCGGCGGCCATGCCGTCCGCCTGCTGCTCGACGACCCCCATTTCCACGTCGAGGAATGGACCTTTTCCGCCCCGTGCCGAATCGAGCACGATTCCCGCAGCTTCCTGATCCTCTTCCCCGTCAACGGCGACGTGCGCATCAAGACGCCCGGCCAGCCCGCCATGATCCTGCAGCATGGCACCACCTGCCTGCTGCCGGCGGTGCTGAATTCCTTCACGCTGCAACCCGCCAAGACCGGCAACGGCGCCGTCCGACTGCTCGTCACCCGCCAGCCATGACCCCCGTCCGCGACATCGCGCTCGTCGGCCTCGGCGCCATCGGCATCCTCTACGCCGGCAAGATTTCCGCCCGGGAGCCCGCTGGCCTGCGCATCGTCGCCGATGCCGCCCGCCTCGCCCGCTACCGGGCCGATCCGCCTGCCCTCAACGGCCGGCGCCTTGATTTGAACTACAAAACGCCCGAGGATTTCGGCCCGCCCGCCGATCTCGTGCTCGTCGCCGTCAAATCCACGGGGCTCGCCGCCGCGCTGCCGACCTTGGCGCCGCTGCTGGGGCCGCACACGCAAATCCTGCCGCTGCTCAACGGCATCACCGCCCAAGACGTCCTCGCCGAAGCCTTCGGCTGGCCGCGCGTGCTCCATGGCTTCGTCTACTGCGAGAGTTCCATGCGCACCGGCAACGCCGTCGTCCAGAACGGCACGAGCAAGATCGTCTTCGGCGAAGCGACGAACGTTCCCCCGTCCCCGCGCGTGCAGGCCGTCGCCGATTTCTTCGAACGCCTCGGCCTCGAACACCACGTGCCCGCCGACATGCGCGCCGCCCAGTGGAAGAAGTTCATCCTCAACGTCGGCATCAACCAAGCCCAAGCCGTCTTGCGCCGCCCCAACGCCGAACTCCAGCAAAATCCCGAGGCCCTGCGTTTCGCCCGCACGCTCATGGACGAAGCCGCGGCCGTCGGCGTCGCCCTCGGCATCGCCGGCGCCGCCGAGGTGCCCGCCTGGGCGGAAGGCGTCATTCTCGGCGCCGCGCCCGAAAACAAGACATCCATGCTCCAGGACGTCGAGGCCGGCCGCACGCCCGAAATCGATCTCTTCGCCGAAACCGTCTGCCGCCTCGGCCGGCAATGCGGCGTCCCCACTCCCGCCAACGAACTCGCCGACCGGCTGCTGGCCGCCCGCTAGCCGCCCGCGGCCGCCGGATGCGCTTTTCTTTTCGCCAAAGATCCTCTATCTTCCGCCGGCATGTCCGCATCTTGCGCATTTGCGCCGGTTCTTTGGCCGGTGCATCCGGTTTGGCAGCTCGATCCCCGCCACCCCATCCCGGCGGCCGAACGGCGCACGTGCTGCGCCGTCGCCACCACCCTGATGCTGGCCCGCCACTTTCGTCCGGAATTGCGCGACGCGTTGACCTTCCGGCACGTCCATGAACGGCTCTTGGCGGACGGCGGGCGCGACGCCAGCGGCCATTGGCGCCACGCGGCGCAGGTTCGGTTTCTCGTGTCCGTCGGCCTGATCGCCTGGCGGCGCAACTGGGACGCGCCGCGCCAGGATTTCCAATGGCTGGCCGTGCACGAGCGCTATTCCCCGGCGCAGCTCGCCGCGGCGCGCGCGCAGGCGGACGGCGAAAACGCGGTGCCCGCCGCCGACCGGCCGTGGCACAGCCTGCGCGCCGCGCTGCTGGCGACGGGCCCCGTCATCGTCAGCGTCGCGCCCGGCTTCACCGCCAATCGCCAGAACCACCAGATCCTGTTGCATGGCCTCCGCGCGAAGGACGCCACGGAAATCCTCGCCTTCGTCGATCCCCTCGCCGATCCCGATCAACCCGACTCCCCGCGCGAAACCGACCGGGAACGCTTCCTGGCCCATTTCAACCGGCGGGCGATCCATGCCCGGCCGCCGGCGGCCGAAACGCCCGCACGCTGAACGCCGCGTTTCCAAACGCCTCCGGATAGGCCGCGAACATGTCGCGAAATCCCGGCCGCTCGCGCCGGCGCACGTCCAACACCACGTAATCGATTCCAAAACGCTCGAAAAGGCCGTCGCGGCAGCGCGCGAATTCGGCCGACTCCGGATTCCGCAGCGCCTGGACGTCCGGCGGCGAGTGGCTGGCCCACTGGCCGTAGAGGACGGAGCCGCCCGCCAGGTAGGGAATCAGCAAATTCAACGGACTGCGCGGCAAGACCGCGAAGCGGCGACCGGCGGCCTGCTGCCGGATCCACTCGAGCGTCTCCCGAACTTGATCCTGTCGCGTCCGCCCTTCCCGTTCCTGCCGCAGGTATCCGCGCGCGTTCCAGACGCCGACGGCAACGGAAACCGCCAGCACCCCGACCGGCAGCGCCGCGCCGAGCCCCGGCGGCGCCATCGACAGCGCAAACGCCATCGTCAGGCACAACAGCGGCAGCACGTGCTCGGCATAGCGTTCGGCTTCGCCCAGGAACAGGAACGGCCGCAGGGACGTCAGCGCGAACAGCGCCAACCCGGCCCACACGTAGGCGCCCGCGTCGTGCAGGCACCCGGTCGCGAAGCCGCCCGTCGGCCCGCCCACGCAGAAACACGCCGGCACCAGCGGCATCTGCAACAGCAGGATCAGCCAGGTGTTCCGCCGGCTGGCCAGTTCTTGCGCCCGCTGCGGATTCGTCCGGAGATCCCCAGGCAAGCGCAGAAAGTCCCGCCAGCGGTTGCGCGCCTGGATGGCCGCACAATCGAACTCGCCGCGCCGCAGCGCGCGCTGCATCGCCGCCAGCATCCGGAACTGGCTGCGCAGCAGATGCAGCGCATAGCCCCGGAACCACAGGAGCGAAAGCGCAAAACTCGCGCCCAGCAGCGCGATCGGTTCCCACGAGCGCAGCAGCGCCGCGGCGATCAGGTTCGCGAACGCGAAGGCCTGCACGCTGAAAAAGCTCGCCACGAAAATCAGGCTGCCGGCCGCCGCCGCCGCCGCGAACCAACCCGGCGCCCCCGTTTGGCGATGCAGCAAAAAGGCGAAGATCGCCAAGGCGAACAGCAACTGGCCCAGCACCCGGGGCGTGCCGTGCAGCGCCCGCGGACCCCAGCCGGTGCCTTGCAGCGCCGGCGTGGCCAGCAGCAGCCCCGCCGCCCAAGCGCCCGTGGCCGGCGTGCCGCCCGGCAAGTGCGCCGCCAGCGCCAGCAGCGCCATTCCCGCCAGCGCATCCAGGAGCCCGCCCCAAAACGGCTCCGTGCGTTCGCGGATTCGCTTCGGCAAAAACGACAGCACCCAATGCAGCAGCGGCGGATAGGCCACATGCGTCGACAGCAGGAACGGCCGGATGCGCCGCGGCACCCGATGGCCGTTGGCCGCGATTTCCTCCGCGTACAGCAAATGGAACCAGGTGTCGTGGAACAACAGCGAAAGCGCGCCCCGCCCGACCCGCCAGCGCAGCGCGCTGCGGACCGCCACGAAGGCCAGCCCGAAAACCGCCGCTAACGCCCATGCTCCCATGCGCGCCGGATGCTCCTCCAAGCCGGCCCCGAATTCAAGTGGCAAAGATTCCCCATGCGGTCCGGCGCCGCGCGCGGCCGGAATCCCGCTTTCCGAATCGCGCGCCTATTCGTTGACGTGCACGACGGTCGCGGGCGGGAAGCCGTTGAACCACGTGGACGAGGCGTGGCTGTAGGCGCCGATGTTTTCGCTGTAGACCAGGTCGCCGATCTCCAGATCCGGCAGTTCCTCCGACAGCCCGATGGTGTCGAGCGCGTCGCAGGTCGGTCCGAACACGGCGCAGAGCTGCGTTGGGCCCTTCTTGAAGGCCTTCACCGGATACTTGCAGTGATCGAAGATGATGCCCGAGTACGTGTGGTACACGCCGTCGTTGATGTAGTAGCACCGCTTGCCGTCGCGATCGGCCTTGCCGATGACTTCCGCCACCAGCGTGCACGCCGTCGCGACCATGAAGCGCCCCGGCTCCGCCAAGATCGCGACGTCCTTCGGGAACAGCCGCTTGCATTCGGCGTTGATGACCTTCGCCAGCGCCTTCAGCGGCTGCACGTTCGCGTCGTACGGCGCCGGGAAGCCGCCGCCGATGTCGAGTTGCTTCATGTCCTTGAAGCCCCGCAGCCGCGCTTCCTTGAAAATCCCCGCCGCCAGGTTCAGCGCCTGCACGTAGTTCTGGAAGTTCGTCGTCTGGCTGCCGACGTGGAAGCTCAGGCCTTCCACCGTCAGACCCGCCGCATGGGTCTTTTCGATCAGATCCACGGCCTGCCCGGGATCCGCCCCGAACTTCGACGACAGCTCCACCATCGCGCCCGTGTTCGGCACCTTGATGCGCAGCACCATGCCCGCGTGCGGTGCGTACTTCTTCACCTTGCGGATTTCCTCCTCGTTGTCGAAGGTCACCAGCGGCTTGTAGGGCTCCAGCTCGCGCAGAGTTTCCTCGGCCTTGATCGGATGGGCATAGATGATCTTGTCCCAGATGAAGTCCTGGCGCGCCTTCGGCGGCAGGTCCTTGATGTTCTCGTAGACCGTTCGGAATTCCGCGATGGACGCCACGTCGAAGCTCGCGCCGGCCTTGTAGAGCGTCCTCACGATCTCCGGCAGCGAATTCGACTTCACCGCGAAATAGGGCTGCACCTTCGGCAGGAATCGCTTGAATTCCGCTAGGTTCTTCCGCAGTTGGTCGTGGTCCACCACGAACAACGGCGTGCCGTATTCCTTCGCCAGCTTCTTCAGTTGCGCCTGCGTGACCATGGTCGCCTGCCTTTCCCGTCTCAAGTGAAACGCCGCGCCCGGAGGTGCGGCGTTTCGATCCACCCTAGTCCTGGATCAGGAAGTTCTTGAACTGCCAGGGATCCTTCCGGTCGAGGTCCGGCCGGGCATAGCCCTGGAAGTGGTTCTCGTAGTGCTTCAGCGGGGTCCAGTCGGAGGGCACCGAGAGGTTCTTGCCAAGGTACGGATCGGCGACGCCCAGCACAAATTCGTGCGGCAGGTCCTCCGGCGAGCACACGCCTTCTTCCGCATGGTCGAACATCCACATGGACGCCGCCACGACGGAAATGGCCACCTGCAGCGTCGTCGCGTTCTGGTGCGGCACCAGTTTGCGCGCCTGCTGGATGCTCAGGTCGCTGCCGGTCCACCACGAGTTGAACGCATGGCCCATGAGCAGCGCGCCGAGCACGTCGCGCCCTTCCGTGATTTCGTCGCCCATGATGCGCAGCTTGGGCTGCAGCTCGTAGTTGCGGCCGCGCAGTTCGTGCAGCGAAATGATCGCCGCGTCGCACGGGCAATAGGCGTAGTGCATCGTCGGGCGGTAGACCGCCTTGCCGTTCTTCCAGACCGTCAGGAAGTCGCTGATCGTGAAGGCCTCGCCGTGGCGCACGACCATGCCTTCGACCGTGTAGTTCGGCACCCAGGTGCGCACGCGGGTGTTCATGCCCATGCGCGCGAGGCAAATCTGGTTTTTCGGTCCCGTCTTGTGCTCGTAGGCCAGCGGCGGCAACGTTTTTTCGTGCGTGCCCCAGCCCAGTTCGGACGTCGTGATGCCTTCCTCGCGGAAGCCTTCGATGCTCCAGGTGTTCACGAACTCGTCCACCGCCTTCGGCACGTCGGAAATCTGCGTGTCGCGCTCGCTGCAGTGGATCACCTTCACGCCCAGCTCCATCGCCAGCTCGTTGAACGTCTGCGACTGCGCGAGCTGCGCGATCTTCGCGGCCTGGGCGCCCTTGACCTTCTTCTCGGCGACGACCGCCGCCGCGATGTCCAGCAGGCCGCGCTTCGTCCAGTGCGAGATCAGGCCCGGATTCGCGCCGTGTTCCAGCACGGCCGTCGCGCCCTTCGTCTTCCACTTCGCCGTCATCTTGCGAATCGCCATGCGGCGGAAATACAGCGTCTTCTCCGTCGGGTGCTTGTTCTTCGCGCCCGCATAGGGATCCCACAGCTCGATCGACGTGTTGACGTACAGCACGCCCGCGTCGTGGCACCATTGCAGGATTTCGCAGCAGTCGATGTTCCAGGCCAAATCGACCAGCAGGTCGCCGGCCTTGAGGTAACGGCTGAGCTTCGCGTCCATGTTCTCGCGCGTGATGCGGTCGCGGACGAACTTGACCCCCTGCGCGAGCCACGGCTTCAGTTCCGGGCGTTTGTTCTCGAAATCCATGACGGTGATGTTTTTCGCCGGCACTTTCGCCAGCTTGAGCAGCAAGGGCAGCGTGCACTGCGCCACCGAACCGTATCCGACCATCAGAATTTTACCCGAGAATTTCGCCATGATCCGTTGTTTCCTTTCGTTGAACCGAATGCCGTTCTTATCGCAGATGGATTTTGACCGCGCAAGCGGGAATCCCCCGGCGGAAAAGATTTTTTCGAACGCGCGGCTCAGCGGCCGAGGGCGCGCGCGACGGATCCGTGCTTTACCGTCGGCCGCGGCGCGGCGAAATCGAACCAAGAACGCACGTCGGCGTCCAGACCCACGCCGTGCATGAAATTGTAGAGCGCCTTGCGCAGGCCGCGCCCCAGCGCATCGAGATCCGTTCCGGCGGGATCCGCAAAGCCCACGTCGTTCTTCGCGAACGGCCCCGGCGGCAGCGGGATCAAGGTCCCGCCGAACGCCGCGGGCCGGCGCCCGACCGGCGAATGCACCGTGCAGGCGAAGCGGTGGAAATAGCCCGAATGCAGGCAACCCTCTTCGAAAAGTTGCCGCACCGTTTCCAGCGCGTCCACCGTTTCGCCGACGGTCTGCGTCGGAAACCCGTACATCAGGTAGGCGTGCACGAGGATGCCCGCGTCGGCGAACGCCTTGGCCGCGCGCGCGGCCTGCGCCACCGTCACGCCCTTGTTCATGAGCTTCAGCAACCGATCCGACGCCGCTTCCAGGCCGCCCGAAACCGCGATGCAGCCGCTGTCCGCGAGTTCCCGGCACAGCTCCGGCGTGAACGCCTTCTCGAAGCGGACGTTGCCCCACCACGAAATCGCCAGTTTCCGCCGCTGCAGCTCCGCCGCCAGCGCGCGCAGCGCCGCCGGCGGCGCGGCTTCGTCCGTGAAGTGGAAACCCGTTTGGCCGGTTTCGGCGATGGCCGCTTCGATGCGGTCCACGAGCACCTTCGCCGGCAGCGCTTCGTAGCGCGCGATGTAATCCAGCCCCACGTCGCAGAAACTGCATTTGCGCCAGTAGCAGCCGTGCGCAACCGTCAGTTTGTTCCAGCGCCCGTCCGACCACAGCCGATGCATCGGATTCAGCAGATCCAGCACGGACAGATACCGATCCAGCGGCAAGCCGTCCCAGGTCGGCGCGCCCGTTTCGGCGAAGGGCACGTCCGGTTCGCCGGCGTCGATGAACCGCACCTGCCCGCGCCGGCGGACGAACGCGCGCACCAGCTTGTCCAGCGGGCGCTCCTCGCGCAGATGCTCCACCAGCGCCAACACCGGCCGTTCGCCGTCGTCCAGCGTCACGAAATCGAAGAAATCGAAGACCCGCGGCTCGGCCAGTTCGCGCAGCTCGGTATTGACGTAACCGCCGCCCAGCGCCGTCGCGATGCGCGGGTCGATTTCCTTGATCGCCTGCGCGATCCGGAAGGCGCCGTACACGCATCCCGGAAACGGCGCCGAAACCAGCACCAGGTCCGGCCGATGCGTTGCCAGCGCCGCGCGGACCCGTTCGCGCAGGATTTCGTCCACGAGCGTCGGCGGCGCCGCCAGCGCCCGGGCTAGCGGATCGAAAGTCGGCTGGCTGCGCGCCAGCGATTCGCCGTAGCGCGCGAATTCGAAACGCGGATCGACCGCGTCGCGGATCGCGTCGGCGACGTCGTTCAGATACAGCGTCGCCAGATGCTTGGCCCGATCCTGAACGCCCAGCGCGCCGAACGCCCAGGCCAGCGGATCGCCGTCCTCTTCCGCCACGAAAGCATCCAGATTCCGGAACCGCGGGCCTTCCGGCAGGAAATTCCGCGCGGCAATCCGGTGCGCCAGCGTCGGATCGCGGCCCTGGAGAAACGCGACGACCGCCTCGATCGTTTCCGCATAGCGGTCGAACTGCTTGCAAAACGACCGTACCGTTTCCGTCGTCTTTTTCGGCCGCCGCCGCCGCACCCGTTCCAGACCTGCACGCGTGAACAATTCCAGGACCAGTTTCAGGGCAAGATCCGCCTGCGCCGCCGCCACCCCGCGCGACCGCAGAAACCCCGTCAAGCACGCCGTGGACGGATACGGCGTATTGACCTGCACCATCGGCGGCATCACCGCCAGAACGCGGATGTTTTTCCGCCCGCTCACGCGAGATCCATCAGAATTTGAGCCGCCATTGCGGCGCCGCCGCCGGGCAGCGTTTCCCGGGGTTCCGGAGCGGTCTCGATGGCGGCCAAGGCGCGGCTCAAGCGCCCGGCGTACAGATCCGCCGCGGGGACGTGGACGTTCTTCAGGTAGCGTTTCAGCTCTCGTTCCAGCAGGGGATATTCGATGAAATCCTCGCGCTCGGCGTAGACGATCGGCTTCGCGTTCGCCACGCAATCGCTCAGAATGCCATAGCCGGGCTTGGTCACGACGACGTCGCAGCTGGCCAGCACGTCGGAAAACTTGATGGTCGCCCGGTCGAGGCCGTGGATGTTTTTCCGGCCCGGCCAATCGAGGGGCTTGACCGTGAAGAACTCAACATCGTCCAGGCGCTCCACGGCGCGCAGCGCGGGTTCGTCCCACGCCAGCGTCGTGAACGACAGCAAAACCCAGCGCTTGCCCGGATCCGCGCCGGTCCAGCGGACGATTTCGGCGCGCCGCGCCCGGCCCGGCTGCGCCAGCAGCGGCACGTCCACGTGCTTGGAGAACACCGCCATTTCCGGCGAAAACGGCAGCTTGAGCAACAGCTTCGCCTGCCGATAGCCGTCCGCGAACGTGCGGATCACGTCGCGCCAGCGCGGATCGCGCGCGACGAACGGCGCGTAGATCCAGTCCCACGAGAAATTGCCGACGGCGACCGCCGGCACGCCCGCCTCGGCCGCGGCCTCGAGCGGAATCGCCGGCACGTCCGCCACGACCAAATCCGCGCCCTCGCCGCGCAGCATTTCCGCCTCGTAGTCGATCAGCGTGTCGCGTTCGGCCAGCAGTTCCAGCGCCTCGTCCAGCGTCGCATCGACGTCCGCGCGGATGGAATCCTTCTGCACCATGCCGACGTCGAACGCGCCGGGCCGCACCCGCAGCCGGCCATCGACGAACGGCAGGCGGCTGCGCAGGAAGCTCTCCGGCAGGTCGGTCGTCACCGTGATCTG
>Ga0209098_1004323_pt1 | contig 11169 bp, 7 predicted proteins | sample AD_JPNHW1_MetaG_FD_184429 | JGI IMG/M metagenome (GOLD analysis project Ga0209098, IMG submission 184429) | Active sludge microbial communities of municipal wastewater-treating anaerobic digesters from Japan - AD_JPNHW1_MetaG (SPAdes) (version 2) | ecosystem: Engineered > Bioreactor > Anaerobic >... | reverse complement strand
GTGGTCTATACCGACCGCGCGCTGAACCACATGTCGCAACGCTTCCAGGGCGTCATGAAGGATATTTCGCGCCTGCTGAAGCAGGTTTACAACGCCCGTTCGGCCGTCGTCGTGCCGGGCAGCGGCAGCTTCGGCATGGAGGCGGTAGCCCGCCAGTTCGCCACCGACCGCAAGGTGATGGTCATCCGCAATGGCTGGTTCAGCTTCCGCTGGACGCAGATTTTCGAGATGGGGAAGATTCCGTCCGAAGCCATCGTGCTCAAGGCACGCCAGGTCGGCAGCGGCGCCCAGGCACCGTTCGCCCCGGCCCCCATCGAGGAAGTGGTGGCCGCCATTCGCCAGCACAAGCCGGCCGTGGTTTTTGCACCGCACGTCGAAACGGCCTCCGGCATGATCCTGCCTGACAGCTACATCCAGGCGGTCGGCGCTGCCGTGCGCGAAGTCGATGGCCTGTTCGTACTCGACTGCGTGGCCTCCGGCACGGTGTGGGTCGATCTCGCCGCCAGCAAGGTGGACGTGCTGATCAGCGCCCCGCAGAAGGGCTGGAGCGCCTCGCCGTGCTGCGCCCTGATCGCCCTTGGCGAGCGTGCGCGGGCCCGCATCGACGAAACGACCAGCACCAGTTTCGCCTGCGACCTGAAGAAGTGGCTGCAGATCATGGAAACTTTCGAAAACGGCGGCCACGCCTACCATGCCACGATGCCGACCGACGCCCTGACCACCCTGCGCGACGTGATGCTGGAAACCGAGGCCTACGGTTTCGACAAGGTTTGCCAGGAGCAATGGGAACTCGGCCGCCGCGTTCGCGCCCTGCTTGAGGCGCGCGGCTTCCCCAGTGCAGCCGCCGAAGGCTTTCAAGCGCCCGGCGTAGTGGTCAGCTACACCACCGATCCGGATATCCAGTCCGGCAAGAAATTCCTCGCGGCCGGGCTGCAAACAGCGGCTGGCGTGCCGCTGCAGTGCGACGAACCGCCGGAATTCCGCACTTTCCGCATCGGCTTGTTCGGTCTGGACAAACTGCACGATCCGGCGCGCACCGTCGCCAACCTGGCCAAGGCGCTCGACAGCCTGGCCTGAACGGCCTGCCGGCCGCGCTCAGCGGTCGCGCAGGAAAGCCACGAAGGCATCGGCCGACAAGGGGCGGGCAAACAGGTAGCCCTGCCCTTCGTGGCAACCGAGCGCAGCCAGCTTCTGCCGCTGCTCCTCGGTTTCGATCCCCTCGGCAATGGTTCGCAGACCCAGTTGCGAGGCCAGTTGCAGCACCATGCGGGCAATGCCGTGATCCTCGGCCGCGCATTGCTCGCCACTGACGAAGCTGCGGTCGATCTTGAGCCGGTCGATATCGAGACGGCGCAGGATATTGAGCGATGAATAGCCGGTACCGAAATCGTCGATGGCCACCGCCACGCCGACCTGGCGAAGCGCTGCCAGTTTTTGTTCGATCAGTTCGACATTGTCGATGGCTACCGACTCGGTCAATTCGATTTCGACACCGGATGGGTCGATATCGTAGGCCGCCATGGCCTGTATCAGGCTGTCGATGAAATCCGGTTCGCGGAACTGGGCGTGCGACACGTTGATGGCCATGCGGAAATCACGCACGCCTTGCGTATGCAGGTGGGCCAGAAACTGCAGGGCGCTGCGCATGACCCAGTCGCCCAGCGCCACCATCAGGCCGGACTGCTCGGCCAGCGGGATGAAGCGGTCGGGCGGCACAAAGCTGCCCTCTTCGGTCTTCCAGCGCAGCAGTGCCTCGGCACCGACGATACGACCACTCGCCAGATCGACGAAGGGTTGATACTGCAGGAACAGGTGCTCGGCCGAGAAAGCCTGACGCAGGCTGTTCAGCAAACGCATGCGGTCACGGGCTTCGACGGCATGCACCGGCTCGTAAAACATCGACTTGCCGCGCTGGAAGCTCTTGGCGTGCTTGAGCGCCACGCCGGTGTTCTTGAGGACCTCCACCGCCTTGTCCTGGTTGCCGCCCAGCGCGATCAGGCCGGAGGTTGCCGACAGGCGGAGTTCCTGGCCGTCGACGGCAAAGGGCAGCGCGAAGACCTGGGCTATACGTTCCGGGCTGACTTCGCAGGCATTCCCGAGCAGGCCGAATACATCATTGCCGACCCGCGCCACCGCCACCGAGGGCGGAAAGGCAGCACGCAGGCGCGTGGCGACGGCTTCGAGCACCAGATCGCCGAAGGCCTGGTCGAGAATGCTGTTGATATCGGAAAAACCGTCGATATCAACCAGGGCAACCCGATCGGCCGACACCGGACGGCACTCGACCAGGCCAATGAAACTGTTGCGGTTAGGCAGATGGACGAGGAGATCCTCGAAGGCCAGGTCGTACACTTTCTGGTACAACTGGACATTCTCGAAACCGATGGCGATGTTGCTGCAGAAGACTTCGAGCAGCTTGCGATCGACCTCGCTGAGCGGGTAATCGACATCGACGAAAGCAGCCAGGGCGTGGCCATCCGGCGTCGAGAAATACAGGCAGGTCGATTCGCCGAAGGCATGCTGGCGCTGGCCCAGCGCCTCCTCGAGTATCCGCTTGACCCGCTCGTCCGGAATGGCGCTGAGCGACTGTCCGATCCAGGCTGAATAATGCCCGGCCGCTGCCAGCACGTAGGGCGTCACGCTGCGGGATGCCGTCGCGGTACAAACCAGTCCGTCGTCACTGACACCGAGCAGGGCGCACAACTGGGTGACCACCCCCTCGGCAAAACGACGCAGGCCATTCGGCTTGCTCAACTCCATCGCTGCATTGACGATCATCTCCAGGCCACGCCGGTTGGCTTCCAGCTGGTGAATTTGCCAGAAGGATCGGATGGCGACCGTAATCGTGGTGTACAGCCGGACGCGGGTGAGCTCCGATTTGGTCTTGTAGTCGTTGATGTCGTAGAGGTGGATGGTCTCCATTTCCGGCGCATAGCCGGGCTGACCGGTGCGCAGGATGACGCGGGTGGCGCGGTTGCCGAGTTCCTCGCGCAGGTAGCGCACCAGCTTCAGGCCGGCATCGTCGGTTTCCATGACCACGTCGAGCAGGATGACGGCAATATCGTCTTCCCGACCCAGTATTTCTTTTGCCTCAATCGCCGAATGGGCGTGCAGGAAGGTGAGGCGGCGCCCCTCGATAAGCACGTCGCGCAAGGCCAGCAAGGTCACCTCATGCACATCCGGCTCGTCATCGACGATCAGGATGCGCCAGTGGCCGGCCGTGTCGTCCGGCACAAGCGCTTCTTCATCGACGAAAGGAAACAGCTCGTCGCAGTTTTCATCAAGCATGCTCATTCCCCTTGCCTGGCTCCCCGGCCGGTGCCACGGTGGGCAAGCGCATGATGAAGCGCGCCCCCTGGCCCGGCGTACTGAGCACATCGACCCGCCCGCCCAACAGATCGACCACCAGGCTGAACACAATATGCAGGCCCAGCCCCGAGCCGCCCTGGCCGAGGCGTGTGGTGAAAAACGGATCGAAGATGTGCTTCTGGTCCTCGACCGCGATGCCGCAGCCATCGTCGCTGACCGTCAGCACCACCCAGCCCGGCCCGGCCGGTTCGGCCGCAATCCGGACATGCCCGCTGTCGCGGCCGGCGAAGGCATGAATTAGCGCGTTGTTGATCAGGTTCATCAAGATCTGGCCGAGCGGCCCCGGATAACTGTCGAACACCAGACCAGCCGGCACGTCGTCGATCAATTGGTAGGGCGAACGGCGGATGGTTGGCGCCATGGCCAGCGAGATCTCGCGCACGACTTCCAGCAGTTCGAAAGGCCGCCGCTGGTAGCTGGACTGATCGACGGCCAGTTGTTTGAAGCTGCCGATCAATTCTGCCGCCCGATAGAGATTGCGTTCGACGATTTGCCCGGCTTCGCCGACCATGCCGACAAAACGTTCCAGCGCGCTGCGCGTCAGGCCGGCGGCCATCTTCCCGGAAAACTGGCGATGTTCGTCAACCAAGGTAGTGGCAACCGTTACCGCGTTGCCGATCGGCGTATTCAGTTCATGTGCAACGCCGGCAACCAGCGCCCCGAGCGCGGCGAGTTTTTCCGTGCGTAACAACTCGTCCTGGGCAAACTGCAGGTTGCTCAGCGTGATGCCGAGATCCTTGTTGGCCTGCGCCAGTTCGCTGGTACGCAAGGCGACCCGCTCTTCGAGCGTTGCATTCAGTTCGCGTATTTCGGCTTCGGCCCGCTTGCGTTCGGTGATATCCCGCACGACGCCGACGATCAACGGACGACCATCTTCCTCGAAACAACTGAGCGTCACCTCGGCATCGAAGGGCGTACCGTCAGCCTTGGTGTGCACCCATTCGAAACGCTGAGGCTCACCGGCCATGACCACCTTGATCCTGGACATGGCCAGCGTACTGGATGCTTCGCCACTGGGCTGGAACGGCGGCGAGAAGGCATCCGGCGACTGTCCGATAAAACGCTCGCGCGTGCTCTCGAACATGCGCAAGGTTGCGTCGTTGCAGTCAATCGTGATGCCGTTGTCGTTGAGGAACATGGCTTCGTTGGCGTGACTGACCATGAAGCTGAAACGGCGCAGTTTGATCTCCGCCTCCTGGCGCGCCCGCTCCATTTGCCGCAAGAGGGTAATGTCCTCCTGCAGCATGAGCAGCAGTTCCCTGTCCTCGACCCGCACCCGCCGGGCGCCGACCCGACACAGGAGACGACTGCCGTCGCCGCTGGCGAATTCGGCCTCGTAGTCAATCACCTGGCCATCCTGCTCGATTTGGGCAAGGACATGCTGGCGATCCGTCTCGCTCACCCAGAAATTGATTTCCCTGCCATTGCGCCCGATGATTTCCGGCAGGGTTCGCTGGAACTGGCGCAACCAGGCCTGGTTGGCGTCGACCACACTGAAATCGCAGGCCATATCGGACACCAGCATGGCCACCGGCGATGCGTTGAAAATTGCATGCCGCGTTTCCTCGCTGGCTCGCAGTTCGGCTTCCGCCTTGCGACTGTCCGTCACGTCGACATAGGCCACGATCATCGCCTTGCCATCGGCGGTATCGACCATGTCCGCGAACAGGAGATGCTGGCGCAAGGCGCCGTTACGGCGCCGCAGCACAACCTCGAAATCGTGCAAGCCGCCTTTGTTGGCTGCTCCCTCGATCAGCTGCCGACGCTGATCCGGATCGATCCAGATACCCAGTGCATCACCGCCTCGCCCTTCGGCCTGCTCAGGCAAAAAACCGAAGGCGCGATACCAGGCATCGTTCCAGTGCGTATGGCTGAATTGATCCCGTTCGTGCGTGAATGACATGGGCACCGGTGCCAGCTGGAACAAGGCGGCGAAGCGGGCTTCGCTCTGGCGGACCTGCGCCTCGGCCACCTTCAGTTGCGTCACGTCCACCGTAACGCTGAGCGATGCCGGTACACCGTCGAATTCGATCAGCCGGCTGGAATACATACTCCAGCGTTCCTCGCCATTTGGCACCCGCATCCGGACCACCTGGCGCTCCAGGCTCCCTTTTTCCAGCAGGGCCGCCCGATGCGCGGTGGCCGCACTCTCATCAGGCAACAAGCCAATTTCCGCCCCCGAACGGCCGAGTACTGCATCCCGCGACAAGCCGACCTTGTTCAGGAAGGCCTGGTTAACATCCAGCAATGCACTGTCCGCCAGTCGGAAGACAACGACCGACTCCGGGAACGCATCGAATATCGTCCGCAGGCGCTGCTCCGACGCTGTCAGATTCGCTACCAGCCGGTTATACGACTCGGCCATCGCGCCAAACTCGCCGCTCCCTGGCACCTCGACCGGCTGCGGGATGGCGCCATCCCGCATCGCTGCCTGGCCTCTGGCCAGCGTCTGCAAGGGACCCAGCACCAGGCGATGCATCATGGCCAACAGCAGTAACGCGGCGAGAATGACGACAGAAAGCTGCACCCATCCGAGGTACTTGGCTTCGCTGTAGGCGGCCAGCAAATCCTTTTCCGGCTGGATGTAGGCAATCATCCAGGCTGTGCTCGGCATCCGAGAAACAAAGTAACGATACGCCTCACCCTTGATGACGTATTGGCCATCAAGCACGCCATCGGCCAACACCTGGCCGCCCAGGGCTTCCAGCAAGGCCGAGGCATGAGGTACCTGAGCAGCCACCGGCAGATCTGCAGCAGTCTCCAATTCATCAAAGCCATTGGCCAGAACACGATTCTGGCCGTCGAGAATGAGCAGGCGCGCATGGGCGCCCGGCAAGCGAAGCAACAGCGGACCAAGCATGTCGTGCAGCTTGAAAGCAGCAATGACCGCCCCGCCGGCCGCACCCGGCAAGGGCACGCCGATCAGGGCGAGCGGCAGCCCGCCCTGCGTGACGATGCGGGGAATGGCCAAGGATGACGCTCTCCCCGCCTGCACATCGCGGTAGGCAGCCATCACAGACTCCAGCAAGCCTTCCTCACTGGAAGCCACGCCACGGCCGTCTGGCAGGATCACGTAGACCTCGGCGACATCCGGCAAATTTTCCTTCCAGCTCGCCAGGTCGGCCGCAATCTCCGCTGGATTTCCCCGTGCCACAACCCGCATGCTGGCCAGAAGGCGCAAGCTGCCAAGGGGCTGCATGAGGGCACGATTGAAGACCTCATCGCGCCGCGCCAGTATCCCGCGCGCATCACTGCTCAGGCGCTCGTCGATCGAACGATGCCAGCGGCGCGTGGTGTCCGTCACGGCAAGCAGCGCGACGAAAACCAGCAGGATCAACACCAGCAGGATACGGCCATGAACTTTGATGATGAGTCTCCAAGCCTGCCAGGTGGGGAAGCAGACATTATTTTTGATATATCTGCCGAATGTACCGCCAAGCTTTATTGACCACAACCGGAATCGTCAGGTCGATCCGGCATGGGGTGACTGCTTGTTCAGCCCTCCCGCTCGCCGACTTTGGTGGCCATCAGGATCTGTCGGACGTGTGCGATATCCTCGTCCAGCAAGTCGGGTGAGGCATCGCGCATGGCGAGAAAAGGCACATCAAGACCGCGCCGGCGCAGTTCAAGCTGCAAGGCCAGCATGAAGAGGCCAGACTCGGGGGCCAGCGCGCCCCCTGCATCATGCACCGCACAACCGGGGCTGGCCGCATTGCCGCCGAGCACGGCGAGCAGCTCGAAGCCCTCGCCGGTCTGCTGCTGCAGGCGCTCGGCGAACGAAGCGGCCAGTTCGCCGCAGGCCTGGCGCCCAGCCTCGCTCTCCAGCGCCTGGCGAATGGTCATGCCGGGGGCACGCGCGCGCCGGAAGCCGAGGGCTGCGATCTCCGGGCAAGGCATCTGCCAGACACCGACGCCCGCTTCATGGCACAAGGCCAGCAGCGGGAAATTCATTGCCGGAAAACGGGCGGCGCCCTGGTCCCGCACATTCTGGTTGACGATGCAGTCGATCACCGCGACGAAACGACCGCCACGGCAATCGCTTGCAAGCTTCGCCCCCAGGCGCCGGCGGAGCGCGCCGAACAGCCTGGCTACGCTGGGATGACTCATTGGGGAAGCCACTTCTTTTCCCCGGCCATGACCGGAAATGGCAGCCAGTTCTCGGGCGGCGGCAGCGGGCAGGTGGCGAAGGGGGTAAAGGCGCAGGGCGGGTTGTAGGCGCGATTGAAGTCGAGGCGGATCGTGCTGCCGGTCGGGGCCGGCACTTTGAGGAAACGCCCGGCACCGTAGGTTTCGCGGCCGCTGGTCCGGTCGCGGAACACGAAAAAGACTTCCGTGTCGCTCACCGCCATCGGCAACAGGCTGACCTGTTCGCCCCCGACGCTGAACACGGCGCGATGCGCCACCTCGACCCGCTTCAGGTCGCCGCTGACATTAGGCACTTCCATGCTGAGCGCCGGCGACAGCGCTTCCCAGCTGGCTTCGATGATCCACTGCGGATCGTGGTCGAAATACGACAAGCCGCTGAACGGCTGCTTGGCCGCCCAGGCCCGGTCGCGCAAGCGGGCAGCCAGGCGGCCTTCCCGGTCGACGACGAAGAATGACCAGTCGCCGAAATCGACCACGCTGGGCGCGCCCTCCAGATCGGTGCGCAGGGTCTGCTCCACACCGCCGACCGGCTGCCACAACAACAGCCCGGACTGCCAGAGCAGGTCACCGAGATGCGGCGGCCCGTCGGGCAGGCAAACCAGGCAATCGTCGCCGCAGCCGACCCGGTTAAGGCCGGGCTGCAGCCAGAACAGCCCGGCTATGCCCAGCCAGCTGTCCGGCCCACTCATTTCGGCGTGGCGCCGGGCCTGCCACTGCCTTTGCTCGTCCTGCATCTGCCGCCTTCCTTTCTGCAAACTGGTTATCATGCTGAGACACGAATACCGGCGAATTCATTCGTTGATTCGTTTCATTACGCGAGGAAACTGCCCATGAAAAAAATCCTGCTTACCGCCCTGCTCGGCGCCCTGCCCTTGCTGGCCAGCGCCGCCGACATCAATGTCAATCTCGGTAGCGTACGCGTTGACGCGCCGGGTGTCAGCGTCACCTTCGGTGCCCGCAACGACCGCGGCTACTACTGGGACGGCTACGAGTACCGTGACCCGGATTACTGGCGCCGGCACGATGGCCCGCGTGGCGAAAAGTACTACACCGGCCGCGGCAACAAGGGAGTTCCGCACCAGGACGGCGGCCACTGCCCGCCGGGCCAGGCCAAGAAGGGTCGCTGCTGATTTCGCCGACCCACACGGACAAAGGGCGATGCCACTTGGCATCGCCCTTTTCATTTCAGCCGGAAAGCGATCACCCCTTGCTGAAGCGCATGATGCCGCCTGTCGCCGGATCGCAACTGACCCGGATGCTGTCCTTGGCAGCGAACTTGCCTTCGAGGATGGCCTTGGCCAGCGGGTTCTCGATCTGCTGCTGGATGGCACGCTTGAGCGGCCGGGCACCGAATACCGGATCGAAACCGGCCTGCGCCAGTTCGGCCAGGGCGCTGTCTTCGACCACGATGCCCATCTCGAGCTGGGCCAGGCGCTTTTCCAGATAGCCGAGCTGGATCTTGGCGATACCGGCGATGTGCTTTTCATCCAGCGCGTGGAAGACCACCACTTCGTCGATCCGGTTGATGAATTCCGGCCGGAAGTAGGTTTTCACCTCGGCCATCACCGCCACCTTGATCACGCCGTAATCGTCGCCCGACATCTGCTGGATCATCTGGCTACCCAGGTTGGAGGCGCCCCTGGCCATCGGTCATGCGGCCGTCGTCGAGCACCTGCAGCAGCACGTTGAAGACGTCCGGATGCGCCTTCTCGACCTCGTCGAGCAGGATCACCGAGTACGGCTTGCGACGCACCGCTTCGGTCAGATAGCCACCTTCCTCGTAGCCGACGTAGCCCGGCGGCGCGCCGATCAGGCGGGCGACCGAGTGCTTCTCCATGAACTCGCTCATGTCGATGCGAATCAGGTGCTCCTCGGAATCGAACATGAACTCGGCCAGCGCCTTGCACAGTTCGGTCTTGCCAACCCCGGTCGGGCCGAGGAAGAGGAAAGAGCCATACGGCCGGTTCGGATCGGACAGCCCGGCGCGTGAGCGGCGGATGGCGTCGGCGACCAGGCGCACGGCCTCGTCCTGACCGACCACGCGGTTGTGCAGGCGCTCTTCCATCTTGAGCAGCTTTTCACGCTCGCCCTGCATCATCTTGCTGACCGGGATGCCGGTGGCGCGTGACACCACCTCGGCGATTTCCTCGGCGCCGACCTGGGTGCGCAGCAACTTGTTCTGCTTCGGCTCGCCATCGCCGGCCTTTTCGGCCGCCTTCAGCTGGGCTTCCAGCTGCGGCAGCTTGCCGTATTGCAGCTCGGCCACCTTCTCCAGCTTGCCTTCGCGTTGCAGACGGGCGATGTCGGCCTTCAGGTGGTCGATTTCTTCCTTGATCTGGGCGGAACCGAGAACCGCCGATTTTTCGGCCTTCCAAATTTCTTCCAGGTCGGAATATTCCTTGGTCAGTTTGGCGATTTCTTCCTCGATCAATTCGAAACGCTTCTTCGAGGCTTCGTCCTTCTCCTTCTTCACCGCCTCACGCTCGATCTTGAGCTGGATGATGCGACGGTCGAGCTTGTCCATCACCTCCGGCTTGGAGTCGATTTCCATCTTGATGCGGGCGGCCGCCTCGTCGATCAGGTCGATCGCCTTGTCGGGCAGGAAGCGGTCGGTGATGTAGCGGTGGCTCAACTCGGCCGCGGCAACGATGGCCGGGTCGGTGATATCGACGCCGTGGTGCAGTTCGTATTTTTCCTGCAGGCCGCGCAGGATGGCGATGGTCGATTCGACGCTCGGTTCGTCGACCAGCACCTTCTGGAAACGGCGCTCGAGCGCAGCATCCTTCTCGATGTACTTGCGGTATTCGTCGAGCGTCGTGGCGCCGATGCAGTGCAACTCGCCACGCGCCAGGGCCGGCTTCAGCATGTTGCCGGCGTCGATGGCGCCCTCGGCCTTGCCGGCGCCGACCATGGTATGCCATGTCGAGAACGAGCACCTTCTTGCCCTTCAGGGTTTCCGGCACTTCCTCATTGACGATGCGCTGGGCCAGGCCTTCGACGATGGCCGTCTTGCCGACGCCCGGTTCGCCGATCAGCACCGGGTTGTTCTTGGTCCGGCGCTGCAGGATCTGGATGGCGCGGCGGATTTCGTCGTCGCGGCCGATCACCGGATCGAGCTTGCCCTGGGCCGCGCGCTCGGTGAGATCGATACAGTATTTCTTCAGCGATTCGCGCTGCACCGCCATGATGGCGGCTTCCAGGGCCTTGCGCGCCAGGCCGTGTTGCTTGGCGATGCGGCCGGTTTCACCCTTGTCGTCGCACAGGGCCAGCAGGAACATTTCGCTGGCAATGAACTGGTCGCCACGTTTCTGCGCTTCGCGGTCGGTCAGGTTGAGCAGGTTGTTCAGATCGCGGCCGACCGACACGTCGCCGCCGTGGCCTTCGACCTTGGGCAGGCGAACCATCGCCCCTTCCAGATCGCGCTTGAGGCCCGGCACATTGACCCCGGCCCGCGACAGCAGCGAGTTGGTGCCACCATCCTCCTGCTGCAGCAAGGCCAGCATCAGGTGTTGCGGCTCGATGAACTGCTGGTCGTTGCCGAGAGCCAGGCTCTGGGCGTCACCCAGGGCTTGCTGGAATTTGGTGGTGAATTTGTCGAGGCGCATGGCGAATCTCCGGGCAAAATTTCTGATACCCGACAGATGAGGACGCCAC
>Ga0209098_1004322_pt1 | contig 11170 bp, 6 predicted proteins | sample AD_JPNHW1_MetaG_FD_184429 | JGI IMG/M metagenome (GOLD analysis project Ga0209098, IMG submission 184429) | Active sludge microbial communities of municipal wastewater-treating anaerobic digesters from Japan - AD_JPNHW1_MetaG (SPAdes) (version 2) | ecosystem: Engineered > Bioreactor > Anaerobic >... | reverse complement strand
GCCATCGCGGACGAACTGGCCGCGCAAGTGCTGGACGACCTCCAAGGTCGCGACGTGCTGCTCTCCAACGGCGTGCTGGACGACTCCGTGCGGTTGCAGGCGGCGCGGCGCGGCCAGAAGATCGAGGTGGTGACGATTCCGCAGACGACGTCGGGACCGTATCGCCAATATCTGGCCCGTTTCTTCGACGATCCGCGCCAGCAGTCGCTCTTGCAGGTGGGATTCACGGCGTTCCTGCAGGATTTTCTCGCCACCGACGCCGGACTGGCCCGCACCGCCGCCCTCGATCTGGCCGATCCGCTGCGGGAATTCGGCTATTTGGCGTCCGATCATCTGCTGTTCCGCGCGGAACCGACGGAGGAGCGGATCGATTTGCCGGCGCTCGTCGCGGCGCAGGCGCCCTTCTGGAGCCGCCTGGAAACGCTGGCGGCGCGGCCGCCCGACCCGCGGAATCCCGCCTACGTCTATCACCAATATCTGCTGCGCATGGCCTCGAAAGTGGCCAACAATCTGGGGTTCATGCAGGTGGAACGCGGCGACAAGGCCGGCGCCATGGCGACGTTCAAGCAGGCCCGCCAGCTCGATTCCAACAACGTCAGCGCGCTGCTGAACCTGTTGACCATCGCCAAGGAAGACCAGTTGCCCGAACTGGCGGAATACGAGGCGGCGTGGGACGATTTCAAGGACCGCCACGTCGACAGCCGCGTGATGTGGTCGCTGGGCGGCCTCTACGGCTACGTGCACAACACGGCCTACCTCGTGCGCATGGGCATGATGTGGGCGGTGTCCGGCAAGCCCCGCATCGCCGAAGCGGAGCTGCGCCGGGCCGCGGGCCAGCAGGCGGTGACCGCGGAGGTCAAGGCGTTCCTCGGGCGCGCCTATCTGCACGGCGGCGATCTGCAGCGCAGCGCAGAATTCTATCGCGACGCCCTGCGGGACAATCCGCAGGACGTGCAATCCCTCCTCATGCTGGCCGAAGTGTCTCTGAAAGCCGAGGATTATGCCGAGGCCGAGCGGTTGTTCGACGCCGCCGTCGCCGCGGGGCTGCCCCCGGAAAAACTGGGCTTCGAACGGGCGGCCTTGGCTTGCCTGCGTGGGCAGACCGACGCCGCCCTCGGCCAGTTGAAGGCGCTGGTCCAGAAGGACAAGGACAACGTCCGCGCCTGGGCCTTGCTGGCCATGCTGACCGGCGATGGCCGCGATGCCGCGACCTACGAAAAGGCGCTGAAGGTTTTGAAGGACCTGCAAGGGTCGTCGCCCGACATTCGCCTGATGCTGGCCGAGCTGTACGTGGGGCGCCAGGAGTGGCCGGCGGCTCGCGCCGAACTGGAGCAGGCGACGCGCATGAATCCGCGCCTCGTGCGCGCGTGGGAGACGCTGGTGACGGTCGATTTCCGCGAGCGCAAGCGGGAGTTGGCGGAAGACCACGTGCGCATTCTGCTGACGCTCGATCCGGAAAACTTCACGGGCAATCTGATGCTGGCGTCGTTCCAGTATTCCCGCGGCCAATATTCCCTAGCCGAATCCTCCTATCGCACCGCGCTGGCGGCGCGCCGCGATCCGACGGCCCTGAACGATCTGGCCTATCTGCTGATGATCAACAAGAGCGGCGCGTTGGCGGAAGCGCGCGCCTTGGTCGAAGAAGCGCTGGCGCGGCAGCCCGGCAACGTCCTGTTCCTGTCCACCCGCGGCGAACTCAATCTGCGGGAGGGGCGCTACGACGAGGCCGAGCGCGATTTGCAGCAGGTGCTGGCCGAAATGCCGGACAATGCCCAGGTGCTGCTGCTGTCCGCCCAACTGTACGCGGCGCGCGGACAAAAGGACGCCGCCCGGGAAGTGGCGGAGACCTTGGCCGAGCGCCAAGGCGAACTGCCGCCGGAACAGCAGGGACAACTGCAGGAGTTGTTGCGGGACGCGCGCTAGGATGCATCCGGCGCGCCGTCTTCCCGCCGCCCCGGACCCGAACGCCCCACGTTCCCCCCGGCGCAATCGACGATGAACCCCACGCCGCCAGACACCGGCTCAAGCCCCGCGCCGCGCGCGCCGTTCGATTTCTTTCCGCCCGGCATGACGCACACCCCGGGCGAGGGGCGCGATCCGCGCGTGCCGCTGGAAATGGATTTCGTCTCCCGCAATTTTCCCACGGCCAACCAGATCGCCGCGGTCCTGTTCCTGGTTTCCCTGGTCTTGTTCCTGGCGTCGATGAGCTGGACGGCGTTTCCGGGGCCGCCCACCTTGGCGCTGCTGGCGCATTTGGATCCGCGCGGCGCGCCGACCACCCTGGATCCGCTCTGGGGCTGGGTGCTGCGCGGCTGCGCGCGGCTGCCGATGGGGACGATCGCGGGGTGGGCCGGGTTGTTCAGCGCGCTCTGCGGCGCGGCTTGCGTTGCTTTGCTGGCGAAACTGATGATGCGCGTCGGCTATTTGATCCGGAACGAGCCCGGCCGGTATTCGTTCGTGCGCGAGGCTCAGGCGCGCCGCTTGTCGGGCGTCGTGGCGGGCTTGTACCTGGCCTGCAGCATTCCGTTCTGGGTGGCGTCCACCCGTTCGCTGCCCGACACGTTCCACGTGCTGCTGCTGCTGGCGTTCGCCTGGTTCGTCTCCCAATACCAGCATTGGGGCCGGCGGCGCCATTTGTTCCTGGCCGGCTTCCTGTTCGGCCTCGGCGCCTCGGAATTTCCGACGTTTCTCGTGTTTTCGCCGCTGGCCATTTTCGTGGTGGTGCGCGAGATGTTCCGCTGGCGCAGCCTGCGCACTTGGCAAGGCCACGCCGCGCTCTTCGGCGGCCTGGCGCTGGGCCTGCTGTTCTATCCGCTCGACGCCTTCGTGTTCTACAAGCAAAGCCTGGCGGCGGGCGCGTACGTCGCGCCGCTGGCGGCCGTCCAGCAGTTGCTGGCCGTGCAGGTGCAGCAGATCACCCAGATTCGCTTCAGCCCCGGCTTCCTGGTCATCGTCGCGGTTTCCGCGTTGCCGTGGCTGACGCTGTTCGCGATGTCGAGCCGCTCGCCGTGGTTCTATGAATGGGGCCAGGTCGGCGTGCGCCTGGTGTTTCTCGGCGGCTTCTGCGCCATCCTGTTCGACGCGAGCTTTTCGCCGTGGAGCTTGATGGGCATCGGCTATCTGATGATCACGCCGTACCTGATGCTGGCCATTTGCGCCGGCTACGTCGCCGGCGAATTCCTGATTTTGGGCGAGCGCCAGGCGATGCTCGACGTGAAGCCGTTCCGAAAAGCGCTCCGGCGCGCCTCCACGTGGTTCGCGCTGTCGATTCCGGTCGTCGTGCTGGCGGGCGGGGCCTGCAACTGGCGCGTCGCGGACGGCCGCTATGGCCGGATCGCCGCGCGCGCCGTTTCCGAAGTCCTGGACCGCCTGCATGGCCGCGACATTCTCATTTCCACCGGCCTGCTCGACGAGTCCCTGTGCTATGCCGTGCTGGAACAAAAGCGTCCCGAGCTGATCATCAGCGTGTCGCAGGTGCAGTCCGAGCTCTACCTGAAACGCCTGGCGCGCTCGTTCGCGCAGCCCACGCTGCGGGGACCTCTGCTCCAGAACGTCTTCGGCATCTTCGTCGAAAACCTGCTCATGGCCGAAAACGGCCTCGAGCGCGTCGCCATCATCGATCTGCCCGACCTGCTCAACGAGTTCGGCTATCTGGTCCCGGACGGCTTCCACTATCGCCTCGAACCCAGTCCCGCCCAAGTCGATTTGCCGGCGGTCGTCGCCGCGCAGAAGCCTTTCTGGGACTGGATGGAACAGATGGCCGCGCACCCGGCGCCGGAGCGGAACGTCATCCGCTCGTATCAAGACCTGCTGCGGCAGACGGCTTCGAAGGTAGCCAACAACCTGGGCGTGCTCCAGATGCGCAGCGGAGACGAGGCCGGCGCCTTGGAAACGTGGCGCAACGCCCGCCGCATGTATCCGGACAATCTCAGCGTCCTGATGAATCTCGTCGAATGGAGCCGCACCCGCGAGACGCCGGATGCGGCGGAGTGGCTCGCCGATTGGGAAGACCGCCAGACCGATCTGAGCGGAGAACGCTGGGTGCTCGCCGTGCGTTTCGGCTATGTCTGGAACGCGCGCGAATGGGTCAAGCGCGGTTGCGTCTGGGCGCTTTCGGGCGTCGCCGCCACCGAAGAAGCGGCGCGGCGCAAACCGGCCGTTTCCGACGAGGACGAGGCCACCAACGACAATCGCGCGCAGGTGCTCGACCAGGCCTATCTGCTCTGGGGCGGCTTGATTCTCGACGACGGCTACTACCGCGGCCGGTTGCTCAAAGACGAACGCAACACCGGCGCGCTCCTGGCTCTTTGCCGGCTGGCGCTGCGGCACAACGATCCCGATGCCGCCGAAGCCTACGTCGCGGAAGCCATGGCGATGGGGTTGGCCGAAGAACAGACGCTGTTCGACCGGGCCATGGTGGCCTACGTCCGGGGCGACAAGGCCGCGGCCTTGAAGTCCTTGACCGATCTGAGCCGCCAGACGCCCGGCGATCTGCGGGTCTGGATGGCCATTCTGCTGCTCGCGGCCGAGGACGATCCGCTCAGCGTCGAAGCGCTGAAGATGCTGAAGAGCCAAGGCGCCGCGCCCATCGGCGTACATCTGGCCCTGGCGTCCGTGCACATGGCGCGCCAGCAATGGGCCGCCGCCCAAGCCGAACTCGACAAAGCCATTCAAATGGAACCGCGCAATGTCCAGGCCTGGGAAATGATGGTGGTGCTGGCGCAGGAACGCGGCAACAAGCCGTTGCTCGATGCCGGCATGCGGGCCTTGCTCGATCGCAATCCCGATCACTTCCTGCAGTACCAGAATGCTGGCGTCGAAGCCTATCGCAAAGGCGACTTGGCCAAGGCCGAAGCCAGCTTCCGGCAGGGCCTCCAGCGCCAGCGCAACGCCGTGCTGCTGAACAATCTCGCGCACGTCATCACGGAACAGGACGGCAATCTGCAGGACGCCTTGAAGTTGATCAACGAAGCGCTGTTGCGCCAGCCCGGCCAGGCCTCGATGCTCAGCACCCGCGGCGCGATCTACGTCAAGCTCGGGCGCTTCGAGGAAGCGCGGCAGGATCTGCAGGAATCCCTCCGGAAACAGGGCCGCACCGGCACGTTGCTGCTGCTGCTGGCCCAGACCTACGAAGGCTTGGGCGATCGCACCCGTTCCCTGACCGCCGCCAAGGCCTTGGCCGTGGAATTGGACAAGCTGGAGCCCAAGCAGCGGGTCAAGGCGAAGGAAGTGATTCGACGGCTGGAAGCCGCGCCGCCGCCGGCCGACGTCGCGCCGGCGGAATCTCCGCGCGGCGCTGACGGCGAATTGGCCCGGATCGAGGCGGAGCTGCGGCGCCAGCCCGGCGATCCCGCGTTGCTGGGCGCGCGCGGCGCGCGGCTCGTGGAGCTGGGCCGCTATGCGGAAGCCCGGCAAGATTTGTCGGCCAGCCTGCGCAAGCTGGGACGGAACGACGACCGGCTGCTCCAGTTGGCGCGCGCCTGCGAAGGGCTGGGGGACATAGCCGGCGCCGCGAAGATCGCCGACGCCTTGGCCGCGCAGCCGGAGCGGCTGACGGCCGTGCAAAAACGGCAGCTCGCCGAGCTGCGGCAGCGCCTGCGCTGAGTCGGATCAAGACGCGCGCGGCGTCCACGCGGCTTGCACGGCGCGCGGCGTCAACCCGGCGAAATCCGCGGAGAGGAAATCCGCTTCCGCCAGTTCTGCCCGCGCGTGGCTCGTTTGCAGCGCCCAGGCGCGCATGCCGGCCGCGTGCGCGGCGGCGACGCCCGCCGGCGCGTCTTCGAATACCAGGCAGTCGCGCGGCGCGACGCCGATGCCGGCGGCGGCCTTCAGGAAAATGTCCGGCGCCGGTTTGCCGCGCGCCACGTCCACACCCGAGACCGTCGCCCCGAAAACGGATTCCAGCTGCAGCGCGCGGAGGCAGGCGTCCACGTTTTCGCGCGGGGCGGAGGAGCCCACGGCGCAGGAGATGCCCAGCCGCCGGGCTTCCGTCAAAAATTCAACGACGCCGGGAATGGGGCGGATGCCGTCGCGCCGGATCCACGTGCGGTAGAGCTCTTCTTTTTCGAACCCGATGCGGTCGGCTTCCGCGTCCGCCACCGGCCAGCGCAGCAGCTCGCGGATGACGGCTCGCGTGCGCAGTCCGCATTTGCCGATGTGCTCCGGATCGGGACAGGCGAAGCCGTGCGCCTGCGCGACGGCCTTCCAGGATTCGACGTGCAGCGCGTTGGAATCGACCACGACGCCGTCGAGGTCGAACAGGAAAGCGGGATGGGACGCCGCGGCCACCGGCTCACGTCAGTCCGGCGGGCGTGAACGGGATCGGATAGATTTCGCCGATGGTGGTCAGGCTGACGTGCCGGATCTTGCCCTGCTTCGTGAGATTGACGGCGATGATCCGCGCGTCGGGACCGGTCGCGAATTCGCGGATCTTCTGGCGGCACAGGCCGCAGGGCAGGGCGTAGCCGCTGCTGGACTGCACGGCCACGGCCAAGGCCTTGAGCTGGAAGGTGCCGGTCTTGATCATGTCGTTGATCGCGTCCATCTCGGCGTGCGTCGTCAGCGTGAAGTCGATGGTCTCGATGTTGCAGCCCGCGTGGATCTTGTTCTTCACGTCCACCAGCGCGGCGCCGCACTTGTAATGCGAAAAAGGCGCATAGGCCTTGTGGCGGATGGCGATGGCCGTTTGGACCAGCTTGCGGTCCTGGGCGGACAGTTCGGAGAGCTTGGCTTTTTTCATGGGACCGGCGAATGTACCGCAGGTCGCCGGACGATGCAAGCGAGGCGTGGCCTCAGCGCGCGAATTGGGCGAAGGCTTTTTCCGCCGCCGCCACGTCGGCCCAACCGTAGGTCTCCAGCAGGGCCGGCAGCGCCGGCTCGCCGGCCAGCACGCGGCCGAAAAAGGCGTCCCATTTTTCCCGCGGTTGCTTGAGCAGCAGATAGCCGACCAGATACTTGCTCGTGGCGTAGAATCGGCTGACTTCCTCGGGATCGGTCGGGTAGTCGGCGGCCGCCAGCAGTTCCGCCAGCGGCGTCCATTGGCGCAGCGGCCGAAACGCGTTGCTGCGGCTTTGGCCCATGCCCTTGGCGGCGCGGTACGCGAATTCCCCGTAGTATTCCGCCAGGCCCTCGTTGAGCCACAGCGGCAGGCGCACGGTCAGGAAGCGGTTGAAGACCAGATGCGTCATTTCGTGCGCCAGCGTGTCCATCTTGTCGGCGACCGCCGTGCCGGTTTCCTGCAGGTACATCGCCTGGTTGCGCACGAACGAAGCGGCCCACGTCTCCATGCCCGGCGTCGCCGCCACGATGGCCTTCCAATCTTGCGGGTCGCGGAAGATGAACACGTGCGAACGCGCCGGCGAAATCCGGTCCTGCAGGTTCGGCAGATCGGCGAAAATGGCGGCGTAGAACTGCTCGCCCAGGCGCGCGACCTTGGCCGCGAACATCTTTTGATCGTGATGCAGGACGAAATGCGCGGTCTGCAGGTGTTGCCATTTGTGCCGGGCGTCGTCGAGCAGGACCAGGTCTTCGGGGAGCAGCCCCGTCCGCTCCACGGCGGCCGCGGCGATTTCCTGCGCCGCGGGCGCCGGTGTCGCGCCCGGCGGCGTTCCGGCCGGCGTCGCGCTCGTCGGCAGCACCGGCGGGCGGGCGTGCGCGAACGTGGCGGCGACGAAAACGAGGCAGGCGGCGGACAACCGGTTTTTCATGGCATTGACTCCGCGCCCATCGTATAAAGGACTCCAGCGACATGCAAGCGAATCGACAAATCGATGCGGACTGGTCCGCGGCGGGCGAATTGGTGGCGTTTCCGGCGCCGGGCCGGCGCCGGACGCGGATGCTGGACGGATTCTATCGCCCGGCGTCCGCGCGGAACGCGCCGCTGGTGCTTTTCGTCCACGGCATGGGCAGCAACTTCTATCGCTCCGGCCTGAAAAAGGCGTTTCTCGAGGCCGCGCCGGCGCTGCGGCTGGCCATCCTGTCGTTCAACAACCGCGGCGCGGAGCGGGGGACCGAGGACGAGAAGTTTCGCGCCTGCCTCGCCGATCTGGATGCCGCGGCGGCCTATGCGCGTCGGCGCGGCCATCGGAAACTGGTGCTCGTCGGCCACAGCACCGGCTGCCAGAAAATCGCCTATTGGCAGGCCCGGCGCCAGCGTTCCGCCGTGGCCGGGCTCGTGCTGCTGGCGCCCGCCGACGATTACGCCGTGAATCGCCGCGACCTCGGCCGCCGGTTCGAAAGCAAGGTGGCCTGGGCCCGGAAGATGGTGGCCGCTGGCCGAGGCGACGCCCCGCTCGCCGGCCTGTACGAACGATTCGCGGCGGAACGCTTCCTGAGCCTCGCCGACGAACGCGCGGTGGAAGCCAACGTATTCCGCTACGCCGGCGCGCTGACGCAGTTTCGACGCGTGAAATGTCCCGTCCTGGCCGTTTTCGGCGAGCGGGAGGAATTCGCGGTCCTGCCGCCGGCGGAGATGCTCGCCATCTTGCGCCGCCGGACGAAATCGCGCGATTTCGACGATTGGCTGGTTCCGGGCGCGGATCACGGCTTCCACGGATGCGAGGCGGAACTGGCGCTGTCCGTCTGCCAATGGGCGCGGGAGATCGCGACGTGAGGCTCACCGGCGGCGAACATGGCGGGCGCCTGTTGAAAGTGCCGGCGGACGGCACCCGGCCCACGCAGGACAAGGTGCGCGCGGCGATCTTTTCTGCGCTGGCCGCGCAGGTGCCGGGCGCGCGGGTGCTGGATCTGTTCGCGGGGACGGGCGCGCTGGGACTGGAGGCCTGGAGCCGCGGCGCGGCTTGGGTGGAGTGGGTCGAGAGCGGCAAGAACGCCTTGCGCTGCCTCCGCGACAACGTGCACGCGCTGCAGGTGCCGCCCGCCGCCGGCCGCGCGCTGGCGTCGGACGTGTTCATGTTGCTGGGGCATCCCTGCGCGGGCGATGGCTTCGATCTGGTGCTTGCCGATCCGCCCTACGCGGAGGCGAAGGCGGGCAACTGGCAGTCCAAGCTGGCGGATCTGCTCGCGCGCCATGGCTGGATCCGGTCCAACGGCGTGTTCGTGTTCGAAACCGAAGGCAAGGAGCCGCCGCCGGAACTCGCGGACTGGCGCCTGGCGCGCGACAAAACCTACGGCTCCACCCGCGTCCTCATCTGGGTGCGGAAAGCGGTCGGTCCGTAGCGCCGCAACGCGGGCTCAACGGTCGGCCAAGGCGATGCGCGCCAGGGCTTCGTCGATGAGCCGCCGGGCTGGCGCTGCGCTCCAGAGCTGGATGGGCGTGGAAATGCCCATGGGCTCGGCCTGCCAAATCGCCGTCCCGGTGCGCGCGGGGGCGTATTTGAAGACTTCCGACGTGGCGAGCGGCCCCAGCTTGGCGAGCGACGTTTTCATCTTTTCCAGCACGTGGCGGAACAGCGCGACGTCGGCCGGCGCGAGTCCGTTTTGCAGGCGCCCGGCGGCGTCGATGTTTTTCAGCGTTTGATCGCGGATGCCGGCGATCAAGGCGAACATGACCCACGGCCAGGCGCTGCGGCCGTGATATTCGTCCGGGCCGAACTTGATCCACGTGTTTTTCCAGTTGTCCTGCAAGGCGGGGGTGTCCGGGGGGGAATATGCGACGTTGGTAACGGCGACGCCGGCGTCGTCCTCCAGAAAACCCAGGCCGAACGGATAGGCCAGGGCGAAGGGCTGGACGATGTTGCGGACTTGTTCCATGTCGGGATCGCCGAACGCCAGGGTGAACACGTCGTCGCTGTGCATCAAGGGAAGAGGCTGGCCGGCGGGGTCCAGGAGCAGAGCCGTGAACTCCACGCCGTTTTCCGCGGCGGGCGCGCGGCCGCCGCGGAGGAATTCGGCGACCGTCGTGCCGTCCGCGCGGCAGCGCAGAAAAGCCTCCCGTTCCCGAAGGCCCCGTTCGCGTTCGCCCCAGATGGCCGCGCCGCTTTCCAGCCCTTCCAGGTAGCGCTGGAAATCCCGGCGCATGTCGGCGGGGGTGCGGCGCACGAGGAAATGCTCGCGCAGCGCGTCCCAATTCCAGGCTTCCTGGACGGCGTCGAACCGGTCGGGTTCCGCGAGATGATCCCGGATGGCGTCCAGCGCCAGCCGTTGCGCCAGCGCCAGCGCTTCCAGGCGCAGCCCGCCGGCGTCGAGCCGCGCGACGGCGTCGCGCATGGCTGCGATGGCCATGGGAAGGAGATTGACGTTGACGTCCTCCGACCGGAAGTGCCACGGCAACTGGTAGGTGTCGCGCCAGTTGGCCGCGCTGGCGATGGAGCCCACCAGCCAGCGGCGGAGTTCGCCGAATTCCGCCCGGCGCGTTTCGATGAGCGCGCGCGGAGCGAGGCCGGGATGGCGCGCGCGCAGTTCCCGCCAGGCGGCGGCGTATGGCGCCGCGGCGTTCAGCAGGTAATTCCAGTTTCGCAGGAGCGTCGCCAAGTTCGACTCCGTCCGGCCCAGCACCGCATGGTCCGTCCGCAGCCACGCCGTCCATTCGGCGTCGTCCAGTTCCCGGAACCACCGGGACGCCGCGGCGGGGAACAGGAAGGTCTGGTCCAGGACGTCGAAGAAGGGGTGCTCGGGAACGCGGCCCGCCAGGATGGTTTGCATGGTCCGTTGGGCGCCGGCCACGTCGTCGTGGTCGCATTCGTGGAAAAACCGTTCGAGGGCGTCCATCGTCGCGCGGTCGTCGGTCCATTCGTCGGTGACGTTGACGATGCCGTCGGGCGAGATTTCGTTGAGCACGCTTTGGACGCCGGTGCGCTTCGCCAGCGGGGACAGGACGGACCACATGATGCGCAGGGCGATGAGCGTGTCGCGCCCGAAATAGGACAGGAAGTTCCACGAACCCGCCAGGAATTTTTCCCGGTAGGACAAAAACTCGAAGTTGCGGATCGCCTGCGCGAAATGCGGATCCTGCGCAGCCAGTTCCCGGCCGCGATCATTCACCAGTTCGGCGAACGGCATGGGCGCGAGCGGCGGGAAGTCGGTCGAGGCGCGGACGAGCAGGCGCAGCGGGGCGCCGGCGGCCGCGCGCGGGCGCGAGAACCGGAGGTGCTCGTCGGATGCATGGACGTCTGTCGCGTTGTCGCCGGCGAACTCCAGGCGATAGTGGTGCCGCCCGTCCAGCGCCCGCTTGGAGAACGCGGCTTGGCCGAAGCCATCCAGGACGGGGCCG
>Ga0209098_1004318_pt1 | contig 11174 bp, 2 predicted proteins | sample AD_JPNHW1_MetaG_FD_184429 | JGI IMG/M metagenome (GOLD analysis project Ga0209098, IMG submission 184429) | Active sludge microbial communities of municipal wastewater-treating anaerobic digesters from Japan - AD_JPNHW1_MetaG (SPAdes) (version 2) | ecosystem: Engineered > Bioreactor > Anaerobic >... | reverse complement strand
GCCCTTCGGTGTCGATGAACTTCGCCTGGCCCGTGAAATAGGGGTGGCAGGCGGCGCAGGTGTTGACGCTCATGCTCTTCACCGTCGAACGGGTCTTGAGCACGTGGCCGCAAGCGCAGGAAATCGTCGCTTCGTCGTACTTGGGATGGATGTCTTTTTTCATGTCCGATCTGGGGTTCCGGGTTCACGCATCCGGATTTTGCCGGATGCAAAAATCGCGCGGAACCTACCACCCACCCCCGCCCTTGGCAAGAGTCAATTTCAGCCTCAACTCGGCGATGGCGTTCGCCCCGCGCCTATGTTAGTTTGATTTACGACGCATCCAATGAAACGCCGTTCTGCCATCCGCTGGGCCTGGCTCCCCGGTCTGCTCCTTCTGGGACTGGTCTTGGGGCTGTGGAGCCATCGGCCGGCGCCCCCGCCGCCAAAACCGGAATGGACGCCGGACGAGGCCAACCGCCGCGCGGCGCCCGCCCTCGCGGAAATCCGCCGCCACTTGACTCCCCCCGCCGCCCCGGCGCCGGACGCCGCCGCCGGACCGGCCCTTCGCCTGCGCGCGGAAACCATCCGCCCCGGCATGGACTTCGGTCCGCCGATCCACGCCCGCCCCTCGGCGCGCGGCTATCCGTGGCTGGTGCTCTTCGACGGTCCCATCCAACCGGATTGGAAAGCCGCCGTGACCGCCGCCGGCGCGACGATCCGCGCCTATTTGCCGGACAACGCGTTGCTGGTCGAATCCCCCGCGGCGGCGCTCGCCGCCTTGCGCGACCTGCCGCACGCGGCGTGGTCCGGCGAATATCGCCCTGCGCACAAGATCCAGCCCCTGCTCGCCGGCTTGGCGCGCCAACATCCCGAACTGCCCGTGCCCGTCACGGTCCAGACCTTCGCGCCCGAGGACGTCGCCGCGCTGGCCGCCCAACTGCGCGCGGCGGGCGCGGACAGCCTGAGCGCGTCGCCGGGCAAGCGCTGGGGGCTCCTGCGCGCCGTGCTGCCGGCGCGCGCGGCCGTCGAACTGGCCGCCCAACCTGAAGTGCAGTGGATCGAGCACCGCGAAACGCCGCGCTTCCTCAACGACCGCGCCCGCGCCGCCGACCGCCTCGACGTCGATCCCGCGCGCGACGCGCTCGGACTGGACGGCACCGGCCAAATCGTCGGAATCGCCGACACGGGTCTCGACACCGGCAACGTCGGGACCTTGCACCCCGACTTTGCCGGGCGCCTCATCCAGGTGTTCGACACCGGCCGCCTGACGAACTGGAGCGACACCTATTACCACGGCACGCACGTCGCGGGCTCCGTGCTCGGCACCGGCGCGGCTTCGGGCGGCCAATTTCGCGGCGCGGCGCCGGGCGCGCGCCTGGTGTTCCAGTCCATCATGACCGCCGCTTCGACGCTCAACCTGCCCGACGATCTCAACGACTTCTACCAGCCGCCCTACGACGCCGGCGCGCGGGTGCATTCCGACAGCTGGGGCAGCGCGGTCGCCGGGGAATACACCAGCGATTCGATGACCTCCGACGAATTCGTCTGGGACCACCCCGATCTGCTCATCGCCTATGCCGCCGGCAACGACGGCGCCGACGGCGATCGCAACGGCGTCGTGGACCGGCGCTCGCTCGATGCGCCCGCGACCGCCAAGAACGTGCTGGCCGTCGGCGCCAGCGAAAGCGGCCGCCCGGCCGGCGGCGGCGGCCTGACGTCCCGCACCTACGGCAACGCCTGGCCGGCGGATTTTTCCGCGCCGCCGATCGCCGCCGATCTGGTTTCCTCGAGTCTCGGCAACGGTCTGCAAGGCCTGGCGGCCTTTTCGTCGCGCGGCCCGACCGCGGACGGACGCACCAAGCCCGACATCGTCGCGCCCGGCACCGACATCGTTTCCGTGCGCTCGCGGGCGTCGTCCGATGAAGGCTGGGGCGTGCTGGCGGCCAACACCAATTATTGCTTCATGGGCGGCACCAGCATGGCCACGCCCCTCGCCGCCGGTTGCGCCGCGCTCGTGCGGCAATATCTCGCCGACGTCCGCGGCCTGAACAATCCCTCCGCCGCCCTGATCAAGGCCGCGCTCGCCGGCGGCGCGCGCTCGCTGACTCCGGGCCAATATGGCACCAATTCATATCGGGAAATCCCGGCGCCGCCGCGGCCCAACGTCGCCGAAGGCTGGGGCCAGATCGACGTCGCCGGCACGGTGCTGCCCGCGGCGGGCCAGCAGGTCGCGCCGCTGGAAGGCCCCGTCTCCCTCGCGACCGGCGCCAGCAACGCCCTGCCCTTCCTCGTCCGCAGCAACGCGCCGCTGACCGCGGTGCTGGCCTACAGCGACTACCCGTCCGCGCTGGCCGCGGCGGCCAATCTGGTCAACGACCTCGATCTGGAGCTTCGCGATCCATCCGGCGCCGTTCATCGGCCCAACGGCCTCGCCGGGCCGGACGGCCTCAACAACCTCGAAGGCATCGACGTCGCCGCGCCGGCGACCGGCCGCTGGACGCTCGTCGTTTCGGGCCGCAACGTGCCGGAGGGGCCGCAGCCCTACGCGCTCTATTTGCGCGGCGCGATCGATCTGCCCGCGACCATCGCGCACGAACCGCTGGCCACCACCTGGATCACCGACGCCGATTATCAGGTCGCCGCCGACGTCGTCTCGCCGGGCGACCTGGACCCCGCCACCGTCGTCCTCCACTGGAACACGTCCGGCCCGACCGGCGCCTTCGCCTCGATCGCCATGGTGCCCGGCGACGGCGACCGCTTCGAGGGCTATCTCCCGGCGCAGCCCGTCGGCACGCGCGTGTATTACTACCTTTCCGCCGGCCCGGCGGGCTTGGAAACGACGCATCCCGCCGGCGCGCCGGCCGCGGTGCACGCCTTCGACGTGACGCCGCCGCTGGCGCTGGCCGTCAGCGGCCTGCCGTCCAACCTGTTCGCGGCGGAGCCGGCCTACGGCTTGCACGTGCTGGCTTCCAACTCCGTCGTCCATGCCAAGGCCACCTTCCCCGTCGCCGGCACCAACGGCGTGCGCATGGCGTGCATCGGCTGGCAAGGCGCCGGTTCCGTGCCCGCCTCGGGCGCGACGAACGTCTGCGACTTCACGCTCGCCGGCCCGTCCATCATCACGTGGCTGTGGCAGGAGCAGGTCGCCTTGGCGCACGTGTCCGCGCCCACCGGCGCCCTCGCCGCCGCCACCTGGCACGCGCGGCACGCGTTCGCGTCCAGTCTCGTCGCGCCCGAAAGCCACGTCTCCAACGCCGTGGCGCTGACTTTCGCCGGCTGGCTCGTCGATGGCGCGCGCTGGCCCACCAACGGCGGTCCGTCGCGGCACCAGATCGATGGCATTCCGATGCCGGCGCCGCGAACCTCCACGGCCGTCTACCTCGCCACCGCGCAGGACGAGGACGCCAACGGCCTGCCCGATTGGTTCGAATGGCGCTATTTCGACGGCCTCGGCCAAAATCGCTACGCCGACCCCGACGGCGATGGCTACGAAAACGAACTGGAAGCCGCCGACCACACCGATCCGCTCGACGACGAATCGATTCCGGCGCCCCCCATCATCCAGCACGATCCGCTGGCTTCACCGGCCGCGACGCCCGCCCCTTGGACCGTGACCGCCGCGATCAGTGACAATTACGAAGTCGCCTCCGCCACGCTGCATTGGCAGCGCAACGGCGGCCTCCCGCGCTCCGCGGCCATGACCAACGCCGGCGGCGCTACGTTCTCCGCGCAAATTCCCTCGCCCGCGCGCGACGGCGATCAAATCGCCTATTTCCTCACCGCCGCCGATGCCGCCGGCTTCTTCGCGCAAACCGCGACCTGGACCGTGCGCGTGTCCTACGCGCGGATCGCGATTTCGCCGGCGGCCCTCGCCGCTTCGCTCCCGGCCGCCGCGCAAACCAACGTGAACCTCGGCATCCGCAACCTCGGCAGCCAACCGCTCGACGTAACGCTGGAATTCGCCCCCATCGGCTTCGCCGACGACATCGAATTCGGCACCAACGGCTGGACGCGCCCCGACGGCAATCTCGATTGGCACGTCAGTTCACAGAGTGCCCATTCGCCGTCGAACGCCTGGTATTGCGGGCAAGAAACGTCGCGCACCTACCGCAATGCGACCCACGCGGCGCTCGTCACGCCGCCCATCCAACTCGCCGCGGAGGCGCCGCGGCTCGATTTCCGCCACCGCGCGCGCTTCGAATACGACGGCGATTGGTTCCCCGACGGCAAGCACTACTGGGATTCCGGCGTCCTCGAAATCTCGGACAACGACGGCGCCACGTGGAGCGCGCTCGTGCCGGAGGGCGGCTATCCGGGCTTGGTCACGTCCAATCCGGCCTCGCCGTTCGCCCCCGACACGCCGTGCTTCGCGGACACCGCGGATTGGGATCCCGTCGGCGTCGATCTGTCCGCCTACGCCGGTCGGGAAGTGCGCATCCGCTTCCGCTTCGGCGCCGACGCGTACGTCGTCGCCGAAGGCTGGCGCATCGACGACGTCGTCGTTTCGCCGCGCACGGAATACGCGGGTTGGCTGAGCATGGGCGAGACCAATTGGAATTATCCGCCGGGCTTCGCCGCCATCATTCCGCTGACGCTCGACACCACCCCGCTGCCGCCCATGGCGTCCGGCCATCTCGCGCTCCTCGTGCACCACAACGACCCCGAACAGGAATCTCCGCTCGTCGTACCCGTCGCCCTGCACAACGTCACGCGCCGCGTGCGCGTCACCACCGAGGGCCCCGGCGAAGTCGCGCCATGGGGTGAAACTCTCGTGGAAGAAGGTCAGCCCTTCCGGGTCGATTTTGAAGCCCATTCAGGAGCCTTCATCGCCGATATTTGCTCCAATTCGGTTTCCATCCCTTTCATCAATGGTTTTTTCACCAATTTCATAATTTTCTGGCCCCCATTAAGCAGCAATCTTGATATCCACGCCGTCTTTGCACCGATTCTTGAAGAAGGACTTGTTCCACCTGAGTGGCTATCTCTATATGGATTGACCAACCGCCACTGGATGGCCGAGGCCAGTCTCGACCAGGACGGCGACGGCTTGCTGACCTGGCAGGAATACGAACTCGGATCCAGCCCGGCCAATGCCGCCGACGCGCCGTTGCTGGTCGATTTCCAGACCCGGAAGCCGGGCAGCAACGCCTGGCGCATCGTCTGGCACGCCTTCACCAACCGCGCGGCGACCTATTCCATCTTGACCAGCACCAATCCCGCCTGGGGCGGCTACGTCGTCTTCACCAACGTCGTCGCCGCGCCGCCCGTGATGACATCGCCCCCCTTGCCGCCCAACCACCGCTATTTCGGCCTGCGCAAAGACTGACCGCCGGCATGGACCCGCCTCCGCGATTCGCCAGAGTGAATTGTTTCGAGCGCCCATGAATTCGTTCCGCGCCATCCTGACCGTTTGCGCCTGGAGCTGGGCCGCCGGCGGCGCGGCCGCGCCGGAATATTGGCCCATCGATCTGGGCAGCTTGGGCGGCACCCAAACCGTGGCGACCGGCCTCAACGATCTGGGCCAAGTCGTCGGGTGGTCGCAGGATGCCGCCGGCCGCACGCAGGCTTTCGTCTGGGCCTACGGCACGATGACCGGCCTCGGCTTTCTCCCCGGCGGCACCGCCAGCGTGGCCAACGCCATCAACCGCCGCGGCGACGTCACCGGCTATGCCGCGGTCTCCGCCACCAACGTCCACGCCTTTTTGTTCTCCAGCAACAGCCTGGCCGACCTCGGCACGCTGGGCGGACCCAACAGCTGGGGACGCGCCATCAACGATCAAATCGAAATCGGCGGCTCTTCCCAGTTGGTCACGAACTATCCCATGAGTTCTCCGGAATCGTTTTTTTGGCGCACCAACCGCTTCATCCACATCCCGCCCATCATGACCAATTGGTATTCCTGCGACGTTTTCGGCATGAACCAAGCCGGTTTGGTTTGCGGAAACACGTTTCTCTGGGCCACGGTCGATTGCTGGTGGGGCTTCGTTTGGTGGGATGCCAACACCAACGGCGTCCACGACGCCGGCGAAATGAAATTGTTGGGCAACCTCGGCGCGTACAACACCCATGGCTCGTATAGTTGCGCCTACGACGTCAACGACATCGGCCAGGCGGTCGGCTGGACCGGCGTCACCAACACCGTGTATCCGCGCCACGCCTTCCTCGTCACGTCCTCCAACGGCGTCTGGAAAATTTCTCCGGGGCCCGACGACCATCCCGACCCCAGCAATCCCCTCATGCAGGATCTGGGCACGCTCGACGGATTCACCAACAATTCCTACGCCAACGGCATCAACAACCGGTCTTGGATCGTGGGCTATTCCACCACGTCGTCCGGCACCAACCAGGCCTTTCTCTGGCGCAACGGCTCCATGTCCAACCTCAACGCGCTGATTTCGCCGGAAGCCGGTTGGGTGCTCACCGACGCCGTCGGCATCAATGAATTCAACGAAATCGTCGGCAACGGCCGCTACAACGGCCAACCGCGCGCGTTCATCCTGCGCGCGTCGCCGGGGCTGGCGCTGCTGGGCACCAACGGCGTCTCCATCGCGGATTCCGAAGCGCCCAGCCGCGCCAAAGGCTCCGATTTCGGCGGCGTGCCATGGGGCCAGGCGGCCACCAACGTGTTCACGTTGCGCAACCTCGGCGCTTCCAACCTGACGATCTTCGGCTGGACCACCAACGGCCCGGACGCCGCGCACTTCCAAATTTCCGGCATCCCGTCCGCCATCGCCGTGGGCGGCGCATCCAATTTCACGGTCGTGTTCGCGCCGCCGACCGGCGGCGTCTACCACGCGACGCTGACCATCGCCAGCGATTCCATCGCGCCCTTGACCAACGTGCTGTTCGCGGGCACCGGCGACCTCACGCCGCAAACCATCGACTTCCCGGCTCTCGCCGACCAATGGATCACCAACTCCATCGGTTTGTCCGCCTCCGCCAGCTCGGGATTGAACGTCGAATTTTCCGTCGCCTCCGGCCCGGCGCAACTCTCCGACGGCACCAACCTGACCTTCACCGGCACCGGCCAAGTCGCCGTCGTCGCCTCTCAAGCCGGCGACGACTATTGGGCCGCCGCCCCGCCCGTCACCAACGTCTTCGCGGTGTTCAAGCTGCCGGCGGTCGTCTTCCTGCACGACCTCGCGCAGACCTACGACGGCACCGCGCGCACCGTTTCCGCCACCACCGAACCCGCCGGCCTCGCCGTCGAAATCACCTACGACGGCCAAGGCGCGGCGCCCACCAACGCGGGCACCTATGCCGTCACGGGCACCATCGTCGAGGCCAATTGGGAGGGCGCCACCAACGGAACGCTCGTCGTCGCGCCCGCCGACCAAACCATCGATTTCCCCGCCATCGGCGACCAGTTCATCACCAACGTGTTCCCGCTCGCGGCGACGGCCGATTCCGGCCTGCCCGTTGAGTATGCGGTTCTCTACGGCCCCGCCCGGCTCGTGGACGACGCCTTGGTTTTCGACAGCACCGGCCAAGTCGCCGTCGTCGCCTCCCAACCCGGGGATTCCAACTGGAATCCGGCGCCGGACGTCACCAACGTCTTCGGCGTGTCCAAAATGCCGGCGGCCGTCTTCCTGCACGATCTCGCGCAAACCTACGACGGCACCGCGCGAACCGTTTCCGCCACCACCGAACCCGCCGGCCTCGCCGTCGATATCACCTACGAAGGCCAAGGCGCGGCGCCCACCAACGCGGGCACCTACGCCGTCACGGGCACCATCGTCGAAGCCAATTGGGAGGGCGCCACCAACGGAACGCTCGTCGTCGCGCCCGCCGATCAAGCCATCGATTTCCCCGTCCTCGGCGACCAATGGATCACCAATTCCGTCGGCTTGTCCGCCTCCGCCGATTCGGGGCTGGCCGTCGAATTTTCCGTCGCCTCCGGCCCGGCGCAACTCGCCGACGGCACCAACCTGACCTTCACCGGCACCGGTCAAGTCGCCGTCGTGGCTTTCCAAACCGGCGATTCCAATTGGAATCCGGCGCCGCCCGTCACCAACGTCTTCGCGGTGTTCAAGCTGCCGGCGGCCGTCTTCCTGCACGACCTCGCGCAGACCTACGACGGCACCGCGCGCACCGTTTCCGCCACCACCGAACCCGCCGGCCTCGCCGTCGAAATCACCTACGACGGCCAAGGCGCGGCGCCCACCAACGCGGGCTCCTATGCCGTCGCGGGCACCATCGTCGAGGCCAATTGGGAGGGCGCCACCAACGGCACGCTCGTCGTCGCGCCCGCCGACCAAACCATCGATTTCCCCGCCATCGGCGACCAGTTCATCACCAACGTGTTCCCGCTCGCGGCAATGGCCGATTCCGGCCTGCCCATCGAGTATGCGGTTCTCTACGGCCCCGCCCGGCTGGTGGACGACGCCTTGGTTTTCGACAACACCGGCCAAGTCGCCGTCGTCGCTTCGCAGGCCGGCGACGCCAATTGGAATCCGGCGCCGGACGTCACCAACGTCTTCGGCGTCTGGGGCCTGTACGTGCTGTCCGTCGTTTCCGCGCAAGGCGCCGCGAATCCGCCGGCGGGCACCTACACCAACCTGCTGGGCACCGTTCTGACCCCTTCGATTTCCGCGCCCGAGCCCGTCGGCGGCACGCAATACGTCTGCATCGGCTGGACGCTGACCGGCCACGAGCCCAGCGGCGACGGCGGCACGAATTTCGAAATGACGGTCACCAACGACGCCGTCCTGACTTGGCGATGGGCCACCAACTATTGGCTCGAAACCATCGCCGATCCGCACGGTTTCGTCGCCCCCGACAGCTCGTGGCAGCCAGCCGGCCTGCCGGCCGTGATCGTCGCCACGCCTGCGGCGTACTACCATTTCGAGCATTGGACCAACAGCGCCTCGGGCACCAACAATCCCTTCGCCCTCATCATGGACGTGCCCAAATCCGCGCGCGCCGTGTTCGCCGAAAACCTTGCGGATCACGACGTGCCCGAATGGTGGCTCGCCGACCACGGCTGGACCAACGACTTCGATGCCGCCGCGCAGCTCGACTTCGAGCCCGACGGCTTCGCCACGTGGCAGGAATACGTCGCCGACACCGATCCGCGCGATGCGACTTCCTTCCTGCGCATCACCAACGTCGTCGCCGGCGAAACAGATCCCGTCGTCTACTGGCCGGCCTCCACCGGCCGCGCCTACCAGGTCCATTTCTGCGACGGCATGGCCGAAAGCCTGTGGAACACGCAGCAGCTTGCCCGCGGAATCGGCGTCTGGACCGACACCAATCTGCCGCCCGCGCGGCGCCTGTACCGCGTCGCGCCGCTGCGCCCCTGAAATCGACCCCGCGCGGCCGTTCAGTCGTTTTGCGGCGCCACCGTCAGAATCCGCGATTTCGCCGGATCCATTTCGAGGCGACAAACCGCCACCGCTCCTGAAGCGGCCCCCCACGGCGTTTCCGCGGACGGGAACAATTCGGTTGTCCGCGCTGCTTTAGGCGGCTGGATCTCGAAGGCGAGCGGCGCGCCGTCGCACCGGATCGCGCCAGGCGCGAAACCGGGCGGACAGTGGATGCGCACCGTCAAGCGGCGACGCGGCGGAAGCAACCCGGCGACCTGGATGGGCGCGATTTCCAAGACGATTTCGGCCCCTTGCCGCCGGAGCGCGAATCGCGTCCGCGCGAACTCGCCCCGCTCGTGCGCGACGGACAGGCCGTCGTCTTCGTAGAGCTCCCGCGTTTGCTCCTGGTCCCGTTCCGGCGCGAAGGCGTCCACCGTCAGTTCCGGCCAAATCGCCGCGCCGGTGGATTCCCGCTGCGGCGCGCCCAGCACCACGCCCCCGCGGCGGACGAACAGCGGCATTCCGCGCAAGGCGCAGCGGACGCCGATCGTCGCCGGCCCGCGCTGGATCCGGCCCGTCCACAGGTCTTCCCACTCGCCCGGCGGAATCCAGACCGCGCGTTCGGCCTCCGCTCCGCCGCGCGCCGGCGCGCAGATCGGCGCCACGAGCAGGTCGTCGCCCAGCAGGTATTGCGAGGCGTCCGCCGCCTCGGGAAACTCCGGCCATTCCAAATCGCACCGCCGCAGCAGCGGAGTGCCCGACCGGTGCGCGGCGGCGGCCGCCGCGTACAGCATCGGCAGCAGGCGATAGCGCAGGCGAAAATAATCGCCCACGATGCGTTCGATCTCCGCGCCGTATTCCCACGGATAACGGTGCACGTTCGTCGTGCAGTGGATGCGCGCCACGGGCGACAGCGCCCCGAACTGCATGAACCGCACGTAGAGCTCCGGCTCGGTCTGCCCATGATGCCCGCCGAGATCCTCGTGCACGTACGGCAGCAGCGCCGCGATGCCGGCGTCCACGCCGTTGGCCACGCCCAGCCGCAGGTAGTTCCATTCGGCGCACGTGTCGCCCGTCCACCACACCGGAAATCGGTGCGCCGCCGGGTGCGACGGCGCATCCCGCCGCCCGTTGTTGATCCCGTCCACGTTGGACATGATCAACGGGCGCCGTTCCGGCCGGAAATCCCGCGTCACGTCGCGGTAGAGCCGCATGCCCCAGACTTCCTTGTCCAGGCCCGGCGCCGGCGCTTGCAGGTGCGTGTGCCAGTTGCGGTCGAACCACCACAGATCTACGCCCTTTTCCAGCAGTGAAACCAAGCCGTTTCGCCGGAAGCGCAGTTCCTCCGGCGCAAGCGCGGCCGGCCCTTTCGGCTCCGGATGGTCGTTGAGCATCACGCGCACGTGGCGCGCATGCGCCTGCTCCACGAACCGCGCCATGTCCGGAAACAGCTTTTCGTTGATCGCGTAGCCGCACGAGGCGCCCACCCGCCAGTCGGTGTCCGCCACGAACACGTCGAGCGGGATGCGCGCGCGGCGGAAGCGGTCGATCACGGCCAGCGCAGTCCGCTCGTCGTAGGCGTAGTAGCGGCTGTACCACAGGCCCAGCGCGTAGAGCGGCACCAGCGGCACGGCGCCCGTCAGGCGCAGGAAGTCGGCCCGGAACCGCGCATAGCCGGAGGCCCGCGGAAAGAACACGTAGGCGTCCGGCGCGTCGTTGGCCAAATCCCAGCCCGAGGTCGCTCCTTCCGCGCCTTCCGGCGGCGGCAGCGCGCCCCAGGCCGGCGGCACCACCCGCGGCGCGTCGCCCAGCACCCAGACCGTCGGCAGCGCCGACGGCGCCGGCAGGTCCTTCTTCGCGAACAGCGCGTTCGACAGCACGCACAGC
>Ga0209098_1004317_pt1 | contig 11175 bp, 11 predicted proteins | sample AD_JPNHW1_MetaG_FD_184429 | JGI IMG/M metagenome (GOLD analysis project Ga0209098, IMG submission 184429) | Active sludge microbial communities of municipal wastewater-treating anaerobic digesters from Japan - AD_JPNHW1_MetaG (SPAdes) (version 2) | ecosystem: Engineered > Bioreactor > Anaerobic... | reverse complement strand
CGATAGGACGAGGGCGCTCGTCGAGGTGCGGAAATTCTCGATGTCCGCCTCCCCGCCTATCGGAGGGAAATACTCCATGCCGTCCAGGTCCTGGAAGCTGAAGAGGAATCGGTGCTTGCCCCGCTCCTGCAGCGAAAAGCGGATCTTGGCCGCGATGGAGAGGAGGGGATGGACGGCGGGGAAGGCCGGCACGAAGATCGTGTCGAAGCTTCCGACCACGGTGAGCTTGCCCCCGTTGTCCTGGGAAAAGTCGCAGAACGTGAGTACTTCCACAGTCATGCCCGCATTGTAACAGCTGCGGCTCAAAAAGACAGCGCAGGCCCATGCTTTGACAGTCCCGAAAGGCCGGTGCTATAGTCCTCCGGACCCGGTCGGCCCAGCGAGTGTCCGCGCCCGGCGCCGCGCCTCCGTTTCCATTCCGATCACCACCCGAGGTTGCCATCCCATGCCTTCCCGTCCTGCCTGGAAGAAGACCCTCTACGCCGTATGGGTCGCGGAGTTCCTCGCGATAAGCGGCTTCGCCACCTCGACGCCCATCCTGCCCTTCTTCCTCCAGGATCTCGGCGTCCACGACGCCGCGCGGATAAGCCTCTTCACCGGCCTCCTCGCTGCCCTTCCGGCCCTCATGCTCGCCATCTTCGCGCCCATCTGGGGAAGCCTGGCGGACAATGTCGGCCGCAAGCCCATGCTCCTCAGGGCCATGCTCGGCGGAGCTGTCATCCTCTGCCTCCAGGGCCTCGTCACCGATCCCTGGCAGCTCCTCGCCCTGAGGACCCTCCAGGGCTGCTTCACGGGCACGGTCGCGGCGGCCACTGTCCTCGTCGCCTCGGTCTCGCCCAGGGAGGAAACGGGCTATTCCCTCGGCCTCCTCCAGATGGCCATCTTTCTCGGCTCGTCCTTCGGTCCCATGTTCGGCGGCTACGTTTCGAGCTTCTTCGGGCATCGCGTCAACTTCTTCGCCACCTCGGGACTCCTCCTCGTGGCGGCCCTCATCGTCTGGCGCCTCGCCGACGACGATTTCCAGCCTCCCGCCGTGAAGAAGTCCGTCTTCCGCAGCCTCCTTCCCGATTTCAGCCCCCTCGCCAAGTCCAGGTCGCTCTGGGCCCTCTTCGCCGTCGTGGTGGCCACCCAGATCTCGGGCTCGATCGCGAGCCCCTTCATCCCCCTCTTCATCCAGTCCCTCTCGTCCGACGCCGAGGCGGCGAGTTCCTGGACCGGTCTCATCCTTGGCTGTGGCGCCATGGCCAGCGCGGGCGCGGCCCTCGTCATGGGCAAGCTCAGCTGGAAAATCGGCTACCGGCGCAGCCTCGTGATCTGCATGCTCGGCTCGGCCATCTTCTGCATCCCCCAGGCCTTCGTCCGCTCGCCGGGACTCCTCCTCGCCCTCCGCGTGGCAAGCTCCTTCTTCATCGGAGGCAATATGCCGGCCGCGAACGCTCTCATCGCCGAGAGGGCGGAGAAGGGCAAACAGGGATCCATCTATGGACTCTCGAGCTCCTTCTCGTCGGGCGCCAACGCCCTCGGCCCCGTCGTCGGCACCGCCATCGTCACCGTCGCCTCGAACTACGGCTCGGTTTTCCTCGGAACGGCCGCAATCCTGGCCGCGGCCGGCCTATCGACCGCCATCGTCCTCGAAAAGCGGCAGGAGAGCCGGCCGGCCTGAGCTCCCCCCGACTGCAGACGATGGCGGCCGGCTGCGGCCGAGCTTCTGCCTGGTCGCCGTTTCTTGCGTCGCCTCCACGGCAGTATATTTGACCCATGCATGTTGCGGCCGTCTGCGGCCGGGAGGAGGCGCGATGATCGATGTCGGGATGAAGGCACCGGACTTTTCCCTGCCCGATGCCGAAGGAGTCCTCCATGGACTCGGGGAATTCGTCGGCAAATTCCTGGTCCTCTACTTCTATCCGCGGGACAACACCCCCGGCTGTACCGCCGAGGCCTGTGGCCTCAGGGATCTCCATGAGGAGATCCGCGCCGCGGGAGCAGCCGTCGTGGGGATCAGCCCCGATCCTCCCGCCAGCCACGCGAAATTCCGGGAGAAATACGGGCTGCCCTTCCTCCTCCTCTCGGACGCCGAAAGGAAGGTCCTTGGTTCCTATGGCGCCTGGGGCGAGAAGAAGCTGTACGGCAAGCTGATCCATGGGGTCATCCGCTCGACATTCATCATCGACGGCAAGGGCGTCGTGCGGAAGGTCTTCCCGAAGGTCTCGCCGGCAGGCCATGCCGCCGAGATCGTCGAGGCCCTGGACGCACTGCGCTGAAGGCCTGCCGGGGCGGAGTCCGGCCCGCACGCCATGGCGAATCCTGAGCGAGGTTTTTGCAGCCCTCTCCTTGACGAAAGCCAGCAAAACCGATATAAAAGGCTTCGCTTTGTGCGTGGCGGGATAGCTCAGATGGCAGAGCAAGCGGCTCATATCCGCTGGGTCGAGGGTTCAATCCCCCCTCCCGCTACCTCGAACCGGCCGGCATCCTGAAGGGTGCCGGCTTTTTTTTGACCTTTCGGATCCCTTCGTCCGCCAAGGTTTACACGCCCTTCCGCCCTGACTATACTGGGCGGCCGGAGGTTCCCCATTGTCCATGACCGATTGGCGGGATGCGAAGTACGACGAGGTGTTCCATGACACGCTTCGCAGCCTTGAAATGCGCCGACAGAACGACGCCAGCTTCTCGATCGCGGATGCGGAAGGGGTCCTCAAGCATCTTTACGTCCAGGACGGCAATGACTGGGGCGGGAGAGGTGACCTACAGGACACCATCCTCGCCGCTACCATAGCCGCCCACGAAAGCTTCATCGCCGAATGGAAGGCCGCACCCCCGCGGCCCGGACAGGAGGAAAAGCAATGTCGGTAGAAATCCGCCGCGTCGAGACGAAACGCGACCTCAGGAAGTTCATCAACTTCCCCTTCAAGGTCTTCAAGGGCAACTCCTGCTGGATCCCGCCCTTCTACCAGGATGAGCTCAACACCCTCGCCAAGGACCGGAATCCCGCCTTCGAGTTCAGCGAGGCGGAGTACTGGCTGGCCTACAAGGACGGCGAGGCCGTGGGCCGCATCGCCGCCCTCATCAACCACCGCTACATCGAGAAATGGGGCAACAAGTACGGCCGCTTCGGCTGGCTCGACTTCGTCGAGGATTTCGAGGTAGCGGAAGCCCTCGTGAAGACGGCCGAGGACTGGCTCCGCTCCAAGGGCATGGTGGGCGTTCAGGGGCCGCTCGGCTTCACCGACGTGGACAAGGAAGGCCTCCTCATCGAGGGCTTCAATGAGCTCGGCACCATGCCCATGATCTACAACCATCCCTACTATCCCGAGTACCTCGAACGCCTCGGCTACAAGAAGGACGTCGACTGGCTCGAGTACGAGGTCAAGGTCCCCAAGGAGATCCCCGAGAAGGTCGTCCGCGTCCAGAAGCTCATCAGCGAGCGGACGGGCCTCCATGTCTACGACTGGAAGTCGACGAGGGAGCTCAAGGCCCGCTTCGGCAAGCCCATCTTCGCCCTCATCGACGAGGCCTACGCCCACCTCTATGGGACGACGCCCCTCTCCGAGCGCCAGGTCGAGGCCTACATCAAGCAGTACCTCGGCTTCGCCGACCCGCGTTTCCTGAAGATCGTCGTCAACCGGGAAGGCAAGCTCGTCGCCTTCGGCATCTCCATTCCGAGCCTTTCCCGCGCCCTGCAGAAGTCGAAGGGACGCATCCTGCCCTTCGGCTGGATCCCTCTTCTCCATGCCCTCAGGCGCCCGAAGGGCATCGACATGCTCCTCATCGCCATGGACCCCAAGGAACAGTCCCTCGGCGCCGTGGCCTTCCTCATGACTTCGATCATCAAGAGCTGCCAGGAAGCCGGCGTCGTCTCGGCAGAGACCTCGGGCGAGCTCGAGACCAACCACGATATCCAGCTCCTCTGGAAGGACTACGAGCGCCGCCAGCACAAGAGGCGCCGCGCGTATCTCAAGATGCTCTGACAGCGCGGCCTGTCAGGCAAAAGGCACGAGGGGAGGGACGCCCCGGGGGAAAGCGATTTGGCTTTCTCCTGCGGCACCGCCCCCCTCGTGCCTTTTTTTACAGCTAGGCCCTGCCCCGTTCCCCCGCGAGGCCGCGCCCTGACCAGTCTCATTCTCTCGGTGCCTTCAGCGTTCTTCGGCGTTTTCCGTGTTTCCTGGTTTCTTCTTTGTCGGTGTCTTTAGTGTTGGTGTTTTCGAATCTTCAGTGTCTTCCGCGGCAGCGGCTATCAAGTGCCTGCGTCTCGTCAAGGCCGGACTTCCGCGGCCGTGGGTTCAGTTGTCCTGGTTCGTATCGAAGATGCGCCCGAAATCCGCGGCCACGGCCTCGAAGACATCGATGAGCTCGGGATCGAAGTGCGTCCCCTTCTGCTCCGCCATCTTGGCCACCGCCATCTCGTGGGTGTAGGCGCTCTTGTAGCTTCTTTTCATCCTCAACGCGTCGTAGACGTCGGCGATCGAGACGATGCGCGCCGCGAGCGGTATGTCGGAGTTCACGAGGTTGAAGGGATAGCCCGTGCCATTCCACCATTCGTGGTGCGAGAGGGCTATCTGCTTGGCCATGGGATTGGGATTTTCGGAAAGGATGAAGGCGCCGTTGATCGTGTGCTCCTGCATGATCTTCCACTCGGCTTCCGTGAGCGGACCCTTCTTGTTGAGAATGTCGTCCGGCGTTCCGATCTTGCCGATGTCGTGCATCGCGGCGAGGAAGCCGATCTCCTCGATGTAGTCGACGTCCACCTCGGGCCAGCCTGGAACACGGTAGAGCTCCTCGGCGAGCCGCCTCGAATAGAGGTTGACCCTCTGGACGTGCTTGCCCGTGTCCCTGTCCTTCTTGAGCGAGGCCTTGAGGAGGGAAGTCAGGTTGTCCCTGATATAGACCTTGTTCTCCTCGGTGAAGTCATCGAGGAAGATGGAGTAGGCGGTGGGGTGCCGGGCGTCTTCCTCGAGGGGCCAGAGCGGCTGCACGAAGACCCGCGTGAGCTTGGCGGGGCTGTTCTTGGCCCTGTGCTCGATCGTGCCCTTCCACATATAGCCCCTGGTCGGGTCGGCGAGCGAGGCGCGTATCTCCCTGGCCGTCTTCTCGTCGATGCTCTGGCCGAAGATCGAGGGGAAGGTCGCCGAGCTGTCCATCTGGTAGTCCCGCATGAGGGTCTTGAAGAAGGGATTCTGGTAGACGAAGGAGAGATCGAGGTCGAGGATGGCCCAGGTCGCGGCATTCTTCTCGTAGCTGCGGGCCAGGTCCCTGAGGAAGGGGGACTGGAGGAGGCTCGATTCGCTCGAGCACGCCTCTTCCTCGAGGCCCTCAAGGTCCTCGATGTTTTCGAGGTCGTCGACGGCTTCCAGCTCCTCGAGCGGCTTGGCCTCGGCTTTGGGCCTCAGCGAGTCGATCGATTCGATGTCGTCGATCGGTTCGAGATCCTCGATTTCGTCCTGGGGCAGCTGCCCCGACCCTTTTTTCATACCCTGGACTTCATCCCCCTCAGGCAAGAGCTAGTGACCGTCCTTCGTTTCCATAGCCGCGCCCGAGGCCGTCTCCTCCGCTTCGCTCGGCCGGAGGTAGAGCGGCCCCGTGTCCGGAGCCGCGCCGCCTTCCCTTTGGTAGAGGCCCACCGCGAGCTCGGCAAGGGCGCGGGCCCGGGGTGCTCTCGCCCTTCCGTCTATCCGCAGCCCTGGCCTCTCCACCATGGTCGATTCCAGCAGGTCCGCATCGGGCCCCGTCGCGAGGACTTCCGAATAAGTATCAAGCAGGGCCAGAAGCCGCGCAAGCGGAACGTCGAGCCAATCCGACATCCGTTTCCCGCGGTGGTAGATGGCGCTGTAGACCCGCCCTTTTTTGCCGTCGATCACCGGGACGACCGCCCCGTCGAAGCTCTCGAGCCCGTAGGCAAGGCAATCGAGCGTCGGCACGGCTACCCAGGGCTTCCCGAGGGCCAGGGCCATGCCCTTCACCGTCGAGATGCCTATCCGGAGGCCCGTGAAGGATCCGGGGCCCGCGGCGCAGGCTATGAGGTCGAGGTCTGCAGCCGCCAGGCCTGCCCGGGTCAGGCAGGAGTCCACAAGGTCCATGAGGCGCTCGGCATGGCGCAGGCCAAGGTCGAGGCTCGCTTCGGCCCAGCCCTCGTCCGTGCCGAGGGCTACCGCAAGGACGTCGGTAGCCGTATCAATGGCAAGGACCTTCATTGTCCTTCCTCCCCTGGCGCTGTTCCATGGAAAGCGGCTCCCCGCCCGGAAGCCGCTTTATCGCCGGTAGTTCCGGCGGCAAAGGCGGCGGCTATGGACTCGAGTATCGGACCCTGGACGAGGGCCAGTCGGCTGCCGTCGGTCTGTACGCGGAGTTCTATCGATTCTGCTGAAGAGGGGAGGGCCGCGCCGATGCGCTCGCTCCACTCGATGAGGGATAATCCGCCCGGGTCGGCGAGGATCTCCTCGCCGCCTGTCTCGGCAAAGTCCTCGGGGCCAAGGAGCCTGTAGGCATCCATGTGGTGGAGGCGGAGCCTGCCCTCGTACTCCGAGAGGACGGTGAAGGTGGGGCTCGTCACCTCGTCTTCAATGCCGAGACCCCGGCCAATGCCCTTGGCCATGACGGTCTTCCCGGCGCCAAGGTCGCCCCTGAAAGCGATGACAAGGCCTCCAGGCGCCGAGCGGCCAATTGCCTCGCCGAAGGCCTCGGTATCTTCTCTCTTTTCCAGGAATAGTTCGGTCAGGGCAGGTCCCCCTTCCTGTCCAGGTCCATGATCATTTCCTTGAGCGAACGGATGAGGGGGAGGAGGGGCCAGTCCGGCTCCTCGAGGAAGCGGACGCTGATTTCCGGCAGACCTACGGGCTTTTTCTCAATGGTGAAAGCCAAGGGAACATCCCGGCGGCCGGTGCCGCCTTCCAGCGTGGCCGTCGCGTGGAACTCCCGTATGTAATGGAGGGGAGTTTCCTTGCGCGAGAGGTCCTTGAGCTCTGATACCTGCATGTCCGTTCATTGTAAGGAAAAGGGCTTCGAACCGTCAAGGCAAGGCCGGATAACCTCGCTCCGTGCCTTGTCAGTCCCCGTAGCCGTAGACAAAGGAGAGGATGGCGTTGAGGCTCTTCCGGGTTATCTTGACGAACTGGATGTGCATGACGCCGCCCGCCGTCTTCATCCGGTTCATCCTCACCACCTTGCCAAAGGCCGACTGGATACCGTTGCCCGTGTCGAATTCGATCTTGATGAACTCGCCGGCTGCGACGGCGTTGGCGCTCTGGATCCCGAGGCCGCCGGCCGAGATGTCCGAGAGGATGCCCGAGTACGGGACCTTTTCCACCCTTGCCTTCTGCTTCGTCTGGTTGCGGACCTTCTCCTGGCTCACCGCTACCCGGTAGAAGGTGCAGGGAGCGCGCATCTCCTTCCTTTGGTGCCGCCGCGCCGGAAGGGCATTTATCGCCTCGCTATGGGAGACGACCATCACTTCCTTGGCTCCGACGAGCTCCCAGCCCGTGACCCTCGTCTCGAACTGGTAGCCCTGCCGGGCCTTGCCGTAGAAGAAGCAGGTGAGTTTGGTTCCGCGCTTGATGCGGATAGTCTCGCCGTAGGGATCGCGCGGCGGTTCGACCGCGATGCCGCCCGGTTCCACGGCCAGGACCGTCGAGGGATAGCTCTCGTCGCCCTTGACCAGGAAGGAGAGGGGCATGTTCCTCCCGAGCTGCCTCGTCGAGGTCACCTGGACCGTCTTGCTCTGGTTCTGGCTGATCCGCTCCCGCAGGGCGAAGAGAGCGGCCTTCCTCTCGTCCGAATCGCGTTCGGAATCGGAGTACTTTTCGATCGCGTGGAAGACGTCCTTGAAGAAGGCGTCGAGCTTGGCCGGGTTCCGGAAGAGGAAGTCGGGGCTCGTCACTTTGAGGACCTTGCCGTATTCCTCGAGGAAGCGGGCTTCGTCGTTCGAGAGGCCGGCTCCCCGCGCGGCCCTGCGGAAGGCGGCGCGGTTGAAGCTTGTGGTCGCCGATCCTGAAAGGCTTCCCCCGCCGCTCGCCGGGCCGACGCCGAGGGCCTTGCGTACGAGGACCACAGCCACGACGAGTACAGCCAGGATGACGATGACGATGAAGGTAGATTGGCTCGCCTTGGGATCGTTGAAGCGACCGAGCATCTGGGCGAGAATCAGGGTTCCGTTCATTTCGTGGCCAGGGCCTCCTCCACTGCGGCGAAGAAACTCGCCATCCGGGGCGCTACCTCGTACTCCGCGAGGTCGCCGATGAGGACCGAGTCCCTGTCCTCGAAGGCGGAAGAGAGACGCCGGAGCACGTCATTGAAGGACGCATAGAACTCCGGGAGGCTTTCGCCCACGATTTTCAGGGCCTTGGTGTCGAGGCCCCGCCCCTCGAGTTCGGGGACGAGGCGTATGACCTTGTTGAAGATCTCGATGAAGAGGAAGATCGCCTTCATGGCGCGGTCGTCCTTGCCGGTCTGGAGAAGGACGGGAAGCTCCTTGAGTTCCTCGGCCTGGGCTGCATAGAGGGCTGCAGCCTTGCGCATCTCCTCTTCGGGCGCCTGGATTTCGGACAACCTTTCCCTGAAGACGACGGAGAGGCTCGCCATCTTCGCAGTCAGCTCCGACTTCGTGGCCGCGTCGGGCGAGGGCGCCTGCGATGCGGCCTTTGCGGCGAGGCCGGCCGCGCCCTGGACAAAGGAGAGCTCGTCGGCGGAAAAGAGGCCGGCGAAGGCTTCGGCCAGCTCGCCGAGGCCCGAGGCGAGGGCAGGCCAGTCCGCGCTCGATTCGGCCGCCGCCGCATCCTCGGTCAGCGAAGCGAGCTCGAGGAGGGTCGAGATGGCCTTCACCTTGATTGCGGACTGGGTTTCGGCATCGACCTCGATGAGGGCGAATTCCGAGATGGGCCTGTCCTTGATGCGCGGGAAATCGTCGGGGTCTAGGCTCTGTCCGTCGATGCGCAGGCCGACGATGATCGAGCCGGCCGTATCCAGGAGCTCGTCGATCGCCGAAAGGGTGTCGCCGAGACTGCCGGAAAGGGGCTTGCCGAGGGCGAGGGGGTCGCCGTTCACCTTGATGTCCATCATTACGCTCCTTGCCGGCTTATTTGCCGCCGCTGTTCTGTTGCGAGAACGAGTCTATGGAACTCGATGTGCTCTCCATCTGGTTGAGTGCGCCTTCCATGGCCGCATATTTGGCCTTGAGCTCGGCTTCCTTGGCAGCCAGCTGCTTGTCGAGGGTGTCGAGGAGGGTCTTCTGCGAGGTGATCTGCCGGTCTATCGTTCCGGTCTTGACGGCTATGAGACCGCCGGTCTCGACATAGGGCTTGAGGAGGCTGTCGATCCTGTAGGCCACGCCCGAATCGACGATTAGGTCGCCGTCGGTGTCATAGCCGAAAAGTTTCCGTGCGAGCTCGAAGTTCGACGCAAGCGCCTTGTCGAGGGCGTCCTCGTCGATCTCGAGGTAGCCGCGCATCTTCGTGGCATCGTAGCCCTGGCCCGCGCCCGATTTTTGCGAGTCCGTCGAGATGCCGAGCTGGGCGAGGAGGGTGAGATCTCCGCCGGTAGGATAGGAGCCCATCATCAGGTTCTGGAGGCTCGTCCTCAGCATACCCAGGGTGGAATCGTTGAGGAGGAGTCCGAGCCTTTCCTTGGCCGTCTTTTTCTCGTCGTCGGTGAAGTAGGTGATCTCGTTGACGATGGACTCGTCGTCCCGCGTGAGGATGTTGATCTGGCCCATGATGCGGTTGTAGTTGCCCACGAGGCTGATGAGGGCGTCCTTCACGGCCTTCCGGTCGGGCTCGACCTTGAGGTTCACCGGCTTGTCGCTCGGGCTTTTGAGGCTCAGGGTCACGCCGGGGATCACGTCGCTGATATCGTTCGAGGTCCTCACCATGTCGATGCCGTCGACCGTTATTAAGGCGTCCTGGGCCGACGAGACGGGCCGTTTCGGCTTGAAGCCCCCCGTCTCGGCAGGGTCGTAGATGCGGACGGAGACGACCTCGAGGCGGCGGGTGGTATCGCGGCTGCGGAAGGCCAGGCCTGAAAGGTCGGGAAGGTAGCTTCCAAGGTCGACCGAGAGGGTCTGAACGTCGCTTCCGTCCTCGAGGGCGGGCAGGGCACGGTAGCTGCCATCGGGCCCTGTCACGAAGGCCATGACCTTGTCCTCGACCCTTGGCGGGACCGCAGGCGCCGTCCAGTCGGAAAGGCCCGTCTCCGAGGTCGCGCCTTGAACGGTGATGCCGCCGTAACTGGCCTGACCTACGGGCTTGAGGGTGGGGCCCGGAGGCGGCGCCGGAGTCTGGGATTCGGGGACGGGGACGAGGCGGTAGCGGAGCTCGAGCTTGAGGCCCTGGCTCTTCACGGCTTGGTCGAGGGCGAGGAGGGCTTCGCCACCGGTCGCAATGCCGAGTACGGCGTCGGTCCCCTGCGTACCGGATACCGACACGAGTCGGGGGTCGACGGGTTTTTGCCAGGCGCCGGGCTTTCCTGGATCGAGGACTTTGGTCCGCGTCGTCGCCCTCTCGAGGATCCCGGCATCCAGGGCCAGCTTCTCGGCGTCGTTCTTGAAGGACAGCCGGTTCGTCTCGCCGGTCTTGAGGGATTCGATGAGGAGGGCCTTGGTATCGACCTTCACTGTCACCACGGATGCACGGATGAGATCGCGCCCCTTGCGGTTCAGGGCAGCTGCAAAATCGTCGAGGCTGCCGCCTCCGTAGCTCAGTTCCACGGACTTGTCGCCTACGGTGAAAGTATAGGTACCAGAGGGAACCCTGTAATCCTTGGAAAGGTCGGCCGAGAGGTAGCGGTCGGCCTGGGCCACTTTTTTCACAAGTATGGACTTGGTCTGCTCGACGGCGTCGCGGTTGGCCGTCGCGGTGAGCACTTCCTCATTGGAGGATTTTGCGATGCGGGCGCTGAAGGGGTTCTGGAAGGAGTAGAGGTTCTTGGCGTCGGTGCGGAGGGTGGTCAGTTTCTGGGAAAAATCGAGCCAGACGCTTTTCTTTGACTGAAGGGACTTTAGATCTTCGGCGGCGCGATCCCTCGGGATACGCTCCACCTTCATGAGGTCTTCTATGAGCTTCTGGGTGCCATACTTGCTCGTCCCGACACCGGGAATGCTGAGATCCGACATGAGCCCCTCGAGGGAGGGCCGCTACGTCACGCTCTTCGATCGAAGAGGATCCCCACGACCTCTCTGATCCGCTCGTATACGTG
>Ga0209098_1004308_pt1 | contig 11184 bp, 7 predicted proteins | sample AD_JPNHW1_MetaG_FD_184429 | JGI IMG/M metagenome (GOLD analysis project Ga0209098, IMG submission 184429) | Active sludge microbial communities of municipal wastewater-treating anaerobic digesters from Japan - AD_JPNHW1_MetaG (SPAdes) (version 2) | ecosystem: Engineered > Bioreactor > Anaerobic >... | reverse complement strand
CTGCTGTGTTCGGGCGTCGCCTCCGCCATCACCTCCGGAATGGCCGGCGGAACCATCACCGCAGGTTGGTTCAGGGAATCCTATGATATTCAGGATAACCATTCCCGACTGGGAGTGATCGGATCATTGACCCTGGGATTTCTCCTGATTCTGCTGATCCGTGATGCCTACCACGCCTTGATCATCTCACAGATGATCCTCAGCATCCAGCTCCCTTTCACCATCTTCCCCCAGATTTACCTGACTTCTTCGGCCACCGTGATGGGAAAATTTGTGAACCGGAAGTCGACAACTATCCTCCTCCTGATCATTGGTGGTGTGGTCACATTTCTGAACATTCGCCTTTTAATCAGTCTGATTTTGTAGCTTTGGCATCGAATTGATGAAATGGGAAAGGAATGAAAAAACCGCTCTTCAGGATACTAAAATGGATCGGAATCGCCCTCCTGGCGCTGGCCGGCATCTTTCTGACGATACAGATCTGGTTCTACTTCACGGCTCCTCTTTATATCTTTGATCGCCCCGGGAGATTTTCGGGCACTCAATGGTATAATCCCTATGCCGGGATGGACAGCACCCAATGGAAGAAAGCCAACTTCCATTTTCATACGCGTAAATGGATGGGACTGACTTCCGGAAGGAACAACTCGAATGAAGAACTCTGGAGGGTTTATAAAATGTTGGGCTATGACGTGCCCATGATCTCAAATTACCAGCAAATAAGCCGGTTTAACCAGGACTCTTCGTGGTATCTCGGTTGTTATGAACATGGATACGGGTTCAGAAAGACACATCAACTCCTTCTCGGGGCTCAAAAGGTCTTGTGGCGCGATTACAGCTTCTCCCAGAATCTGAACCACCGGCAGCACATCATCAACCTGCTCCGGAAACAAAATGGCCTGGTCGTCCTGGCTCACCCCGGCTGGGACAATGGTTATCCTCCCGAACGCATCGGCCTGTTGTCCAACTACGACCTGCTGGAAGCCATCAACGGAAATTACCGGTCCTTGACGCAGTGGGATTCGGTCCTTTCTGCCGGACGTCCCGTATTCCTCCTGGCCGATGATGATGCACATGATATTCAGGATCCGGGTGAAATAGGAGTCTGCATGACTTTTGTCAACACCCCGGATATCGCTGCTCCCCGCATGACGGAGGCTCTCCGGGCAGGTCGTTCGTACGGTATGGATGTGTCCCGGAGCGAGACATCGACCTGGGAGAAAAAGACGTTCTATCACACCCATCTGATGCCGTCACTCAAAGCAGTGGAGATAAAAAACGACACCCTCCGGGTCAGGGTCAGCGAAAAAGCCATGAAGATCATCTTTACCGGACAGGGCGGAGTGGTGAAGAAGGAAACGTCCAATAAAGCGGAAGCCTGGTACGCTCTTCAGAAAGAAGATACTTATATCCGCACCCACATTATCTTTTATACCCCGAAGAAATGGGCTGGAACGGAGATGTTCCTGAACCCGGTCTTCCGCTATTCCGGCCGGACACCCGTGAATGTGCTTACTTCCTGTGTCAACGAGGAACGGACCTGGATTTTCCGCATCCTTACTTTCGGCTCCATCGTCCTGTTTGGTGTCGTGATCGTTCGTCTTCGCCAGTTACGCCGGAAAAGAGACACTGAATCATGAAACAGGAACGGAAAATAACCATGGCCCTGGTGATCCTGCTGATTCTTTCAGCCGGCATCAGAGCATTCCTGGCTTGGTTTACCGAACTGGGGTTCGATGAAGTGTACTACTGGACCTATGCAAAGTACCCCGACCTCAGCCATTTCGACCACCCTCCCATGGTGGGATGGGTCATCAACTTTTTCAGTCTTAACCTGCTGTTACAGGATGAGTTTTTCCTCCGGTTGGGTCCGGTGATTTTCGGAACCATCAGCACCTGGCTGATGTATCGCATCGGGAAGACCATCAAGAACGAACTCACGGGTTTCTATGCTGCCCTGATGTATACGGCCTCGTTCTATGCTTCCGTAATCTGCGGCACTTTCATCCTGCCCGACGGACCCCAGAGCCTGCTGTGGCTGCTCTCCCTGTTGTTTCTGCTGAAAGCGCTTCCCGACCGGGAGATGGCCAAAGAAAGCCGCTGGTTCCTGCTTTTCGCCGGCATCACGGTCGGATTGGCCCTGCTGTCGAAGTACCACGCGGCCTTCCTCATCACCGGGACCTTTGCTTTTATCCTCTTTTACAACCGGAAGTGGTTCACCGCGAAAGAAACCTGGTTCGCCTTCATCACGGCACTCCTGCTTTTCCTGCCCGTGGTAGTATGGAACTACCAGAACGATTTTATCAGCTTCACGTTCCACGAAGGACGGATCCTGCCGAAAAAGACGATCGGACTTTCCCCCGAATTCTTCCTGTTGGAGCTGCTTGGTGAATTCGGGTACAACAACCCCGTGAACTTCGTCCTGGTGGTCGCTTCCTTCGTAGCGTTGGGCAAAGGGAAAGATTTTATCCGGCACGATTACCGCAACCTGATCCTCTGGATTCACCTGCCCATGCTGATCCTCTTCCTGTCCATCTCCATGTTCAGGTCGACATTGCCGCACTGGACCGGTCCCGCATATACCGGCTTCTTCCTGCTGGCGGCTACCTGGCTCGATGAACGGCTGAAGGAAAAACAGAAGGTAAGAATCTTCCCGTGGTCGCTGCGTGCCGCGCTGCTCATCACCGTTACCGCGGTGGTGTTTGCGGCAGGACAGATGAATTACGGCTGGTTTGATGTCTCCCGGACGGGTATCCGCGATATCAGCCTCGATATGTACGGGTGGAGGCAGACAGGGGAGAAGGTGCCACGGGTGATGGACAAACAGGAAAAAGCCGGACTCATCAAACCCGGTTCCCCGTTGTTCACTTTCCGGTGGTTCCCTGCCGCCAATTTCGATTATTACCTGTGCGAACATACCGGCCGGAAGGTCTATGCGATCGGTTCCCTCTCCAGGATCCATAAATACTACTGGATAAACCAGATCCATGGGAACCTCTCCAAAGGATCGGATGCGTGGTTCGTGGGATTAAGCGACGACACCTACGATGCTGCTTATCTCTACGGATGGATGTTCGATTCGATATCAAAACCCGATACCGTCAATATTCTCCGTTACGGGAAGATAGTACGCCAGGCCTATGTTTTCAGACTCAAAGGACTGAAACAGGAGCTGACGTTCCCCCAGCCGGAGAAACAGTGATGAGAAGGTCGAAGTCAGAACAAGATCTGCTTTTACCTACCGATCATCTTCTTCGGATCGACAATCCGCGTAAACTCTTCGTCCGACAGTAAACCGAGTTCCAGAGCGGCTTCCCGGAGTGTCTTGTTCTCCTTGTGCGCTTTCTTCGCAATCTTGGCAGAGTTGTCGTAGCCGATGTGCGGGTTGAGTGCGGTGACCAGCATCAGAGAATTCTCGAGGTTGCGGTTGATGACGGGCAGGTTCGGCTGAATGCCGGCTGCACAGTTAGTCGTGAAGGAGACACAGGCATCACCCAGCAGACGGGCCGACCGGAGGAGGTTGCTGATCATGACCGGCTTGAATACATTGAGTTGGAAATGACCGTGGGTGCCTCCGAGAGAGATAGCCACGTCGTTACCGATCACCTGGGCGCACACCATCGTAAGGGCTTCCACCTGGGTGGGATTGACTTTGCCGGGCATGATGGACGATCCGGGTTCGTTTTCGGGAAGCATGATCTCCCCAATGCTGCAACGAGGGCCGGAAGCAAGCAGCCGGATGTTGCTGGCGATATGGAACAAACTGACCGCAAGGGTCTTCAGCGCTCCGGATGTCTCCACGACGGCATCGTGGGCAGAGAGGGATTCGAATTTGTTGGGAGCCGTAACGAACGGAAGTCCGGTTAATTCCGCAATTTTTTTAGCCACGAGGACATCGTATCCTTTCGGCGCGTTGAGGCCGGTGCCGACGGCAGTTCCGCCAAGGGCCAGCTCCGACAGATGGGGGAGGGTGTTCTTCAACGCTTTTATCCCATGCTCCAGCTGGGAAGCATATCCCGAAAACTCTTGTCCCAGCGTCAGCGGAGTGGCATCCATCAGATGGGTACGGCCGGTTTTCACAATGTCGTTGAACTCTTTCGCTTTCTTCACCAGGGTGTCATGAAGCATCTGCACTCCCGGGATCGTGGTCTCGATGACCATCTTATATCCGGCAATGCTCATGGCTGTCGGGAAAGTGTCGTTGGACGACTGTGATTTGTTCACATCATCGTTGGGATGGATAACGGATTTGCCTTCGCCAAGGGTCCCGCCATTGAGGACATGAGCCCGGTTGGCGATCACCTCGTTGAGGTTCATGTTGGTCTGGGTGCCCGATCCCGTTTGCCAGATCACCAACGGGAACTGATCGTCGAGTTTGCCGGCCAGGATTTCATCGCAGACAGCTACGATGAGGTCTTTCTTTTCTGCCGTCAGAACCCCGAGATCGAAGTTGACCATGGCTGCGGCTTTTTTGAGTACCGCCATGGCGCGGATCACCTCTTTGGGCATGGAGCCGGGTTCTCCGATCTTGAAATTACCCAGCGAACGCTGCGTCTGAGCGCCCCAGTATTTGTCGGCCGGAACCTCAATGGGTCCCATGGTGTCTTTTTCAATTCTTGTTTTCATGGCAAAAGATTTGAATTATGGAATGATACGATCGATATTTTCAACCGGATCGCCGATAACGGCGGAATACTCCTTCTCCACAATGGGCCGCTGAAGCAGTCTCGGGTTTTCACAGATGATCCGGATCAGTTCATGATCCGTGAAGGTACGGCCTTTGATGTTTTTCTTAAAGTACTCTTCCTGCGTCCGCAACACCCCGGCCGGTTTCATGTTGAGTTTCACCAGCAGCTTCTCCAACTCCGCTTCCGTCATCGGGGTCTTCAGGTAATAAATAATGTCGAACGGAACACCTTTCGATTCCAGGTAGGCAAGTCCGGCACGGGACTTTTTACATTGCGGGTTATGATAGATATTCAACATAACTTGATCGTCAGCTGTTGCCGAACTCCATGAGATACGATTTGATAAACTCCGTGAGGTCGCCATCAAGGACGGCCTGGGTATCGGAGGTCTCGTAACTGGTGCGGAGGTCTTTCACCATGTGATACGGATGCAGGACATAGCTCCGGATCTGACTTCCCCATTCGATCCTTTTCTTACCGCTCTCAATCTCGGCTATTTTCTCTCTCTTTTTACGCAGTTCTATTTCGTAGAGCTGTGACTTCAGCAGCTTGAGGGCTTTCTCCCGGTTCTGTCCCTGAGAACGCGTCTCCTGGCATTCAATCACGATCCCGGTGGGCTCATGTTTCAGCCTGACCGCCGTCTCTACCTTGTTCACATTCTGCCCGCCGGGACCACTGCTGCGGAACGTATCCCACGTGATGTCAGCCGGGTTGATCTCGATCACGATGTTGTCATCAATGATCGGGTACGCATACACCGAGGCGAAAGAGGTATGTCGTTTGTGATTGGAATCGAACGGAGAGAGCCGTACCAGCCGGTGTACCCCGTTTTCTCCTTTCAGGTAACCGTAAGCATAATCGCCTTCGAATTCGAGGGTGACCGATTTAATCCCCGCCACATCACCTTCCTGCAGGTCCACTTCTTTGACTTTGTAATTGTTCCTTTCGCCGTAACGGATATACATACGCATCAGCATCTGCGCCCAGTCCTGACTTTCGGTGCCGCCGGCCCCGGAGTTGATCTGAACGATAGAGCTGAGTTTGTCCTCTTCACCACTGAGCATGTTACGGAATTCCAGACTCTCGATCAGCTTCAGCGTCACGTCATAGGATTGGTCCAGTTCTTCCGGTGTCCCTTCTCCCTGTACAAAAAACTCCCACATCACGTTCAAATCGTCGTATGCACCGGTAGCTTTTTGGTAGGAATCGGTCCAGGTTTTTTTATCGCGGATTGATTTTAACACTTCCTCAGCTGCCTTCGGATTGTTCCAGAATTCGGGTGCTTCGGTCAGTTTCTCTTCTTCCTGAATAAGGGCAAGCTTTTTATCGATGTCAAAGATACCTCCTCAAGGCTTCAAGCCTTGTCTGAAGATCTTTCAGATGTTCTGATGTTACCATGTTTTCAAATTTTCAATTCATTCATCACCTTGGAAACGAGTTCTGCTTCAAACCCTTTCCTTGATACAAAGGTCAGGATTTTATTGCGGATTGGAAACTTTTTTACATCTTTTATTTCTTCGGATTTTTTTCTGATAAGGTCGATAACGACGGTAACGTACTCTTCTTCATCAATTTCTTCGAGCCCCTCCCGGATGATATTCCCCGGAAGACCCCGGCCGGCCAGTTCGTACGCGATCTTTACCCGCCCCCAGCGGTTGTGGTGAAATTTCCCGCGGGCAAAGGAACCGGCATAACGACGGTCGTCAAGGAACTTTTCACTCCGGAGACGGTCAAGCAGTTCCGGCCTTTTAGCGGGAACCACATTCAGACTTTGCAGCTTCTGTTCCACTTCCGACGTACAACGATCCCTGAAACTGCAAAAATGTCGCAACTTGTTCAGTAACTCCTCTTCTTCCTCCCGGTCAGGTTTCATCCTTTGTCAGTGCTGCTTTTCAAAAACATCAACCTCACGCAGGTAGAACGGACCGTATCCCTGGTCTTCGCTGACCCACATCAGGTAACGGAAACGATTTCCGTTTACAAAGTTTACGCGGTACGATGCTTTGCCATCGCCCCAGATCTCCACGGGGACGAACTCTGCGATAAAGGTCCAGCCGGTGGTTTTTGGATCGCCGGTCACGTCGGGGGCGCCGGTGGTTTTTCCCCATAAGGAGAAGCGCTGTGGCCCCCGGCTCATGGAAGAAAGGGTAAACAGGTGCAGGCTGTCGAGCTCCGTTTCACGCTGGAGATCCATCAGCACCCGGCCTTCTCCCGCATCATCCCAGGTGTCGTTGGCCGAATCGGCCGGCAACAGGTCGAACATCCCGTCGTTCAGTGCAGGAGCCGGCTGAAGTTTCCCTTTCAGTTTCCCGGTACCGGTAGCGCTGACAATCACTCCGTTGGGCTGGTGGATGTCGGCGTAATCTTTCATGGTGACTTTCACCGGCAGGGCATCGAGCTCTTTTTCCCTGTCAGCCGTCACTACAGCCGCTGGTTTCAGGTCGGTGGTCACATACCTGATCCCGGTATTCAGGGTCATGACCGGGCGGTTGCTGAAGTCATCATACAGCGGGCCGGTGCAGGTGATTCCTGCGAAGGGATCTTCGGCCAGGGTGATGGCAAAGATGAAGATGTCCCTGTTTTCCGGAAGCTGCAGGTATCCCGATCCCGGTCCTGCCTCCAGGTCATATTTGAAGATATGAGCAAACCGGTAGGCGACATTGGAGGTGTCGTTATGGAGATGGGTCGAATACCAGGCGATGGGATCGCGTTTGATGAAGCCGGGATCGAGCCGGGTGATCCTGCCGTAATCATCCCAGTGCCGCGTTTCAAATTGTCCGATGTCGCCGGTGATCGACTGGATTTTGATCACTTTCTTGACATTTCCGATCCGGAATACCCCGGCGGTATCATTCACGGCAGCTGCCAGGATACAGATCCGGTTGAAGTTACCGGTCTTCGGCAAGTTGATCTTCTGCCCTTCGCAACGTACCACGTTGAACTGGTTGGGGGCCGTGCCGCCCATCGTGAACCGGATGCCGTCGACCGTCAGCGTCTCGGGGAACAGTTCTGCCGGGATGCTCTCTCCTTTTTTGTTGAAGGAGCTCTCGTTCCTGGCGGTGTCGGAGGTGATCACATCCCAGTTGCAGGTCAGTTCCACCGGATAGCTGTTGGCCGGATTCAGCGGGGTTTCGGGCGGAGCGAGTTTCACGGCCACGGTGCGGATGGCAAAAGGACCCAGGTTGAGGATCAGCTTGCCATTCGTCAGCTCGATATCTCCGGCCTTCCGTTCCTGTCCGTCGGTTTCCCAGGCGGCCATGATCTTTCCGGGGAGGATGAGTTCCACGGGTCCGGTAGCTTTGCCGGTGAGTTCCTGGATGCGGAAGATGATGGCGTCGCCCGATTCGGCTTTCTTGATGGCCCGGATATCTGCCTGGCGGGTGCTCAGGCGGGCAAAGGAGAAGATGTTGCCCAACGCCCCGGGATGCGGGGTGGTGAGGAAGGCCGCCATCGGCTGGTTCAGCTCACGTCCCTGCCATTCTGTCTGACCGGTTCTCCAATCGCCTTTATGTCCATATATTCCGAAGGTGAACTCGTGGATTCCCCAGTCCTGCGTGGCCTGGTCCTGGTACGAGTTGGCTACCGGTGTGTAAAGTAAGGTCAGGCGGAGGGTGGAATCGTCGGGTTTGTCGGAACCGAATTTGCAATCCTCCAGGATCGATACCCCGTAAGAACCTGAACGGTCGGTGAGGTCGAGCCATTCACGCGAAGGAACCTCGTATTTCTTTTCATCGTTATTGGCCCGTTCAATGGTGCCAAGTCCCATGTTATACGTAGCGACATTGTTTTTAACGGTCAGGGGGAATGCTGCTTTCAGGCTGACGCCCTGCGATTGCCATTGTACGTTGTTGCTGACCAGGATGCGACGCCCTGCCTCCCCGGTGGAGAGTTGCACGGTGGTGACAAAAAGGGAGTTCAGGGCTTCCCGTTCAATGCGGAAGGCAACCCGAACGGGACCTTTCTCGGTGACGGTGATTTTCGCCGGTCCGTCCACAAAAGCCAACGGGGCATTCTTCCGGTCCTTCCAGTCCATGTTCCACGCCGGCCAGTAATCGGGGTGCTCTTTCCGGAATTCCAGCCGCATAGGAGCTGACAGCAGCTCTTTCCGGAGTGTTTTGTCGTAGATGCTGATCATGTCTCCCTGCATGTTGAACATGACCTTGTAGTAAGCATTCTCCAGGAAGTTGCTCCCGGCCATGGCATCGCCTTTCTGGAGGACTTTTTCTTTGACGGGTTGTACGTCATAAACAGCCATTCCGCAAGCCGGGACGCGGGCGGGGAAGAGGATGGTGAGAGATGTCTTCGTTTTACCGGTGATCTGGCAGGGAACGGTGGCCCCGGCGGGATCAACTACGGTGATGTAATCGGGAGCGCCTTCAGGGAAAGGGATCTCCGCTTCAACGATGTCTTCCCGGGAGGTGGCCAGTGGGTTGTATACCACGATGGCGTTCCCTTTGACTTGTGTATTCATGGCCCGTACGACGGCGCCGGCCGAGGCTTTCATGATGGAAGCAAAGCTGTTCAGGGCGATCACTTCATCGTTCCAGGCGTACTCGTATGCTTCCGGGATGCAGGTCCCCGGCAGGATGTCGTGCATCTGGCTTCCGAGAACGGTCCACCAGGCCTGATGCAGGGCTCCGGAAGGATAGGGGATCCCTTGCAGCCAGTCGGCCACGACGGCCAGTGGCTCAGCAGCCCGGGCCAAGGCTTCGTTCTTGCGGTTCCAGCGTTTCATGTATGCTTCCGAAGTAAGCGAGCCGGCGGAATGTTGCGTGAGAAGGAGATCGCCGGAATAGGAGGGAAGACGCGAGGCCTGCTCCGTGGTCAGGTCCCGGAAGAGCTGATCGCTGGAGGAAAGGACAACATGGATCTTCGGATTCGCTGAAACAGCGGCATTCACGGCATTGATGATGTCGGATTCACGGGGTGAGCCGCCTTCATCACCGACACCATAGTACCGGTAATCGGCATAAACGCCATATTTCTCGCCATTGCCCATCACCCGGTCAATCCAGTATTTCGCGGTATCCAACCCCGGCTTCACCCTTCCGGCATAACTGGTGGCATTCAGGGAGGCAATCACCCCTTTCCCGTCAGGACCGGTCCAGTTACCAATGTTGAAGGGTATCCCGACCGCTGATCCCCAGGAGAGTTTCTGGGTCGAAAAACCTTTGACTCCGGCATGCGACAGGGCGGATGGGAGCCATGCCTGGAACCCGAAGCAGTCGGGCAGCATGAAATCGACACTCTCTTTGCCGAAAGTTGAACGGAAATAATTATTGCCATAAAGGACCTGCCGGATGACGGACTCGGGCGAAGGAACATTCACATCGCATTCATCCACCGAAGAACCACCGACAAACCAGCGCCCCTGCGCGATATATCTTTTCAACATCTCAAAACGGCCGGGATAATACTCCTCCATCATCCGGTAACGACGCGCCCCGGAGAAAGTGAACACATAAGGCTTGTATTTCTCAAACATGGCAAAGTTCTCATCCAGGGTCGCTTTGAGGAACTGGTTGATCGTCTCCTCATAATCCCATCTCCATTGAGTGTCAAGATGTGAGTATCCAACTGTGTACAGCACCGGGTCGAGAGAGAGATTATAATTGGTCTGGAGTCGTGATTGTGAAAAACCGGCCGGTGAAATTCCGGCTGTCAGGACAATGACAATGAGAACAAGTCGTTTATACATACATAAAATTTTTGTAAAAATAGTAAAACTGTGAATTCCCTGACGATTTATCCATTTCCCGGCAGAGGTATCGTTTTTTTACGAACTTTGTTCCCGGAACCATGAAGAATCAAATAAAATCAACATGAAGAAATCGCTGTTACTGATCGTGGCCCTGGTGTTTGTTTTATCAGCCTGCGGCCCGCGTAAAGAGTTTAAAATTACCGGGAAGGTCGTCGGAGTTGATACAGGGATGATCTTTCTGCAGAAGATGGAGGAAGGGAAATGGGTCAGGCTTGATTCTGCCAGGCTCGATAAGGGAGAGTTTTCCTTTAAAGGGAAGATGGATGTGCCCGAGATCAGGTATCTGACGCTGCAGGAGGAAAATGTCTACTTACCGTTCTTCGTGGAGAATGCCCGGATCAATGTTGAAATCTTTCCCGATAACATTGAAAAATCGGTGGTTACGGGATCTCCCTCGCAGGATGTCTTCAAGCTGTTCACTACCCGTCTGGATACGATCACCCGGGAGATGAAAGCGGCTGTGTCCGGTTACCGGTACGCGGAAAAGGCAAACGACTCTGCCAGGATGGCCCTTCAGGATTCCCTGTTTAATATTGCACAGGAGAAAGAGAAAAACTTAATCTTCACCTTCTCTAAAGCTCATCCTTCGTCGGTTGTATCTCCTTACCTGATGATGCGCAATTCGTACCTCTTTGAACTAAAAGACTTCGAAGATGTAGCCGCCGTGTTCGATACTTCCCTGAACAGATCAGAATACATGAAAGGGCTGACAAGGAGGATCGCGATCCTGAAAAA